>Ga0316204_10009226_pt1 | contig 13292 bp, 14 predicted proteins | sample 6monrhotite_MG_2_FD_205661 | JGI IMG/M metagenome (GOLD analysis project Ga0316204, IMG submission 205661) | Microbial mat bacterial communities from mineral coupon in-situ incubated in ocean water Damariscotta River, Maine, United States -... | ecosystem: Environmental > Aquatic > Marine >... | reverse complement strand
TACAAAAAAAACCGAAGCTCCTTCAGCTGAAAAAGCTATTGATGAAATTGAAAGTAAAATTGCTGAAAGTTCTGAAAAATCGAATCATGTAGCTGTCGAAATGGCTGATTATGAAAAGCTTAGTTTGGATGATATGGTGAAAGAACTAAGTGATTTAGTGAATAACCATCCAATACAAAGTATTCATAACAATGTAAATACTATTAAAAACATATTTAATGTTAAGTTTGGGGAATTACTTAAAAAAGAAAAAGAGCTATTTATAAAGGATGGAGGTGAACCTGTAAATTTTCAATATAATAATCCAGTAAAATCTCAGTATAATAGTATACTCTATGATTATAAAGTAAAAAAGAATGAGTTTTATGCGAATCAAGATAACCAATTAAATGAAAATCTTAAGAACAAGTTAGCTTTAATTGAGGAGTTAAAACACTTAATTGACCATGCAGAAGGAGCTACTATGTATAAAAACTTTAAGGCTATTCAAGAGAAGTGGAGAGAAATTGGGCCAATTCCTAGAGCTAAATATAATGATACTTGGAGAACGTATGAACATCATGTAGAGCGTTTTTACGACTTATTGCATTTAAGTAATGATTTAAGAGATCTTGATTTTAAACATAATTATGAAGAGAAATTAGCACTTGTTGTAAAAGCTGAAGAATTAGCTGAATTAGAGGATATAAATCTAGCGTTTAATGAACTACAAAATTTACATAAACTTTGGAAAGAAGAGGTAGGTCCAGTCGGTCGTGAGCATAGAGAAGAAGTTTGGGAACGTTTTAGTGCGGCTACGAAAAAAGTGCACGATAAACGTCACGAATTTTTTAAAGATTTAAAGTCAAAATTTGATGATAATGTTGATGAAAAGTTAGCAGTTATTTCTAGTATAGATTCAATAGATACCTCAAAAAACAAGAATAGATCTGATTGGCAAAAAAGTATAAAAGAACTTGAAGCTCTTAGGAATAAATTTTTTAGTATTGGGCAAGTTCCTAGAGCAAAAAGCAATGAAATTTGGACAAAATTTAAAGAATCTACAAGAAAATTTAATGTTGAAAAAAACAATTATTTTAAAAACTTAAAAACAGAACAATTAGATAATTTAAATGCTAAGAAATTACTAATTAAACGTGCTGAAGAACTTAAGGATAGTGAAGATTGGGATGTAGCTACAGATATAATGAAGAAAATTCAATCTGATTGGAAACAAATTGGTCACGTACCTCGCAAATATTCTGATAAATTATGGAAGGAATTTAAGGATGCTTGTAACCATTATTTCGATAGACTTCATGCTCAACAAGATGAAGGAAATAAAGAAGAGTTAGAGGTGTTTAATAAAAAGAAAGAATTATATGAAGATATTAAAAAGGTTCTTGATGAAAATGAGAAAATAACTTTAGAAAAACTTAAAGTTTTTGTGAATAGTTGGAGAGATTTAGGTAGAGTACCATTTGAAAAGAAACATATTGAGGCTAAATTTAACAAGTTGATTGATAAAATCGTTGAATCAAATTCCATTGATGCTAATGAAGTTCAAATGATTAAATTTGAAAACTTAATAAATAGTTATTTAGATCAAAAAAATTATCATAAACTAAATGGTGAACAACTTTTTGTAAGAAAAAAGATTGATGAAACAGTTAGAGAAATTCAGCAGTTAGAAAATAATATAGGATTTATTTCAAATGCTTCTGCTGATAGTCCGCTCCTTAAAAACGTTATGGATAATATAAATGTCTACAAGGAAAAATTAGAAGTGTGGAAAATGAAGTTGTCTTATTTATCAAAATTAGATTATTAATATTTAAATAAAAAAGGTCTGCTACTGCAGACCTTATTTATTTTCTTTGTTCAAGTTCAATAACTTCAAGGTTTGTTACTTTTTCTCCATTAATTTCAAATCGAAGCATCGTTCGTATTTTATGAAAGCCATGTTTTCCTGCAGCACCTGGATTCATATGCAACAGATGTAGCTTTTTATCAAACATTACTTTTAAAATATGCGAATGGCCACTAATAAACAATTGTGGTGGATTTGTAGAAATTTCATCCTTAATTCTTTTGTCATATCTATTTGGGTATCCACCAATATGGGTCATCCAAACAGATACATTTTCAATAGTAAACTTATTATCTAATGGAAATTCAGATCGTATTGATGCGTTGTCAATATTCCCAAAGACAGCACGTATAGGTTTTAATTTTTTAATGATGTCTATAACTTCGATTGATCCAATATCTCCAGCGTGCCAAACTTCATCAGCTTGTTTAACAAACTTTAGAATTTGATTATCAATAAAGCTATGAGTGTCAGAAAGTAATAATATTTTTTTCATTTGTTTTTAGAATTCCAAAATAACAAATATGATGTATATTTGCAGTCGTACAAAAATAGCATTTCAATTGAGATATTTTATTGAATTATCATATAAAGGAACATTTTATCATGGTTGGCAAGCTCAGCCAAACTCTATTAGTATTCAGGAGTCATTAAATAAAGCATTAACAACGATTTTTAGAAAAACAATTGATGTTGTAGGAGCTGGAAGAACAGATGCCGGAGTGCATGCCGAGCAATTATTTGCTCATGCAGATTTAAATGACGGTTTTGATAAAAATACTCTAGTATACAAACTAAACTCATTATTACCTAACGATATTGTGATTCATAATATTATTGCAACATCAGATATAGCACATGCTCGTTTCGATGCTACAAGTAGAAGCTACGAATATCGTATTTTTTTAGGTAGAAATCCATTTTTATTGGATACAACTTGGCAGCTTATTAATAAAAAGTTAAATGTTGATAAAATGAATGAGGCTGCACAAATTTTATTAACTTACACTGATTTTAAATCTTTTTCAAAAACTAAAACAGATGTAAAAACCTACAATTGTGATGTAAGGAAAGCCCTATGGATTCAATCAGGTGGTTTGCTTACTTTTTATATAACTGCAGACAGGTTTTTAAGAAATATGGTTAGAGCCATTGTTGGTACTTTACTTGAAGTAGGTTTAGAAAAAATTACTTTAGAAAAGTTTAAAGAAATAATAGAAAGCAGAGAAAGATGTAATGCTGGTACTTCTGCACCTGCAAAAGGGTTATTTTTAACTCAGGTAACTTATCCGAAAACAATATTTATTCATGAGTAAAAAGGTCACAGGGAAAGCATTTGACGCTAAAATATTTAAACGACTAATGAGTTTTGCTTCAGACTATAGAAGCGAATTTCTTATTGGAACCATATCAGCCATTTTATTATCTGCAGTATCAGTAGTAAAGCCAATTTTACTACAAGAAATTGTAAATAATTATTTTGCAAATAAGGATAAAGAAGGGCTCTTATATTTCTCGTTGTTAATGATTGTGTTTCTATTATTGGAAGTTTTAATGCAGTTTATTTTTATATATAAAGTAAATTGGTTAGGCCAACATATTATAAAAGACATTAGAGTGCAATTACAAAAGCACATGTTACATTTTAAAATGGCGTACTTTGATAAATCTTCGGTAGGAAAATTAGTAACAAGGTTAGTTTCAGATACAGAAACGATAGCACAATTTTTTGGCCAAGGTTTATTTATGATTGTTAGTGATTTGTTGAAAATGTTTGTGGTTGCAATGGTAATGTTATGGATGAATTGGAAATTAGCCTTAATTGCATTTATTGTACTTCCAATCTTGATTTATGCAACTAAATTATTTCAAATTGCTATAAAATCTGCGTTTCAAGAGGTGAGGGCTCAAGTAGCAAATTTAAATGGATTTGTGCAAGAGCGTGTAACAGGTATGAATATTGTTCAGCTATTTAATAGAGAAAAGATCGAATATCAGAATTTTGTAAAGATTAATGAAAAGCATAAAAAAGCACATATTAAAACGGTTTGGTATTATTCTATTTTCTTTCCAATAGCAGAAATTTTATCTTCAATTGCTGTTGGTTTACTAGTTTGGTATGGAGGTCTAGATATAGTAAATAATGGAGCAACTAATGCAGGGCAAATTATTGCATTTATTATGATGTCGCAAATGTTATTTCGACCATTGAGACAAATAGCAGATAAATTTAATACACTTCAAATGGGTATGGTTGCAGGAGATCGTGTATTTGAAGTGCTAGATACTCAAAGTCAAATTGATAAAACAGGGAAGGTTAAAGCAACTCATTTTAATGGAGATATTTCATTTAAAAAAGTACACTTTAGTTATGTTAAAGGTGAAGAGGTTTTGAAAGGAATTTCATTTCAAGTAAAAGCAGGAGAAACTGTGGCAATTGTTGGTGCTACTGGTGCAGGAAAATCGACTATTATTAATTTAGTAAATAGGTTTTATGAAATTGATAAAGGTGAAATTTGTATCGATAATCACAATATAAGTCAATATACGTTGACGTCATTACGAAATGAAATTGCGGTTGTTTTACAAGATGTATTTTTATTTTCTGATACCATTTTTAATAATATTATTTTAAGCGATACATCTATTACTTTAGATGAAGTTAAAAAAGCAGCAAAGGAAATAGGAATTCATAAATTCATTATGAGTTTGCCCGATGATTACAATTACAACGTGAAGGAACGAGGGGCAATGTTATCTTCAGGGCAACGTCAATTAATTGCCTTTTTACGTGCGTATGTAAGCAAGCCAAGTGTTCTAATTTTAGATGAAGCAACATCTTCAATAGATTCTTATTCAGAGAAATTAATTCAAAAAGCTACAGATAAAATTACAAAGCATCAAACATCCATTATTATTGCACACAGATTAACTACAGTAAAAAAGGCGGATAGAATTATTGTAATGGAAAAAGGTGAGATTGTTGAGCAAGGTTCACACCTTGAATTGTTAGAGAAAAATGGTAGCTACAGAAACTTATATGATATGCAATTTGCGAATGAAATCGTGTAAATGAGTTTAATTTAAATCGTAACGAATAGTTTCAATTAACTCATTGTTCGTTTTAAATAGCACAAATTCACCATCTTTAATATAGGATATTTCTCCTGTTTCTTCAGAAACAACAATACAAAGAGCGTCGGTTTTTTCGGTAATTCCAATGGCTGCTCTATGTCGCAGTCCAAATCTAGCTGGAAGATTTTTTTTAGATAATGGTAATATAATTCTTGATGCAATAATAAAGTTATCTTTAATAATGATAGCGCCATCATGTAACGGACTATTTTTGTAAAATATACTTTTTAAAATAGGTTGATTCACTTCTGCATTCATTTTATCACCTGTTGATTTAATAAAATCTAAGTTGTGAGTTCGTTCTAGTACAATTAGAACACCTGTTTTTTTGACAGCCATCGATTCACACGCAAGTATTATAGATTCTACATCAACGCTTGTATGTATTTCAGTTTTTAAAAAACTAAGTTGTTTTAAAAAATTACGTTTGTTTGTGAAATTAGTAGAGCCTAACATTAATAAAAATTTTCTTACTTCAGGTTGAAAAACAATAAGAATAGCAATAGCTCCTAAACTAATTAATGTACCTAATAGGCCACTTAGCATTTCCATTTGCAGAGCTTCTGTAATTTTCCATATAAGCACAATTAGAGCAATTCCAATAAAAATATTAATGGCAACTGTTCCTTTTAATAATTTATACACATAATATAATAAAACGGCCACTAATACAATGTCTAAAATGTCAAGAAAGGAAAAGTCTAAAAAATCTAGCATTTAAGTTGTTTTTGTAAAAATAGGAAAAAGATTGCATTTTAAATAGTTATTCACAACCACAATCAGGAACTTTATCTTGATCAAAAATAAATTCAATTGGATTAATTAAAATTGCAGGGTTATTGAAATTATGAAGCATTGTTCTGTAAAATAAGTAATCTTGATATGATAGCCTGTTATTAAAGTTTAAATGCAGCATAGTTTGATTCCCTTCAGATGAGAATTCAATAAACTCAAGTAATGTGGTTTTAAACTCTCCATTTTCCATTTTAGCATCATTAATCCAAGTATTATTTGGGTTAAATGTTACGTTAATATTATTGTATTTTTTATAGGTTTCACTGTTTTCTTTTATATATGATTTAGATAAAATACTGTCAGTTTTATAAATAACGGCATCAAATTCTAAAAATGAAAGTTTTTTTGAAGTTGTATCAGAATAGCTATAATAATCGTGCATTCCTTCTTCGGAATGAAATGAGTTTTTGTGCTTATATTGTAATTTTATAATAGAAGGGATAATTGCATTTAACCTTAAATGTTTATCAATATTATAAATCCAATGTGTAGTGCTAATCGTATTTTTTCTGTTTACATCTGCAATGGTATCATTATTTTTAATATCTAAAAACATCCAAACTTGAGAATGATTTTGAATTTCTTGAATTCCTGGTTCAGCTACCATAGGTATTTTTATCTCTTGTTTTGAACAACTTGTAATTAAAAGAGTAACTAGGATAAGTGATAATATTTTTTTCATAAATTATTGTTTAATAATTTGACAAGTTTTACGGCTTCAATAGCTTCTTTTACATCATGAACTCTTAGCATATTGGCGCCATTTAAAAGTGCAATGGTATTTGCTGAAGTTGTTGCATTTAAAGCTTTATTTTGATCAATTTCTAAAGGTTTAAATAACATTGATTTTCTCGATAAACCAACTAATGTTGGAACTTCAAGGCTTTTAAATAATTCTAAATGTTTGAGTAGCTCATAATTTTGTTCTAATGTTTTTCCAAAACCAAAGCCTACATCCGTGATAATATCATTTACTCCTAAAGAGCGCAATTCATGAATCTTTTTTGAAAAATAATAGATTAATTCTTGAGTAATATTAGTGTAAGTTGGTTGATGTTGCATGGTTTGAGGTGTGCCTTGCATGTGCATCATAATATATGGCACTTGCAATTTAGCAACAGTTGAAAACATATTTTCATCCAAGTTTCCTGCTGAAATATCATTAATCATACAAGCGCCTAAGTGAATGCATTGTTCGGCAACTTTACTTCTAAATGTGTCAACTGAAACTTTTAGTTTTGGAAATTCTTGAATAACAAGTTGTAGCACAGGTAAAATTCGCAATAATTCTTCTTCCTCCGAGATGTGTTTAGCTCCAGGTCTTGACGAATAGGCGCCAATATCTATAAAAGTAGCACCTTCACTTAACATCTTTTCAATGTGATTTACAATGGCTGATTCATTATTATATTTTCCTCCATCAAAAAAAGAATCAGGTGTAATGTTTAAAATTCCCATCACTTTTGGAGATTGTAAATCTACCAATGTTCCACTACAATTTATACTGCTCATTATCTAACCACTTTATTAATTACTTTTGTCATTATAGGTGCTTTGTAATTCGACATTAAATCACATAATGTTTCAACTGAATTGCTAATGATTAGCATATCTTTATTTGATTGTTTTAAATAACCTTCAGTCACCATGACATCTAATTGTGCTATTAAATTGTCAAAAAATCCGTTGGTATTTAATAGGCCTACGGGTTTTTGTTCAATTCCAAGTTGCCCTAGAGTTAGCGCTTCAAAAATCTCATCTAAAGTTCCAAATCCGCCAGGCAACGCTATATAGCCATCAACTATTTTGCTTATTTTAATTTTACGTTTACTCATTGTTTTAGTTACAATCATCTTCGAAATTTTAGTATGTGCAACTTCTTCATGTCGCAATAAACCTGGAATTACTCCAATAACTTCTCCTTCTTGTTCAAGCATGGTATCAGCTAAAATTCCCATCATGCCAATTTTTCCTCCTCCATATACCAATCCAATATTATTTTTTGTAAAATGATTGGCTAATTTAATAGCATCATTTTTATAAACTTCATTGAAACCCAAACTTGAACCGCAAAAAACAGCAACTTTCTTCATAAATAGATAATTGATTTTTTAATTCGTTAAATTTGTTCGAAATTTACGGAAATAATTAAAGTTACATGCAACAAACTTCAAAACAATATAACGACGTAATAGATAAATGTCGTTCATTATTTATAAATAAGTTAAAAGATTATGGAAGCGCTTGGAGAATTTTACGTTTACCATCATTAACAGATCAAATTTTTATAAAAGCGCAGCGCATTCGTCAGTTGCAGCAAAACACAACAAGAAAAGTTGATGAAGGTGAGGTTTCAGAATTTATAGGAATTATTAACTATTCTATTATGGCTTTAATACAGTTAGAAAAAGGAGTTGTGGAGCAGCCTGATTTAGAAAATGATCAAGCGATAAAGCTGTATGACAAGCATGTGGCAGTCACGAAACAATTAATGGAAGACAAAAACCATGATTATGGTGAAGCATGGCGAGATATGCGAGTGAGTTCTTTAACCGATTTAATTTTACAAAAATTATTAAGAGTAAAACAGATAGAAGATAATATGGGAAAGACCATAGTTTCTGAGGGTATTGATGCCAATTATCAAGATATGGTAAATTATGCTGTTTTTGCTTTAATTCATATTAATGAAACCAAATAAAATGAAACTATTAATTCATATTTCAAGAGTTTTTGTCGCTGCTACGTTTATTTTTTCAGGATTTGTTAAGCTTGTAGACCCACTAGGATCTGCATATAAATTTGAAGAGTATTTTGGATATGATGTATTAAATATGGAATTTTTGATTCCGTATGCATTACCATTTTCAATTATGTTAATCCTTATCGAAATTATGCTTGGTGTTATGCTACTCATAGGATATTTGCCAAAAGTAACTGTTTGGAGTTTGTTAGGAATAATTAGTGTATTTCTTTTCCTTACTTGGTATTCAGCATATTTTGATAAAGTTACAGATTGTGGATGTTTTGGTGATGCGCTGAAGTTAAGTTCTTGGGGAACCTTTTATAAAAATATTGTACTTATAGTTTTTATACTTTTATTAGTTTTAAAACATGAGTTTATTAAACCATTATTTAGTTTAAATACTGTGAAATGGACTTCTTTTTTATCCTTTTTTGTTTTTCTATTTATAACTTATTATGTTTTAGTTCATCTTCCAATTATTGATTTTAGACCCTATGCAATTGGTAAAAGCATACCAGAAGGGATGGAATATTTAGGAGATGAAGAACCACCAATACATGATTTTCTTTTAGAATCTGTAGATGGAGATGATTTAACTGAAGAAATTTTATCAAAAGAGAATGTTTTATTGGTTGTAGCGTATAATTTAAGTAAAAGTGACTTGCAAGGGTTTTCTAATATTAAAACTATTACAGATGCTGCAATTGAGAAAGGGTATACTGTTTATCTAGTATCTTCTTCAATGATTGAAGAGTATGAAGCGATAAAAAATGATTTTAATTTAAATATCGAGATGTTGTTTTGTGATGGAACTACATTAAAAACAATTATAAGGGCGAATCCTGGAATTGTAACACTTGAAAAAGGTATAGTTACTGGAAAGTGGAGCTGGGTTGATGCTGATTCGGTAAAATTAAAATAGTATGAAACAAGCTTTATTGGTATTTGTTGGAGGTGGTTTTGGAAGTGTTGCTAGGTATTTTCTTGGGAAATGGTTTAACAATATTGAGAATGCTATTCCTTACGGTACCATGTTATCAAATGTGCTAGGTAGTTTGTTAATTGGGATAATTTTGGGTTATTTGGGTAAAACTGGAAATATGTCTCAAAATCAGTCTTTATTATTAGCTACAGGTTTTTGTGGTGGTTTTACCACTTTTTCAACTTTTGCCTATGAAAATCATTTGTTAATTAAAAATGGCGATTACTTTAGTTTTTTGCCATATACGTTATTATCTTTATTTCTAGGCTTTTCAGCCGTTTTTTTAGGGCTTTATATTTCAAAATTTATTTAGTTAGAATAGGCTTAGTGCTTTGCTAAGTTCCTAATTTCTTTATTTTTTATTATCAAAAAGACATAAGATTATGATTATCCCCTAATTTTTTTGGGGGTAATACTCAATTTTTCTTCATTTTTAAATTTTACCCATATAAAACCATGGGGTAATTCACAAAAATATTTATTAAATATTGATGACCCTTTAAAAAAATAGGGTATAATCATAAATAAATGTAAAAATTACACAATGACCCCTAAAAAATTAGGGGGTACTTAAATATATTTATACTTTTGACTCGAAATTAATTAAAAAAATCATTTTTATTATGAAGAAAATCGAAGCAATTATTCGAAAATCAAAATTTGATGAAGTAAAAGAAGCTTTACATCAAATTGAAGTCAATTTTTTTAGTTACTGGGATGTAACAGGAGTTGGTCATGAGAAGCAAGGGCATGTTTATAGAGGTGTTAGTTATAGTACATCAGATATCCAGCGCAGATTTTTGTCAATTGTAGTATCAGATCCATTTTTGGATATAACTATTGATGCCCTAATAAAGACTGCTTACACAGGAACTATAGGAGATGGAAAAATCTTTGTTTCAGATGTTATAGAATCTTATCGAATTAGAACAGGTGAAAAAGGGAGTGATGCCCTTAAATAAAATTAAACTTTAAAAACTAAACAAATTAAAAAAATATATTATGGATGCTAACGCTGTATTGGATTTAATGTGGATTGTGATCTGCGGAATTTTAGTGTTTTTTATGCAAGCTGGATTTACACTTGTTGAAACGGGATTTACAAGATCTAAAAATACTGGAAATATAATAATGAAAAATATCATGGACCTATGCATTGGAAGTCTTGGTTTTTGGGCTATAGGTTATACAATTATGTATGGAGAATCAATAGGAACTTTTATTGGTAAACCTACATTATTCTTTGATAACAAGGAAGATATGCATAATTTATTCTTTCAAACCGTTTTTGCTGCTACTGCAGCAACTATTGTCTCGGGTGCTGTTGCAGGAAGAACTAAATTTTCTACATACCTTATCTTTTCTTTTATAATGACTGTTGTTATTTATCCAATCTCTGGTCATTGGGTATGGCAAGGCGATGGATGGTTAACAAAGTTAGGATTTATAGATTTTGCCGGATCTACAGTGGTACACTCTGTTGGTGGATGGGCCGCTTTAATTGGAGCAATATTAATTGGTCCAAGGATAGGAAAATATACAAATGGAAAATCAAACGCTATTCCAGGACATAATTTATTACTTGGTGCATTTGGTGTGTTTATTTTATGGCTTGGATGGTTTGGATTTAATGCAGGTTCAGAATTAGCTATTTCGGGTGATAGTGCTAATAATGTTTCAGGTATTATAATTACAACAAATCTTTCGGCTGCAGCTGCAGCAATAACAGCCATGTTTGTTACGTGGATAAGCTATGGAAAACCTGATATTTCAATGACATTGAATGGTGCATTGGCCGGATTGGTAGCAATTACTGCGGGTTGTGCCGCTGTTAGCCCTCTTGGAGCATTTATTATTGGAATTATTGCAGGTGTTGTAGTTGTATTCTCAATTGATTTTATAGATAAAAAATTAAAAATTGATGATCCGGTTGGAGCTATTTCAGTACATGGTGTGGTAGGAGCTTTAGGAACTTTACTTGTTGGTGTATTTGCAACTGACGGAGGTTTATTATATGGTGGAGGATTTCACCAATTGGGAGTGCAAGCGGTTGGTGTAATTTCAATTGCAGCTTGGGCCATTGGGACTTCATTTATAGTACTTTTTACATTAAAGAAAACAATAGGATTAAGAGTTTCTAAAGTAGAAGAAGAAGACGGCTTAGATATACACGAACATGATATTAGCGTCTACAATAAATAAAAGTAATTAAGTAAAAACTAAAAAAATGAAAACAATTTTGAATAGAGTTAATATTAGAGTGTTATTTTTTTCTGCGATATTATTCGCAAGTTTATCGAGTTATTCACAAGGGGAAAATGCTAATGAAAAAAAATTAAGTTTAAGTGGGTCTGTTGATGCCTACTACCAAGCAAATTTAAGTGCTTCGGATGATATAGAACAATCATTTGGAACATCATTTGCTAATGGATTAGGTTTTGCATTAGGTATGGCAAATATTGTTGCTGCTTATGAGGGAGAGAAAACAGGGGTAGTTGCAGATGTGGTTTTTGGCCCTAGAGGAGATGATGCTATTGGTGGTTTTAATATTAATCAGTTGTATGCATATATAAATGTTTCAGAGAGTACTAAATTAACGTTTGGTAGGTTTAATACATATTTAGGGTATGAAGTTATTTCTCCAGTTGGTAATTTTAATTATAGCACCTCTTATTTATTCTCAAGTGGTCCTTTTTCTCATGTTGGTTTAAAAGCTGATTTTTCCTTATCAGAAGATGTAAGTTTAATGTTAGCGGTTATGAATGTTACTGACGTTAATAGTAATTTAACAGGTGCTTATTCTTTAGGTGCTCAATTAGGGTATGCCGGACAATTTTTAAATTTCTATTATGATAATGGTGAGGCATTAGGTTTCGAGGTAGATTATACAGGAGGTTTTGATATTTCTGATTCATTCTTCTTAGGAATTAATGCTGCTATAGCCGATAATGATGGTGAAGGCTTTACTGGGGCTGCTTTGTATCCTCAAATAGGTCTTTCTGATGATTTTACCTTAGGTTTTAGAGGAGAATATTTCTCTACAAAGTCTGATATTGTCGATGAATCAAGTGTTTTTGCAGCTACAATTACGGGAAGTTATACAGTAGAAAACTTAACAATAAAGCCTGAATTAAGATTAGATACTTGGGGAGATGCTACTCCATATATTGATTCTGATGGTGTTCTAACTGATAAATTATCATCTTTCTTGATAGCTGCTATATACTCTTTTTAAGGAATAGATTTTAGGAAAAAAATTTAAAACTAAGTATTGATTAACCTTAAGTTTTGGCTCATTCAGAAAATAATCTGGATGAGCTTTTTTAATGATGTTTCCCATAGGCTTTAACTCCAGCTAAAATTTCAAAAGGTATCGTATTTTCGGCAGGAGGGATTGGACATGACCATTTGCTATTATAAGCGCAATAAGGATTATAAGCTTTATTAAAATCTATAATAATTATATTACTACCATTAGATGGAATTTCTAAATCCAGGTAACGACCACCACCATAACTTAAATTGCCATTAGTGGCATCATTAAACGGTAAAAATAATTTGTTTTCATATTCAGTAGAGTTAAACAAATCTTGACTTTGATAAACGCTTAATGCTATTTTTTGATCATTCATTGAAAAACGAGCAATTCCATATTTTCTATATAGCGGAAGTCTTTCGGTAGTTGTCGCCATTGCAAAAATTGGAGTATTTGGTGTGAGTTCAAAATCGGTCTCAACTCTATAATTTTTATTAATTTCAAAAAAATCTAAGGTTTTAAATGTTTT
>Ga0316204_10009225_pt1 | contig 13293 bp, 13 predicted proteins | sample 6monrhotite_MG_2_FD_205661 | JGI IMG/M metagenome (GOLD analysis project Ga0316204, IMG submission 205661) | Microbial mat bacterial communities from mineral coupon in-situ incubated in ocean water Damariscotta River, Maine, United States -... | ecosystem: Environmental > Aquatic > Marine >... | reverse complement strand
ATTGATGGTGATATCTGGGATATACCCGTCTCCCTTGAAGCTGCAGCGTTGTTGGCTGCTCTCACTCACTCCAATCACTTAGTACGCCTAAGCTCATGGGGCTGAGTTTCTTTGCCGCCTAGCTGCAACTCCAATGGCTTTGGGTATAGACTAGGGTATTTACACTGCTAGACAATGTAAATACCCTCAAAGTTATCGACTACTAATAAGAATATTTATCAACAATATCTTGGTAAACTTGACTGTTTTTTACTTTATTCAATTGTGCATTAAAGTCGCTAAGCTGTTCTTGAGTCACACTTTTTTGACTAAACATGACATAGGCATCACCGGTTTGTATGGTGATACCCTGAGCAACAATGTAATTAGATAATGCCTTGCGCCTAAGTAATGTAGCACCTACAAAGCTATCTTCAAGAAATCCGTCTATATCACCATCCAATAACCTCGCTACATTGAGTTCTCCCATAATAGCATTGACAAAATACTTGGAAGTCTCAGGGTCATCTAACAAGCTTGATACATCTTGGCCATAAACATAGTCACCTACTATGCCTATTCGACTGCCGTTTTTAATGAAGTCAGATATTGTTTTATATTCAGCTTGCACCTTATCGCCTTTGCGAATGTACAAAGAAAACTCCTCCGTTCGGTATGCATCACTGAAAAACGCAAATTGTTCTCTGGTCTCGGTTCTTGATGCTCCCAGTAGAATGTCTACTTCACCCTCTTTTAAGGCCATCAACAAATCAACCCAAGTACCTTGTTGATATGTAAGTTGGCATCCCATGCCTTCGACCACAGCTGCCACTAATTCAATATCCAGGCCTGCGACACGATCCCCCACATCAGCGTATTGATAGGGTTCCCATGCGTCGAATCCAAGAACGAACTGGCAGTTTTTGACGGCTGCCATTTTCTCCATTGGCGTTGATGTTTCAGTATCAGCAACAACTGCTGTTGAGTTGGTTTGTTCATTTGATGGTTCAGGTTTACATGCGCTAACAATACAAGATAAAAGTATCATTAAAAATATACGGCTAATTTTCATAGTATTCTGTCCCTTAAAAATTCCTACTAAGTGTAATTTACTATTGGTATTTTGCTAGGCGATTAATAATTTATTAACAATGCGTTTGTTTTAAATCAATGGATGTTAATCACCTTAGCTCGGCAAAGACAGTATTGACCAATTAGAAATAATCATCATAAATACAGCAGGTTATACCCATACCATCTCAAAATGTGCGTTTCAGAACGACTGGGGCGCTTCAATTCAAGCTGAGCTTTAAGGAGCAGGCTCAACGTAGGAAGTCGGATAATAAATAGTGTGACCTAATAATTGTTTTATTCTGAGTGTTAACTGCGGATTCTAGGTTTAAATGTAACTATTGCTTACAAATAGGCGTCACAAAAATAATGGTTAATAGTGTGTTGGTGATATATAACACGATTAACTTTTGTTTTATGGAGTATCAAATGACAATTCATTGGAATGGGGATGCACCCATTTATATTCAGCTCTATCAGCAGGTTATAAAGCGCATTCTGGATGGCAATATTAAAGAAGGTGAAGCACTTCCTTCCGTAAGAAAAGTGGCCGCGGAATATCAACTTAATCCAGTGACTATTTCTAAGGCTTATCAAATGTTACAAGATGAACACTATGTTGAAAAACAACGAGGTAAAGGTTTGTTTGTTAAGTCAGGCGCCGCTCACAACATATTAGAAAAGGAGCGAACATCTTTTCTGTCCATTGAGTGGCCACTGATTTTACAGCAAATTTCACGGCTCAAGCTTTCAGTTGAAGAACTGCCGCGCACTACCAAGGAGAACAAATAATGTCAGCCATGATCTCGATTTCAGGATTGCATAAGTCTTATAAGAATAAGCAGGTACTAAATGATGTTAATTTAAGCTTAGGTGCCGGGCAAATTTTAGGCTTAGTGGGGCCAAATGGTGCAGGTAAAACTACTTGCTTACAGGCGTTGCTAGGATTAACCAGTTACGAAGGTGACATTGATGTCTTAGGATACAATCCCAGCAAAAACAGAGAAAAAATGCTTGCTGATGTAGCTTATATTGCAGACGTGGCTGTTTTGCCAAAGTGGATAAAAGTCGATCAGGCACTGACTTACATGCAAGGCGTACACCCCAATTTTAATCGACAAAAAGCCGAAGCGTTTTTAGCCAAAACCAATATACCTGCAACAGCTAAAGTAAAAACTTTATCCAAGGGTATGGTGACCCAATTGCACCTCGCTTTAATTTTAGCCGTTGATGCAAAAATACTGGTTTTGGATGAACCTACACTTGGCTTGGATATTCTGACCCGGCGTCAGTTTTATACACATTTATTGGAAGATTTTTACGATGAACATAAGTGCATCATAGTCACCACTCATCAAATCGAAGAAATAGAGCATATTCTCACCGATGCCGCATTTATACGTGATGGCAAGATTGTACTAGCCCAAAGCGTAGACGATATTCGCAATAGGTTTAAATTAGTCGCAGTTGACAACGAACATCTTAAACAAGCCAAAGCCAATAAGCCACTGTTTACCAACAGTATGATGGGTGTAACCAGCATGTTATTTGATAATGCCGACCCAGAAAAACTGAAAACTTTAGGTAAGATAAGCTCTCCTACATTGGCTGATGTTTTTGTGGGAGTGATGACACAGGAGAGCAACGCATGAATAGTTTACAAATCATCACAAGTTTTAGAAAAGAAATATGGGAATTCAAAAAAACGTTATTTTGGGTACCCCTCATCATCGCTGTATTTATCATAGCAGCGCCTTTGCTTAAGTTGCTGCTGATGGAAGATTATCAAGCATCGAGGTTGTTCGAAAACATTACTAATGTCGATAACATCGCAAATATTGAGGGCTTTGCACGTTTTTTCCTAGCCACCATTATGGGCATGTTTGTACCTTTTATTATGGTGTCCTTGATCATACAGCTTTATTACTTCACAACTTGTTTGTTTGACGAGAGACGTGATTTATCCGTTTATTTCTGGCGTTCACTACCCGTATCTGATGTATTAAATGTAGGCGTTAAACTGATTACTGGTGCGTTAGTCGTACCTGCGATATTTATGCTGGCTGCAACCTTTGTAGTATTTATTTTTCTACTATTGGCACTGCTTGTATGTACTGTACTTTCTGTCGGATATGACTTGTCGCTGTGGGGATTATGGGGAAGTGCTGACATCATCGGCAACTTAACGTCTATTTGGTTAAATTTGTTGCCCTATGCACTATGGATGTTTCCTGTCTTTGCGTGGTTAATGTTAGCGTCGATGTTTGCCAATAAAGCACCTTTTTTGTGGGCCATATTACCAATAGCAGCCATATTGCTGATTGAGTCTTTTGTGGTGGAATATTTACATCTGGACGGGCGTTTTTTCTTAAATACATTGCGCGAATATTTTGCATTTGGTCATGGCATGTTCCCCAATGACGTTTCTGATATTGAATCACCTAAGTTCATACTGTTTTCGGCCTTATCCTCAAAAATCAGTATAGTTGCGACACTCATAGGCGTGGGATTGATGTATCTTACTTATTGGTTAAGAGTGAACAGAAGTCACGTCTAACAAAGGTATAAATTTAAACCGTTGTCACGATCAGTCCAAAGTGTTTAGGGGCTGATCGTGAATTATCTTTTTCCTATCTCAATCCCAGATTCTAACCGTAAATGGTTAAGTGATGGTGCCAATACAGCCTTGATACAACAGCATTGGTCGATATCTGAGTGCGAGTATTATTCAACCCCGGTGCAGTCATACAACTAAGCTGTAACAATCTTACAGGCATTCGTGCCGCCAACAGTTTCCATCACATCACCATAGGTCATGATGAATTGGTCGCCTGATCCCAAAATACCTTTTTCTAATAAAACCGCTACTACGTCGTCTTTAAGTTTACCCGGATCACTGCCTCGAGAGTCAAAAAAGACAGGTTTAACACCGCGGTATAAGGCCATTTTGTTTAATGTACTTTCGTGTCTAGACATCGCATAAATAGACAGTGATGTGGTGATACGTGACATTAACAAGGGAGTGCTGCCACTTTCAGTTAAAGCAACAATAGCCTTAATTGTACTTAAGTGATTAGCTGAATAAACGGCACTAAGAGCCACAGTTTCGCTGACTGAGCTGAATCTTTCATCCATTCTATGTTTGGATATAGTAACGCTTGGATGAGTCTCTGCACCAACACAGACTCGAGCCATCGCCTCTACCGTTTCTACTGGGAATTCACCTGCCGCTGTTTCAGCCGATAACATCACGGCATCAGTACCGTCCAGTACAGCGTTGGCGACGTCCATCACTTCTGCACGGGTTGGCATTGGGCTGGTGATCATGGATTCCATCATTTGCGTGGCAGTAATCACAACTTTATTAAGCTGACGTGAGCGAGCAATCAGTTTTTTCTGCACACCCACTAATTCGGCATCACCAATTTCAACACCGAGATCACCACGGGCTACCATGACAGCATCAGATGCTTCGATAATATCGTCAATGGCTTCGTCAGAGGCTACGGTTTCTGCTCGTTCTACTTTTGCGCAGATCATGGCAAAACAGCCCGCTTTTTCAGCAAGTTGGCGGGCATAACGTAAATCATCACCTGAACGAGGGAAAGACACAGCTAAATAATCCACACCAATTTTTGCAGCGGTGACAATATCTTCTTTATCTTTCGCAGTGAGTGCTTCAGCGGACAAACCACCACCTTGGCGGTTAATACCTTTGTTATTCGATAATTTACCGGCTACTGTCACCTCCGTATGTACTTTATTGCCTTCAACACTTGTTACAATCAGTTGGATCCGACCATCATCAAGCAAAAGTAAGTCGCCATTTTTCACATCTTGAGGCAATGCTTTATAATCGATACCTACTGCTTGCTGGTTACCGTCATCTTTGCCCATGTCGGCATCAAGAATAAAATGATCGCCAATTTTCAATAGGATAGAACCAGTAGCGAATTTAGATACGCGAATTTTAGGCCCTTGCAAATCGCCTAAAATGGCAACGTATTTACCTAATTTTTTCGCCGCGGTGCGGACTTTATTCGCTCGGTTAATATGATCTTCGGCCGTTCCATGAGAAAAGTTCATTCGAACCACATTGGTTCCGGCTTTAATAATCGCTTCAATTTGCTCCACAGTATCTGTGGATGGACCTAAGGTGGCGAGTATTTTTGTTCGTCTTAACATAGTTTGGGTACTCTGTTGTTATATAGTTATAAATTAACAAAAATGTAATTTTATTACAAAAATGGTAGTGCAAAACGACCAAAAAGTGAAATTATTCTAATAAGCTAGGTTCAATCAGTGCGTTTATCAAACCTTGAACCTCGTAAAGTATCTTTCACACGTTTAAGGTTTTCTCTGAATTTGTTGCCTCTTCTGAGCGTAAAACCTGTCGCCAATATGTCTATAAGTATCAGCTGTGCAATCCTAGACGCCATCGGCATGTACATATCGGTATCTTCTGGGACTTCTAGGGATAACACCAAATTACATTCTTTGGCGAGGGGACTGTCTTTAGAGGTAATCCCCATTACGGTTGCATCATTTCCTCTGGCTATCTGGGCTATTTCGACCAAACTTTTTGTTCTACCAGTGTGAGAAATTAACACTACTACATCACCTTCACCGGAATTCATGCAACTCATACGTTGCATGATAATATCTTCAAAATAGATGACAGGTACATTAAATCGAAAAAACTTGTTTAAGGCGTCGTGAGCAACTGAAGCTGAAGCACCTAACCCAAAAAAGGATATTTTTTGTGCCTGAGTTAACAAGTCTACCGCTCGGTTAATCGTGGCTATATCAACTGATTGCTTTGCAACCTCGAGTGCGGCCATAGTGGATTCAAAAATTTTATGGGTGTATTCCTCTGGACCGTCGTCTTCTTCAACATGACGATTTACATAAGGCGTACCATTAGCAAGGCTTTGGGCTAGATGTAATTTAAAATCAGGGTAACCTTTAGTATCCAACCTGCGGCAAAAACGATTCACGGTAGGCTCACTTACAGCGGACATTTTTGCTAGCGTGGCAATACTGCTGTGAATAGCCGTTTGTGGATTCGCTAGTATGACCTCTGCAACTTTGCGCTCGGACTTACTAAAGACGGCATTATGTTGGGTTATTTTTTCTAGAATATTCATGCGCGCATCAAAAACTTCATTATAATGGTTCCACTCAAAGGCCAAAATTAACTTTGGCTCATTACAGCCAGAATACTATAGTTGTAATTTTTTAACAGGAAATCTTTCGGTTTAATGGACTAAAAACCGTCATATCCACAGTTTTAGCGGCAAAAACCTTGTGAAAAGTTGTAAAATTACTACATTTAATGTTAAATTTTACTTTATGCGTTGTTGATTTGTTTGTAACTGCTATTAGTTATGACAATTAGCACAATCTATCAAAAAATGAGTAGGCAGAAAAAATGGTTTTGGAAAATTCATTCGAACCTTGTGATTTCGTATTATTTGGCACAAAAGGCGATTTGGCCAGACGTAAACTTTTACCTTCTTTATATCAACTCGAAAAAGCTGATCTGATGCATGCCGAAACTAAAGTGATCGGTGTAGCACGTCAAGATATCAGCAAAGAAGAGTACGTGGCACTTGTAAAAGAAAATATTGAAAAATTTACTAAAGAAGCGCTGTGTCAAGATACATGGCAGCGATTTTCTGAAAAGCTGGACTACATAGTAGTCGATATGAAAAATGTCGCTAGTTATAAAGCTTTTAAAGATCATGTCGATCCCAAGCGTATGATGGTTTGTTACTTTGCAACGCCCCCTTCCATTTTTGGGGATATATGTCTTGGGCTTAAAGCGGCTAAAATCATTGATAAAAGCATGCGTGTGGTTTTAGAAAAGCCAATTGGACATGATTTAGCATCTTCTAAAGTAATCAATGACCAAGTCGCAGAGTTTTTTGATGAATCTCAGATTTACCGAATTGATCACTACTTAGGTAAAGAAACGGTTTTAAACCTTATTGCATTGCGTTTTGCCAATTCAATTTTTGCTACTAATTGGGATCATAACTGCATCGACCATGTGCAAATCAGTGTCGCCGAATCAGTTGGAATTGAAGGTCGTTGGGGATATTTCGACGAAGCCGGTCAAATGCGTGACATGGTACAAAATCACCTATTGCAAATCCTGACTCTGATTGCCATGGAACCGCCTGCTAATTTGGATGCGGACAGTATTCGTGATGAAAAACTCAAGGTACTTAAATCATTACGCCCTATTGATGCTAGCAATGTTCGTCAGAATACTGTTCGTGGTCAGTACGTAGGTGGATTTGTCAAAGGACAAGAAGTGCCTGGTTATTTAGATGAGAAAGATGCCAATACCTCGAGCGAAACAGAAACTTTTATTGCGTTAAAAGTTGAATTAGACAATTGGCGTTGGGCGGGCGTGCCGTTTTATTTACGTACTGGTAAACGTTTACCCGATAAAACCAGTGAAGTGGTTATCTACTTCAAACGTCAGCCGCATAACTTGTTTAAAGACAGTTTCCCGCAGTTACCACCGAACAAACTCACCATTCGTTTGCAGCCGGACGAAGGGGTTGAAGTCACTGTCATGAATAAAGTGCCAGGACTCACAGGTAAGAGTTCAATGGATTTGCAAAAATCTAAATTAAATTTGAGCTTTTCAGAAACCTTTAAAGATGAACGCATAGCAGATGCGTATGAAAAACTGTTGATGGAAGTCATGTTAGGCAATCAAGCTTTATTTGTTCGTCGTGATGAAGTAGAGGCTGCATGGAAGTGGGTAGATGGTATCCTAGCGGCTTGGAAAATCAGCAACGAACCACCTGAACCTTATCAGGCTGGCACATGGGGGCCAGTAGCGTCAATCGCGTTACTCGCTCGTGAAGACAGGGCTTGGTATGAAAGCCGCATGGGGAAAAAATAATGGCGTTAACGCAATCTAAATTTAGAACAACCGAACAACTCAATACTGCGGTTACTCGCAAAATCATTAAGTTACTTAGAGATGGTATCGAGGAAAATGGTCGAGCAAGCCTAGTCGTATCAGGTGGACGCACACCTGCTGAACTTTTTGATGCTTTGTCTAAAGCACATATAGAGTGGGACAAAGTTGATATTAGTTTGGCTGATGAGCGTTGGGTAGATAATACCGACGAAGCATCTAATGAAAAAATGCTGCGTACTAAGTTACTTGTCAATAACGCTGCAAATGCTAATTTTGTTCCTTTGAAAACTCACCATGGTGATGCCAAAGATGCCGTATTAACCTGTACCGAAAATCTACAAAAAATGCATACTCCTTTTGACGTGCTGATCTTAGGCATGGGTGAAGATGGGCATACAGCGTCATTGTTTCCGTGTTCAGAGCAAATTACCGAAGGGTTGGATCTTGAGTCAGGCAATACATTTATTGCCGTTAAGCCTACAAGCGCACCGAATCAGCGCATGTCAATGACCCTACCTGCGTTATTAAACAGCAATCAAATATTTTTGCATCTCACCGGTGAGAGCAAAAAACAAGTGTTAAATACGGCTCTGTCAGATGACGACGCCTCGGTTATGCCAATTCGAGCAGTTATCAACAACGCTGATGTTGAGCTTGTGTGGGCGCCCTGATTAAAATTTTTTATAGGAAAAATCCATGAACCCCGTTATTCAAGAAGTCACGGACCGAATTATTCAGCGTAGCCAAAGTTCGCGTAAAAGTTATTTAGATAAGATTGAAAGTGCGCGTTTGCAGGGTCCACATAGAGGTGTGTTGTCTTGTGGTAACTTAGCGCATGGGTTTGCAGCTTGTGGCACAGAAGATAAATCTGACTTGCGTAGCATGACTAAAGCAAACATTGCGATAGTGTCCTCATACAATGACATGTTGTCCGCTCATCAACCATATGAAACCTATCCTGCTCAACTTAAACAAGCCATCAATGCTGTTGGCAGTGTTGCGCAATTTGCTGGTGGCGTACCCGCCATGTGTGACGGCGTTACTCAAGGTACTCCTGGCATGGATTTGAGCCTGATGAGCCGTGATATTATTGCAATGGCCACGGCTGTTTCGCTTTCACACAATATGTTTGACGGTACCTTGATGTTAGGTATTTGCGACAAAATTGTCCCTGGTTTATTGATTGGTGGATTGAGTTTTGGGCATTTGCCTACAGTATTTGTGCCTGCAGGACCTATGCCCTCAGGTATCCCCAATAAAGAAAAAGCTCGAGTTCGGCAACTATATGCTCAAGGCAAGGTTGGCCGCGAAGAGTTATTGGATGCTGAATCAAAATCTTATCATTCAGCCGGGACGTGTACTTTCTATGGCACCGCTAATAGTAATCAGTTGGTGGTGGAAATAATGGGGTTGCATCTGCCTGGATCGTCATTTGTTAATCCGGGTACACCTTTGCGCGATGCATTGACAGATGCAGCAGCAAGGCAAGTCACGCGTATTACTGATTTAGGTGATGAGTATCGTCCCATTGGGCATATTGTGGATGCTAAAGCCATAGTCAATGGTTTAGTGGGGCTGCTGGCAACCGGTGGCTCAACGAATCACACTATGCATTTAGTCGCAGTTGCAAAAGCGGCGGGATATATTATCAACTGGGATGACTTTGCCGATATTTCCAAAGCGGTGCCTTTGTTAACCCGCATTTACCCTAATGGCTCAGCAGACATTAACCATTTCACCGCAGCTGGCGGCATGGCATTGTTGATCCGCGAATTGTTAGAAGGTGGGTTGTTGCATAACGATGTACAAACTATTTGTGGTCAAGGATTAGAGCAGTACACCAAAGAACCTATCTTAGAACAAGGTGAGCTTGTTTGGCGCGATGGACCAACAGAATCATTTGATAAACAAGTGGTAGCCACAGTTAGTGAGCCATTCAAGGCCGACGGTGGTTTATCTGTATTGTGCGGCAATTTGGGCCGTGCAGTGATGAAAACCTCTGCTTTACGTGAACCCCATTGCATAATCAAAGCGCCAGCCGTGGTATTCGAAGACCAGTTTGAATTACACTCGGCATTTAAAGCCGGTGACTTAGATATGGATTGTATTGTTGTTGTGCGCTTTCAAGGGCCATCGGCTATCGGCATGCCCGAATTACACAGCTTGACCCCACCTCTAGCCGTACTGCAAGACAGAGGTTTTCATGTGGCTTTGGTCACCGATGGGCGTATGTCTGGCGCTTCTGGTAAAGTACCAGCAGCAATTCATGTCACACCTGAAGCTGTGAAAGGCGGCATGATCGCCAAGATACAAACTGGCGATCTGTTGGAGCTGAATACGCAAACCGGTGCAATGGATGTGTTGATAAGCGATGCAGAATTAGCCAAGCGCGAAGCCAAAGTGACTGATGTTGCTAAACATCAAGTAGGTATGGGCCGTGAAATGTTTGCCGGTATGCGCACAACGTTAACCGGTGCAGAGCAGGGCGCTTGCTCGTTATTTTTTGGTCAGGACTAATAAAATGGCAAAGTTTGTTGCGGATGTAGGTGGTACTAATATTCGATTGGCGCAGATTGAGAGTGGCTCACTGAGTCATATCAAAAAGTATTTATGCAGTGATTATAAAACCATAGGTGCTGTTATTAATGCGTATTTCTCTGAATTTTCAGATTTGGATTTTACCGCAGGCTGTTTAGGGGTCGCTTGCCCAGTGAATGGTGATGTTATTTCTATGACAAACAATCCCTGGCAATTTTCTATCTCGCAATTGCAAGCTGAACTTGGCCTAGATTGGTTAGGCGTGATCAACGATTTTACTGCTGTTGCCTATGCAGTTACGGTATTGAGTCATCAACAAAAAGAACAAATTGGACAAGGGCAAGCAAAGGATCTAGCCAATATTGCTGTTTTTGGACCAGGTACTGGACTTGGCGTTAAACACTTAACTCACACCACTGACGGTTGGCTAGCGTTGGATGGTGAAGGTGGTCATGTAGATTTTGCACCAGTGGATGATGTAGATATTACTATTTGGCAATTTTTAACCGATAAGTTTGCTCATGCATCTGCTGAAGAAGTGCTGTCTGGTCGTGGTTTAGTACATATATATCAGGCTATTGCCAAGCACAAAAAACTATCAGCACCGCTAGATGAACCTGCCGATATTACGGAACGAGCGCTTGACGGTAGTTGCACATTAAGCGTGGCTACATTGAACCAATTCTGCAAAATATTGGGTAGCTTTGCAGGAAACCTAGCCCTTAATTTAGGGACACGTGGTGGCGTGTATATTGGAGGTGGCATTGCCCCCCGTTTCACCAATTTTATTAAACAGAGTGATTTTCGGACGCGTTTTGAGGCTAAGGGTCGATTTCGTGACTACGTAGTAGGTATTCCGACTTTCATTATTACCGAGCCCGATCATGGTTTGATTGGTGCTATGGCTTATTTAAATCAAAATTGTAAAGGTTAAATGCAATGACAAAAAATTGGAAAATGACATCAGAAGAAATTTTCAGCCAAGGACCTGTTGTGCCTGTACTGGTAATAAAAGATGTTGAACATGCTGTACCTTTGGCAAAAGCCCTTATCGCTGGCGGCATTCGTGTATTAGAAGTCACCTTACGCACAGAAGCGGCGTTAGAAGTCATCGCTAAGATCGCTAAAGAAGTGCCTGAAGCAATCATAGGTGCAGGTACAGTGACTAATCGTGCACAGTTGCAACAAGTTATAGATGCAGGTGCTAAGTTTGCTATCAGCCCAGGACTTACCTCTGATTTACTCAAGGCTGGTAATGAAGGCAGTATTGCCCTTATCCCTGGTATCTCGTCAATTTCAGAATTGATGACGGCTGTTGATCATGGATATACCCATTTGAAATTTTTCCCAGCAGAAGCTTCAGGTGGTGTAAAAGCCCTTAAAGCCATTGGTGGTCCATTCCCTGATATTAAATTCTGTCCTACTGGAGGCATTAGCCCAAGCAATTATAATGACTACTTGGCCTTGCCTAGTGTGCGTTGTGCTGGTGGTTCATGGTTAGCACCAGAAGATGCCATGATCAATGGTGAATGGGGTAAAATAACCGAGCTTGCGAAACAGGCTGTAGCAGGCGCTAAATAAATTTATTTTTTGGCCTTATAAAAAGTCGCTTTTGCGGCTTTTTTATTGCCTATGAAAAAGTGTTAACGCTTCAAGTGCTAATAAAAAAACATCAGCACTATATTCATCATTAACATTCTTCACTACAGTAATACGTCTTTGGTGATCGCGGCACAGTATCAACATAGTGGTACCCCCATTACTCCCTCCAGAATGCATCACTGCATTGTCGAAACTGGCCATAACCCTTGGCTTTATTGCACAGAAATAGTCGCTTTAAGGATTAATACCGGTTCGCTGACTTTACCACTCCTCGAGCCGAGTTTTTCTAGGTGTTCAAGCACATCCATACCCTGAATAACCTGACCGAATATAGTGTGTTTGCCATCTAACCAGGGTGTGGCTGTGAACGTCAAGAAGAATTGACTGCCGTCTGTATTGGGGCCCGAATTAGCCATGCTTAACAACCCACCCTGTGTATGTTTAATCTCATCACTAAATTCACCGGCGTATTGGTAACCTGGATTCCCTCTACCCGTTCCTGTTGGATCACCACCTTGAGCCATAAATCCCGGAATTATACGATGAAATATAGTATCGTCGTAAAAACCTAAAGTGGTTAAATATAGAGTGCTAGAAACATGTTTAGGGGCAATGTCAGGCATTAGTTTTATGCTGATTTGACCTTGGCTAGTGGTTAAATTCCATAAGTAGGTTTTATCTTGGCTAAAAGTGAATTCTGCAGATTGTGGTAAAGATGTTTTCCAATCTTTTTTGCTTTTATCTATGTTTTGTTGGGCTATAAATTGATCTGTTTGTTTGATAGCTTGATCGGGGAATAAATCACAACCGGATAACATAAAGGTAGTTAGTATTACGACGATAAGTAGTGGTTGTCGAGTGAGGAATGGAAACATTGTTGGCCAATTTTTAAAGTTAAGATACCAACAGCTTAAACACTTTGGAATTGTGTTGAAAGTTGAAACCTTGTTTTCTTAGTTATTTGTCATCAATCAGATTAATCAGAATGTATTCTTTGTCATTACTATTTGTTTCTAGAGTTGATATTTTGTCATATACCTTCAATATTCAAAGTCCACAATAACAGCCTATTTTTATCGGCGGTTTTTTGGTATATAGTCATGTGTCAATATCGAGCGGAGAGTGCTTATCTATCACTTTTTATTTTGCAGATTGTGCAT
>Ga0316204_10009224_pt1 | contig 13293 bp, 9 predicted proteins | sample 6monrhotite_MG_2_FD_205661 | JGI IMG/M metagenome (GOLD analysis project Ga0316204, IMG submission 205661) | Microbial mat bacterial communities from mineral coupon in-situ incubated in ocean water Damariscotta River, Maine, United States -... | ecosystem: Environmental > Aquatic > Marine >... | reverse complement strand
CAGTCACCCACCAAACTGCCATCAATACTGCAACCGCTGTGACTTTCATTGCCTCAGGCGGCATGCCTTCCGGAGTAGGCAATAACAATAACAGGCAAAAAAGAAACGGCCCGAGAATAAGCCCAATGGTTTGTCGATTGTACATAAACACCGCCACCTAATATGGTTTGAAATTTACAGTCCAGTCGATTGTTTTTCTTCCCAGGTAGAAATGATGAGAGGTATCGAATAACTGTTTTGCGATTATATACCCATCGCGTAATAATTTTAAACGCCGTGTAATTTCACTATTTATGCTCTGCCAGTTCCGCAATACCGATTGCCAGCGCCATCAATAAAGATAAACAACCACCTTAACCCCTGTGCCGGTAGTAATCCACCGGCACACCTCCATTGGCACAAAGTGTTTTCAGAAAAAACGCTTATTTCCGCCACTGCGAAAATACATAACCACTACCCGCTTGAGCCTCATGACAGGAAAAACACGATTTACCCCCGTCTGTTACCAGGCGTTTGGTATTGCTGTTACCGGCAAAACCCTCAAAACCCCAGCCCCCGGTTTTGCTAAATCGATCGGTGTCTTTACGCATGACTCCTACCAATTTCCGGTTTGATTCCTGCACAGTTTTGTCTTGCTCACGGTATTCCAGCAAATCAAACACCAACACCGAACCATTTGAGAATGTCCCTTTTTTGAGCCCTTTCAATGCCTTTTCATTGGCATAAATATGATGAATACCCTGAAACGGGTTTTCCAACGCATGCCCCGGTTGAATCAGCATGGTCTTTACGTGCGTCCACTGGCGATAATCTGCGGGATAAGGCACACCATCATCAGCGGCATGCACGCTTAAGGGCACTAATAAGGTGGGTACCAATAATGTGGCCAATAAGGTCGTTAATAAGTTGGATTTCATACGTTTATCTCCTACTGTATATGCTTAAGGTTTTTAGTATCGACTCGATACCTTTGTAGCATTGCATGGTTATGAAGACTTGTCAAGATAGTATCGATACGATACCATTAGGTCATGAACGCAAAAACACTGCACCAACACCTTGAGCGCTTATCAAACTTATTGCGCAACGAAGCACGCCAGACGGGAATGGACTACGGTTTACAGCCAATACAATTGGAGGCCTTGCATTTCCTCGGTAGTTGCAATCGGTATTCTGATACCCCCATTGGCGTAACAGAGTATCTTGGGTTAACCAAAGGAACGGTTTCACAAACCTTAAATGTTCTGCATGGCAAGGGACTGATCAGGAAAGTTGCCGATAAAAAGGATAAACGCACCACCCACCTGAAACTCACCAAGACTGGCGAAAAACTGCTGGAAAAGGCGGTCCCCGCGCCATTGCTACGCGACGCTTATGAACAACTTCAAGCAACGCAACAAACCCAGCTTATCGATGATCTTAAACGGTTATTAACCACCATTCAGCAGTCAAACACCATGAAGTCATTCGGTGTCTGCCACACCTGCCGCTTTAACCGCCGCGTTGACGCAAGACAATATTTTTGCGAACTAACACAGGAAGCCTTATCACCAGACGATATTCAGCTGATCTGCCGTGAACACAGCAGTAGACAAAGTTCTTAATTAATTCTCTCGCCCATTATCTACCCCAAAACTTCAGTTAGATAAACTGCGAACACCCAATATGCGAAAATGCATTCCGAGGCTTCATCAGCCAACGTAATGGAGACACTACTAAAAAAACCCCAGACTGAGGTTGTGGCGATCCGAATGGGGCAGTTGAGGCGGTAAGCACTGCAGTCGTTAACTGCATAGCCGTAGAACATGTCGCATTTGCCAAATCATAGGGTGTAATAACCTGCTATATGATGCTCCCGTTAACGAAAGCTTTGATAAAAACGGTCAATTGTATACTGGCAGGTATGTTTTGAATAGTGTTGGTGTTGTCGTTAATTTTCGCTTCTACCTCATCCAATTGGAAGTAAATATACCTCCTTCCCCTACAAAATAAGCAGGCAATAGCGGTTGCCCGGAGTGTGGTAGTGTCTCGCCAAGGGGGATGCAACCATGGTTGGAGACTTTGCTGTTATTTTGGAAAAACAACGATCCGGTATCATCTGCCGGTTCTTCTGCTTTTTCTAAATCCTGCAACTCCATCATCGCGTTGTAAGCATATGCAACATCTATGTCATTTAGGTTATCGCCCAATGGCTCAGATAGGTGGATTGTTAAACGATTGTTTAAGTTGTTCAAACTAACGTGATCGATCACATTAAGCGTGCTCCCCGCTTTATTGAGTATTCGAAACCCGCACGCAGACATAAGTGATTCTGTTCCTACCGACAAAGTGTTATGAGAGCAGTTTTGGAGTCGTGTTATGTCACCAGCTCCATTTGGTGTGACATTAATGACCAACGTAGAACTGTCTAGCCATGCTGCCTGCTCCAAAACCGGGCCTGCGGCTGCATTCTGTGAAACAGAATGATCAGTAATAAATGTTGCTAACCGGCTAGCCACTACGCAATATCCAGTGCCTGTCAGGTGCACCCAGTCACTAAGTGGTTGGTCAAAGCCAACGGCTGCAACGCGAAGGGGCTCCAGGTCTGGGTCTTGCTCCAATATAAATTGAATATCCCTTACTTCCTGAGCAGAAGGTGGTAGAGAACTCTTAACATGATGCTTGGTTCTACGACCAAGGCCATGGATAAATACGGGAATAGCATCAGCCGAGTGTGTGTGCCCACCGTTGTCAAACCAGTAGTTACGCAAGTAGGTAAAAATCATTTTTAAATCGCGCCGGTATTGCTCAGCAGATATTTTGTTCAATTCATCATCGTAAAGCAACCCGCCTGCCAAGTCGGCAATGCTCCATGATTCTGCTTCGCCTTGAGACCAAATAATTCCATCCAATGTTTCTCCGTCATTGATCAGTCTATCCATCTCACTGAGCGCTTTCGTCATTGCACCACCCGGCTGCATGGATACCGGGTCCCACCAGCAGTTTGTATGCTTACTTGGTTTGCTATTTCCCCTGGCGGAAACACAGTCAGCGTAGCTTCCACCTGAAGCACCGTTATGTGCATTAGCGATATCAACACCAAGCTGATTGCGTAACACGGATGACAATTTCTGGCTGCCGGTCATACGCGCACGCCCTTGATAGGTGAAATGCTGGGTTGCTAAGCTTTGTCCTGCAAAAAGCACATTATATGAACGTATGGATGTCGCATCAGCGAGCACTTCAGGACGCTCACGCAGACTGGAAAGAGCCAGACGTTGTATATGGCCGAAAACCGCTTTGCTCCCACCAGCCGTCGCACCGATGCGCAGCTTTCCGTTGGTTGTGGTAGCATCAATTATAGGTGGCCAGGTCACACTTTGTACGTCACCATTGATGGCAATTGATGCACCTTGGTAATCATAGCTATACGCCAATTTAACCAGTTTTTTGGAAGGGGCATACTGATGACTCGTATTACTTTCATTGGCATTGATATCGCGAAATTGCACGCGCATTTTATTTGATGTGTTGATTCTAAGAGAGTGGCGGTGCTTACTGTCATTGGCCCCATACATATAAGCAAAATAGCGATCGGTAGTGTTTTCGCTGTTATCGCCATTTAATCTGGCCTCTATACGTAGTGTGCCTTCGCCAAGGTTCGGAATGACATCGCTAATTCGAACGCGCTCTTTAGCACGAACCGCTCCATTGATGTCGCCATTTGTGATGATCACGGAACTTGCCTGATCACCTAATTCTACTTGTGGCAGTATAAAATAGAGCGTGGTGTTCGCGTAAACGCTCATGCGAAAATTTCGATTACTATCGGTTAGTATGCCGTCAAGCGTATATCGGCCATAGGTATTGGATTGAATAACGGTTTTTGGCACCTGCGCCCCACTAGTCGTTAGACGAGCAGATTTATCGCCTTCTATACGCGCATAGACGCTTAAACTGTAGGTCTTGTTCATAACCAGGCGCGCAGCTGTGTCATTCGATGTCAACGCAACAGAGTATAAAGTTGGATTGTTTAATATAAATACTTTTTGACTCGATACGATTTGATCAAGCCCTGCTCCCGCAAGGTTATCATCGAACCCAATGGAAAAGGTTATTTCGTTAGGACAGGCTACCGATACGGGAGTGCTGTTATCAGTACATTTTAAATCGAATGAGTGAATATCTAACGGGGTTGGGTTCGCGTTGTGGAGTGTGAACAAATTTGTGCGTTCACCTTCAATTAAAAGGCCTAGCGATTCGCCCGTAACAGAGTCATAGTTAAAACGTGGCTCATTAGGCGCTGCAATCGTTAAGTAGCCTGACTGGTTCGTATAAATGGCAGGTGAATCGCGTTCAAAATCCAAAGGTGGCAGTTCTTCAAATTTTCGGAAATCGATATTAAGTAGATCGCCTGCCATAACTTGAGTCAGCACGGGAAAAATATAAAAGACAATACTCAACGACAATAACCACTTCATGCCCTCTCCTTTGAGGTTATCATGATGCGAATTCAGACCGTGATGGTAAGCGTGAACCGAAACATCATGAGGCGGTAAAATATCAATGTAAAGTATGGGGCACCAAGTTGCCTTTTAGATCAGGGTCGTAAGAGCAACCATGTAAGAAACGTGCACGGAATAACGCCTGGATTTTGCATCTCGGCTTTATTTAATCGCCTGAGCCGCCCTATCACCTGAGTCCATACAGTCCTCATCTTCAGCCCGTCTTCGCTTAAAGCGCCTAACACAAAAGCTCCAAATAGTCATGTAGTTCTCTGAAGTATCGTACACATACCGTACCTGCATGCCTAATTCGAATAAATCTGGGCATGCGTGGAATATATACCCGAGACGCTATAGATTTAGGTACTAATTGCACGCCCTCTTCACTCCACAACGGTGCAAAATTCCTTACAACAGTTCGGTTATTACTTTCTCGTCATTTCGACTATCCTGTAAGACTGCTTTTGGTGCTACGAAATGTATATTAATATCTAAATCTATAACATATCGAGTATAGTACACTCTTCTCCATTAGTATAAAGCAACTTGACCTGATTATTTTCGATTCTGGTCATATAAAAATACGCATTTAGTACCTCTAGCAGCATTTAAAAATAATAATTGAGTAACACTCAAAACATGGAACCTTTTACATGCATCATGCGTTCTAATCATGAGACTAGAGCATCGTAAGCGATTGGCAAATTAGTTGCCTTTTAGCATCGATACTACTTAACCGTATGAATTACCGCATGAATTACCGCATGAATCATGCTTAAGAAAATAACCTGAAAATACTATGAATTTTAATCATCGGAATATTTTATTTTTGCTTTTGAGTCTATTATTTATACTGAGCGCTTGTTCCGAAGACGATCAGCCGGAGGCAAACTACCAACGTAATTTAGACCAAAACCGGGAAACATGGCGTGCATTGACGTTACCGTCTTATCAATATAATTTTCGCAGGGCTTGTTTTTGCTGGCAGGACTTCATTCGAGAAGTGATGATTCGTTATACGGATGGTCAATTCGAATCCGTTGTGTACGCTGATGACTTAAGCACACCCAGCGATATCGCCTACCCGTCCATCGAAGCACTGTTTGACATCATTCAGGAAGCCATTGACAAAGACGAAACGAATCTGACGGTGAGGTATCATCCACAGTTTGGCTATCCCACCCTAATCAGTCGTGACCCTCATCCGGAGGCGGTAGATGATGAGATTACTTATGTGGTGGATCACTTTAAAATAAATGACACACTCCACACGAGGGCCATACCGGCATCTAATTTGAACCCAATCACCGATGGCGCTGAACTTGAAGTCAGCAACGCAGTGATTAATCTGGCGGGTTCAACTGAACATAATTTTGACGCCTTAAACTTAACCATTAACACCAGCAGCAGTTGCAGTAGTAGCTATTTTCGTTTTTATGTTTCAACAGCGTTGATGAAATCACTACCACCCCAAGCACAAACAAAGCTGGTTCGCCTACCTCTGGCTGATGATGTATGCGACATGCCGCAGACCTATCACGTTGTAGTTGATTTGACGCCCTACCGGCAGGCCCTAATAAAAGGCGGCGTTACAGAGGTCGTGCTACTCATTGATTCTCTTGCCTTGACTTATAGCTTTGTTTTATAAGATTGACTGATAAGTTCGAGTCTTGGTCGAGAACAACTATCCTGACACACGGGACTCAACTTACTCCCCTGCTACACCGACTAGATCAGATCAACATCTGTCATTATTTCGACGATTGATGGGCCTGGATACGCAAGCGCTTCTTCAAATGCAGGCCCAATCTGCTCAACGTCAGTTACCCGAAGCCCCTTTCCACCACATAAATCGGCGTAAGCAGCAAAACTCGGGTTATGCAATTCTGTTTGCCAAACAGGCCATTCACCGGCACGTTGTTCTTTTGAAATCTTACCAAGCTCCGAATTATTCAATAGTACGTGGGTGATATCCATGTTGTATTTCACGGCGGTATTGAAATCACCCATATATTGTCCAAAACCACCGTCGCCACTCACTGACACCACTTTACGCCCTCGATAGTCGTCTTGGTCCTGCGTTGCCGCCCAGGCCCCCATGGCGGCGGGAAAAGAAAACCCGATAGAACCCAGATAACCGGACATCAGTATCCGTTGCGCTCGACTTTCAAAATAACGGCCGAAAGAATAGGCATTGTTACCCACGTCCACTGCGATGATGGCATCGCCTGGAACGGCCGTGCTTAGTGTGTCGAACACCACCGCAGAGTTTAAGCCGTTACCCCGGTCATCAATCAATCGACCTTGCTTTTCGCTACGCCAAATCGCCCAACGCACTGCGAGCTCTGAGCGTTGGTCAATGGTTTGAACGGATCCAGTCAAGCCGTTTTTAAGCAGTTTGGCTGTCACGGCAATCTCGGCCCACACCGGCACGGTAACACCATGAAACTTACCCAAGGTCATGCGATCAAAATCGACTTGTATGATCGGCCGTTTGGCGGTGATGCCAGTGTGATTGGAGAACGACGAGCCTAATGCGATAATTAGATCGCACTCGTTCATAAACCAACTCGCCACTGGCGTTCCTGAACGGCCTAACACACCTGCTGCCAAGGGATGCTGATCCGAAATCTGGCCTTTTGCCTTAAATGTCGTTAGTACCGGCGCGTTAAGCCGTTCAGCAAGTGCAATCACTTCCGTCATTGCATCTCTTGCGCCATAACCGACAATAATAATCGGCCGTTTGGACTTGGCGATGAGTGAGATTGCATCTTCAAATACATCCTCAGCCGGTCCAATGGCGGATGCTGCCATTCTTCCTGTTGGACTTGAGGCAGCAGCTGAGTCGCCCACCGGTAGTGTTTGCACATCGTCAGGAAAAATCAAATGTGCAACATCCCGTTCGACCAACGCGCTCTTGCAGGCCAATGTCATTAGTTCGGCGTGTTTCGATGTGTGTAAAACCGTTTGGCTAAAGCGCGCCACTGGCGCAAACGCAGCAGCAAGATCTATTTCCTGGAAGGCCCCTGGACCCAGAACTTGAGCATCAACCTGTCCCGTCAGCGCAAGTACCGGCGCTCGGTCCACTTTGGCGTCCCACAGGCCCGTCATTAGATTAGTCGCCCCAGGACCTGCGATGGTTAAACAGGCAGCCGGTTTCCCCGTAAGCTTAGCATAGCCCGAACAGGCAAACGCCGCTGCACCTTCATGGCGAATACCATAATACGTCAGGCGCCCGTTTTTTTCCTGCAACCGCAGCGCATCGGCTAACCCTAGATTGGAATGACCTACCATACCGAACACTGTCGTCACACCCCAATTCGTCATGGTTTCTGCCATCACGTCAGTAACCGTTGTTTCATGAGGTACTTTCGTTTCGAGCCCAACGTATAGGCCATCTTCACGTAGCTCAATGGGGTAAAGGTGTTGGCCCGAATCCTCATGGCCACCGGGTGGGCGTCCCGTCTTCGGATCGAAATCCCAGCCATGCCAAGGACAACGTAACCAACACTGGCCGTCATTACCCACTTCAATGGAGCCCTCCCCCAGGGGGCCACCCTGATGAGGGCAACGGTTATCCATAGCAGTATATTCACCATCGATATTGGTCAATGCCATCGATTGTGTTCCCGCTGTCACGGTTTTTACCCGACCGGATAGAACCTCATCCAAATCGGCAACTCGATACCACGTTATTTGTTTGTTATTGTCCGTCATCATCAAACTCCTTTGGCGTTATTTACAAGATTATTTACGCAAAAATTTACGCGAAATGTTCACGGCCTGCTGTCAATAAACGGCGCCATAGCGCCAGTAAATAGCGATTGGGATTCGTATTATTTTCAATCAGGGATCGATACAAAAGTACAGCGCCATCAAAACCTGCTGAGTGCCAGACAGTTCCAGGCAGTAATTGAGTATTTGGTAAGGCTTCGGGCAGTGGATAGGCGGTGATATAAAAATAAGGTTCGGCAATACCTTCATCGCCTAACGTGAAGCCGAAATTCATTTGTTTGTCGGCATACTCTTCATTCGCCGGATCCTGACCGGGTATCTTGTCGCCAGGCAACCACAATAGCGACAGGTCAAAATGATGGGGCCATAACTGAACGGGACTGGTTTCTTCGCGAATATCTGCACGAAAGGTGTTCATCGCGGCGGATACGGCGTTTAACACTTCAGCGATGTTCTGCGTGTGTTCAGCGGAATAACCTGGGTATGCTGTGGAATTATCAGAATTAACCATGTGCTCACTCACGCCATTGGCATTAAGAAAACCTTCGATACTGCTTGCTAGCTCGGAAGCCGGTTGACCCTGTAATTTCTCGCATAATTGCTTACCCGATGAAGTACGACCCTGCAACAGACTTTCTCTCAGATTTAATTCCAGTTCAATATCAATTTCCAGGTAAACCACACCCGTGGTCAGCCCATTCAATGAGGGACGCAGACTGGCATGCCACCAGTGTTTGCGTTTGGGTCGACAGCGTTTCAAGTAATCACCCAAAACACGTGCGTAAGCATGCAATGCGTTTCGGGTGTCGGCAATGGCAAGATTATCGAGTGAAGGAAAATTCTGTCGCGTCATACTCATCTCCATTGCACGATATAAGGTGCGGTTAACGTTCAGTTATGGCTTAATTATGGCTCGGCTATTATCCTGCTACGGCTCAGCAGTTATGACTCAGCTAAAGCTCAGCAATACCACCGTATGCCACCCCCGTCAGCCTGGCAATATCATGTTTGAAGGTGGTTAAATCATCCATCGAAAAATCATTCAAATGCCTGTGCCCCGCAGCCCGTGCCAGCACGGTCATCAATTCGACCGAGGCCGATAGAAAACGAGATAAGCGTTCCGCCGCAATGTCCACCGGTAATCGAACCGTTAACTCGGGCTTTTGCGTTGCAATACCCACGGGGCAATTATTGGTATGACAGGCACGCATTCCCAAACAACCAATGGCCTGAATTGCAGCATTCGAGATGGCGATTCCGTTAGCCCCCAATGCCATTGCTTTGGCAAAATCAGCGGGATGCCGGAGACCACCAGTGATAATTAGCGAAACATCGGCAGCACCACTGGTATCCAGGTGGCGCCGGGCTCTTGCCAGGGCCGGTATGGTGGGTATCGAAATATTATCGCGGAAAATAAGCGGCGCTGCGCCCGTGCCGCCACCTCGGCCGTCCAAAATAATATAGTCAACCCCCACCTCCAGTGCCGCATCAATATCCTTTTCGATGTGTTGTGCAGAGAGCTTAAACCCAACGGGAATGCCGCCAGTTTTCTCCCGCACTTCTGCGGCAAAATCACGAAACTGGCTCAAGCTCGTCCACTCTGGAAAGCGGGCGGGTGAAACGGCGGCTTGCCCTTCCGGTAACCCGCGCACTTCGGCGATTCGCCCGTGCACTTTATCACCCGGCAAGTGGCCACCGGTACCGGTTTTTGCACCCTGCCCGCCTTTAAAATGAAATGCCTGGGTCTTTTGAACGTTGTCCCAGGAAAACCCAAATCGCGCCGAGGCAAGTTCGTAAAGATAACGGGAATTTGCCGCTTGTTCGCTCGGTAACATCCCCCCTTCTCCCGAGCATATTCCGGTGCCGGCACGTTCCGCCCCTTTTGAGAGCGCCACCTTGGCTACTTCGGACAATGCGCCAAAACTCATATCAGAAACAAATATTGGGATATCAAATTTTAGTGGTTTCTTAGCGCGCGCCCCCAACACCAAATCAGTGCCAACTGCTTCGTCATCAAGCAGTGGCAACTTATGCAGTTGCGCCACAACAAATTGCAGGTCATCCCACATTGGTAACTTGTCACGTGGCACGCCCATCGCGGATGTGGGTCCATGGTGCCCCATTTTTTCCAGCCCTTCATCAGCAAGTTTGCGAATATACGAAACATAAGGCTCGTCCTGAGTACCGGTATGATCTTGATAAAGCCCTTGATAAGTATCTCGATCATAGGGCTGTGGATGCTTTTTCGCCCAACTACTGATTTCGTCCTCATCCACCCAAACCTGGTCATCCTCCACCCAGGCAGTGAATTTGGGCAAGGTTTCACTATTATTATATTCACTGATACCGGTATCCAGGCGATAGTCCCAACCATGCACACCACAGATTAAATTATCACCATCAACATAACCGTCGGCCATCAAAGCACCACGATGCGCACAACGCCCGTATAATACCGTTACCGCATCATCAAAACGAACAATGACCAAGTCAACGCCGGCAATCAAAGCGTACACGGGCACCCGATCCTCGATAATACTCCAACTCTTTATAGCTACTTTTTTCATTTCAGCTTGCCCCTTTTATAAAGTCGATGTTGAGTTAGCTTGCCCTTCACATCCCCATGCCTGCAGTCATTCAGCACTGGCGCTGACTAAACAGCGTGACGGCGCGGTAGTTATCCCGATGCTTGGCAATTCTTTCAAGGCAATCCACTCAACGTACAATAAGCAATAAAAATTATTGAAAACAACACATTGTGACGAAATATTCCGTATTTATCCAGAATATGCGATATTTATTTCGGTAGGACAGAATATTGAGATACACTCGATTCAAAATCCGCGGATTGTACAGCCCCTCATACCCTACAGTGGAACTGCACCCCCAACACATGCTTCCTAAGCATCAAGTATCTTAAATAACGATTTTATTAACCATTACCTTAATTAGCCATCACATTAACCATCACCTGCATTAAACATCAAAGTATGCATCGCGGCTGTTTATAACACCAAACACGTGCATCCACTGCTCTTCAATAATGAGAACCCCAAAACGATTCCGCCACCTCTCCATACCCATGATGAAATAGTAAACAGGATACTGTTGCCGTATGCGCCCTATTATCCAATTGGCGCCATTCCAGGCACATGTCCCATGCTCTGCAAATACGAGTGGTTGGCATGAATTGAAATTGTGAATCGCGATCGTAAATTGTAACTGCCGTGTATTTTGTAACGCGTATATTTCACCATGCGAACCTAACCTGGCACCCATTGCTCACAATCTGCATCGACGAAAATCGGCACCCTTGATAGTGGCTGACAAAACCCATAGGATATAACCTCGCACAGGGATATAGAACATTAGGCGTCACAATTATTCTGGCACGCCATAAGGAGGTGATTCACCACCACGACCCCAACACCATCTTTTCTAATTAGCAACAATCAAACTTCGCGATTGCTGAATGCGATGGCATAACTGGCAACAACATCCACTAACCCGGCTTAAAAATGATGTTACCTATTGTACACATTAAAAGCTGAAATATAGACACGGCTACATTATTTGTTAACGATTAAAGTTTAACTGCAAATTTTTTAGTTGAAAATCGTTAACTGGAAACCTTTAACGGAAAACAAGAGGAGTGCAACAACCATGAGTATTAACAAGCGTTACCTTACTGTATGTGTTATTTTTTTTAGTTTTACGATTAGTATGGCGGTACTGGCGGCCGACAAAGGGGAGCTTAACAAGTTACCAAATACGCGCGGTGACCGTGTCGTGCCACCGCTCCCCATTGAGTGCCAATCAACCGTGGTAAAAGGCTGCGTGGGAGAATGCAGCTCATCATTTAGTGCCACACATGTCGTCACTAAAAAAGATGTGAAAAGTTCAATCGGTAGTGATATAGCGGCGTTTTGCCTGCAACCGGTTGAAAATAGCCTCTGCCCCAATACTGACGCCCTGTTTGCGCTATCCCACAATGGCCAGGTTGTTTCAAAAGGCGACTTGACCGATGGCGACAAAGGATTCGTTGCTGGCCGGGTTGGTGATGTCATAACCCTGGATGTAAACCTTGTCAGCAATTCAAACGACATTGCCTGCATTCGACTTGGCGAAACGTATTTCAATATGGGGTATATTAACTGGACGTTCTAACGGCATCGATTGCGACCTGCCCCGAATAACACCAAGACTGGGCAAATCAATGCACTGCTCGAACAATAAACAGTAACGCGGTAACTGGCCGTCCATACTGCAATTTTTAAACGGGTAATTGGCATACCTAACCAAAACGGCCAATTACCCTTATTCCCACACAGCCATGAGCGATTAGTCTCGCGATATACTGACTGCACCTGGCGCATTTAGTAGCGCATTAGTCGTTAATAATAAACAAAGGAGAACACCAAATTTTGACGTTATGGTGATAAAACGCTATATTTGACACTCAACTGAATAGGGGGCATGGTGACATGAGCATACGATCAAAAAAATCGACCATCTACTTCGAGCCTGATATCCATCTGGCATTAAAATCCAAAGCAGCAGCAACACAACAATCCGTGTCTGAGATAGTCAATAAGGCAGTACGGCTTTCCCTTGACGACGACCAACTCGATTTAAATCTATTCCATCAAAAAATCATAATACCGAAAGTAAACTATGAGGAACTGCTGGGCGAATTAGAGACACATGACAAAGTATAAACACTGCAACATGCTATACCCGTAGCGTTTGGGATTTAGGTATAATTGCACCTCCTCTATCGTTCTTTCTCCATAACAGCTTCCATGGCTGCGTTGTCTACAGGGAAGTAGGCAAGAGGCGTGAGCAGGATGCGGAAGCGTTGAAATCTCTTGAAATCGTCCGGCTATGACGCGTCATTTGACCTTTCTTAAAGAACCACCTTTTGGTTCCATGAAATAAATAGGAAGCACACTTAACACCTAAATCTTAAACGCCACGGGTATGTGACAATCTCGCCCGATAGCATCAAACCTATCACCTGAACCGTAAAGCAAATAACTGTACTGCGGTTAATAAGGCATTACCCCGTTAACAG
>Ga0316204_10009223_pt1 | contig 13293 bp, 12 predicted proteins | sample 6monrhotite_MG_2_FD_205661 | JGI IMG/M metagenome (GOLD analysis project Ga0316204, IMG submission 205661) | Microbial mat bacterial communities from mineral coupon in-situ incubated in ocean water Damariscotta River, Maine, United States -... | ecosystem: Environmental > Aquatic > Marine >... | reverse complement strand
GCGCTTACCAGAAACTACCAGCAAGCTGATACCGGCACAAAAATGATACATCTCGGAAAAGATACCAAGTCTACGATTATATCGAAAGGAATTTCAGCCGGAAAAAGTTCAAATGCCTATCGTGGATTGGTAAGAATGAGTCCTCGAGCCGATGGTGCACGTAACTTTACCCAATGTGATTCACTACTAATCGGCGACCAATGCGCGGCACATACCTTCCCCTACATTGAAAGCAAACATCCCAACGCAATAATAGAACACGAAGCGACCACCTCGAAAGTAAGCGAAGACCAATTGTTTTTATGTATGCAGCGAGGGATCGATGCCGAAAAATCTGTATCCATGATAGTTAATGGTTTCTGCAAAGAAGTATTTAAAGAGCTACCGATGGAGTTTGCCGTAGAAGCCGGAAAATTATTAGAAGTCAGCCTTGAAGGTTCAGTCGGATAGTCGACCACTCAATCATATTATTTAGATGTATTAATTAGAGAGCTTTACATGTTAAGCATTAAAGATTTAGAAGCAAAAGTAGAAGACAAAACGATCCTAAAAGGACTTTCTTTGGAGATTAAACCTGGAGAAATTCACGCAATTATGGGGCCTAACGGTTCTGGAAAAAGTACCTTAGGTTATGTTCTTTCCGGTCGAGACGGTTATGAAGTTACTGGTGGTAGCGCAACATTAAATGGCGAAGATATTTTATCTTTAGATGCTGATGAACGAGCAAAAAAAGGTTTATTCTTAGCATTTCAATATCCGGTAGAAATTCCCGGTGTCAGTAATATGGAGTTTTTAAAAGCCAGTGTTGATACGGTAAGAGATTATCAAGGAAAAGAACCTCTCAGTACCGTTTCTTTTATGAAACAAGCAAGAGAAAAATGTAGCGAAGTTAATCTTGATCCTAACTTTCTGAAACGAGGCGTTAACGAAGGGTTTTCTGGGGGTGAAAAAAAACGCAACGAAATCATGCAGATGATGATGCTAGAACCTTCACTTTGTATTCTTGATGAAACAGATTCAGGACTTGATATCGATGCTCTTCAAGTTGTCGCAAATGGCGTAAATGCTTGTCGTGATGAAAATCGCTCTTTTATTATAGTCACTCATTATCAACGATTACTTGACTATATTGTTCCAGATAAAGTCCATGTTTTATCGGATGGTAAAATAATTAAATCGGGTGGTAGTGAGCTTGCGCTAGAGCTTGAAGAAAAGGGTTATAGCTGGATTGAGAAGGCTTAATAAACAATGACCCATTCTTTTCAACTATCCGATAACAAACTATCTGTTGAAGATTTTAAATTTGCTTTAAAATCTGACCATAACGCATGGCTAACAGATTTCCGTGTAGATGCTTATTCAAACTTTGTTCGTCAAGCTATGCCGTCAAGAAAGATTGAACATTGGAAATATAATGATGTCTCCTTTCTCAAGGATATAAATTTTCAGTTATCAGATAATCATGTAAACAAAATTAAATTTGATAAGTCGCAGCAAATTTTTGATGATGCTATTACCTGTGTTTTTATCGATGGTTGCTATTCAGCCGCTGATTCAAATAACATTAATGAACTAGATATTCGTATTACTCGATTTTTAGATGCAAACAATCAACAAATTGATAACATTTCAGAAATATTAAATCTTTCTAAACAAGAAAGAAACTCTCTGGTTCAGTTAAATAACGCTTTATCATCAGATGGTATTTATATTGAAATTGAAACCAATAAAAAAATATCTAAGCCTATTTATTTACTTTATATCAATTCGAATCAATCAGACAATCAATTGTCGAACAATCAAGTCGTCATTAACTGTGGTCAATCAAGTGAATCACTCATTATCGAGCATTTTATTACTTCTGATAAAATTGACTGCAGCAAAAGTAATTTATCATTACAGCAAACTATTATTCATCTAGAAGACCAAAGCCATTGTGAGCATTATCGGCTAAATTTAGAATCTAAAACTTGCAAACAAGTCAGCAGATGCCTTTCAGTTTTAGCTAACCACGCAAAGCTGAATAGCTTTTATTATTCTAATGGCTCTTTATTAAATAAAACCGACATTGATGTTTATCATCAAGGCGTTGCTGCCGAAGCTTATTTAACAGGGATCTATTTACCATCAGACGAACAGGCGATTGATTATCATACCAATGTGGAGCATCAAGTCCCTCATTGCCAAACAAGAGAAAATTTTAGAGGCATTGTTGCTGATGCATCCAAAGCAACTTTTAATGGCAAGATTCATATCTTTAAAGATGCGCAAAAATCAGATGCTCAGCTAAATAACAAAAATTTATTATTAACTAATCGTGCGGAAATAAATACCAAGCCTGAGCTTGAAATTTACGCTGATGATGTTGTTTGTGCTCACGGCGCAACAATTGCTAAAATTGACGACAAGGCTATCTATTATTTGCAAACTCGAGGCATTGATAAAACTCGTGCGAAGAAGATGCTTAGTATCGGATTTATAAATGAACTTCTAGATCAAGCAAACAATAAAGTTATTAATCAATTTTTGCATCAACAAGTTCAGGCCTGCTTGTCCGATATCAACTAGGTAGAGACAACTAAAGAAATTTAACCATGCAAGATATAAATCACCAAAACAAGCCTTCTTTTGATCCAGATAAAATCAGAAATGACTTTCCAATATTATCTCGATCGGTTAATGGATGCCCTCTAGTTTATTTTGATAATGGAGCGACAGCTCAAAAACCTGAGTCTGTTATTGAATCTATTAGTCACTATTATCGAACCACTAACTCAAATGTTCACAGAGGTGCACATTATTTAAGTGATAAAGCAACTCAGGAGTTTGAACAGGCGCGTAGTAATATTCAACACTTTATCAATGCCAAATATCGTGAAGAAATTATTTGGACAAGAGGTACTACTGAATCAATTAACTTGGTTGCTCAATCTTGGGGAACAAAGAATCTATCAGAGAATGATGAAATTATTATTTCAACTCTGGAACACCATTCTAATATTGTTCCTTGGCAATTACTCTGTGAACAAACTGGCGCTAAATTAAAAGTCATTGAAATAAAACAAAACGGTGCGCTAAATATAGACAATTATAAGCAATTATTAAACTCAAAAACAAAATTAATCGCTGTAGGTCATGTTTCCAATGCTCTTGGCGTTATCAATCCTATCAAGCAAATGATTGAACTAGCTCGTAACTATGACGCTACAATACTAATCGATGGAGCACAAGCGGCTCCGCATCTAACTATTGATGTGCAGTCTTTAGATTGCGATTTTTATGCACTTTCTGGACATAAAATGTTTGGTCCTATGGGGATAGGTATTTTATACGGCAAAAAAGAAATATTAGAGTCGATGCCACCTTGGCAAGCTGGCGGAGAAATGATTGAAAAAGTAACATTCGAAAAAACCACTTTCAATCAGTTACCCTACAAATTTGAAGCTGGAACTCCAAATGTTTCTGGAGCAATTGGTATCGCTGAGGCGGCTAAATACCTATCAAATCTCAATCGTCAACAAGTTGAAGATTACGAAGACTTTTTATTAGGCTATGCAACTGAAAAATTAACCGCTATCAGTGGGTTAAAGATTGTTGGATATGATTGCCCTAAGGTTTCCGTTGTTAGCTTTAATATTAAAGGTTGCCACCCTCAAGACATTGGAATGATGCTTGATCAGCAAGGTATAGCAGTTAGAACTGGACATCATTGCACAATGCCCTTAATGGAAGCACTGAAGGTTAATGGTACAGTAAGAGCTTCTTTCTGTTTTTATAATACAACTGAAGAAATTGATCGACTATCTATTGCGATAGAAAAAGCAAAGTCAATGTTGATTTAACCTAAGGTGAAACTTGTGAATAGCGTCGAAAAATTTATTCCGTCAAATGAATGCCCTGTCAGCTTTACTAATAAAGCTATTTCTCATTTGGAAAATCAAGTAGAAAAACAATCGGCAAAAGGAATTCTATTTAATGTTAAAGAAAGTGGTTGTTCTGGGTTAAAATACCTTCTTGAATTAGCCTTTGAGATCGATAACGAATCAAAATGCTTTGTAATTACTGACGACTTAAATCTTTATATCAATGCGAAAATTATTGAGTTTATTCGAGGCACTGAAATCGATTATGTGCAAGAAGGTGTTAATCATCGTTTAGATTTTAAGAATCCTAATGCTACAGCCAGTTGCGGCTGCGGTGAAAGTTTTAGCGTTGTAAAACAGTCATGATTTCATCTAGTTACCAAAAGCGCAAAATGGTGGTTGCTCTCTCTGATTGCCCTGCCCGTTTAGTTCCAGCAGGAACAAGAATCATGATCCCTAAAGATACCTTTGTAACGATTACCCAGGATCTCGGCGGAAACTATACCGTTGCGGTTAATGGTAATATGGCACGCGTGGATGGTACGGATGCAGGAGCTTTAGGTTTAAAAGCCGAACAACTAAATTTTGAAAAACCTACCGATGAATTTATTTCTGAAGAACAAGTAGAGCAAGCATTGAAAAGTATTTATGACCCAGAAATTCCCGTTAACCTTGTTGATTTGGGTTTAATTTATAATGTCGAAATAAATCAAAAAAACAAATCAATTCAAATTACTATGACTCTTACTGCTCCTGGGTGTGGAATGGGGCCGGTACTTATTAGCGATATAAAATATCGTGTCGCAAAGGTACCCAATGTTGAAAAAGTTGATGTCGAATTAGTCTTTGATCCGCCTTGGGGCAGAGAGATGATGAGTGACGAAGCCAAGCTAGAAACGGGGATGTTTTTTTAGTATGAATACCAGTGATGACATTGTTGAAAACATCAGTTTTTTTGATAGCTGGGAAGATCGTTATCGTTACATGATTGAACTCGGAAAAGAAATTCCGAGCATGAGTGACTCTTTAAAAACAGATGATAAAATCATTCCCGGATGTCAAAGCCAAGTCTGGCTAGATTTTGAAAAACAAAATGATAAATTCATATTCCAAGCCGACAGCGATGCACTAATTGTAAAAGGGCTTTTAGCAATAGTTTTAGCTGCTTACAATAACAAAACTTCCGACGAAATTTTAGCTTTTGATATTGAAGATTATTTTTCCAAACTCGATCTAATCAAACATCTAAGCCCAACACGCGGCAACGGGCTTAAAGCAATGGTAGGAAAAATCAAACATATAGCTACAAACTAAGATAGCTAAAAATTAATCTAGTTATATTTTTCACAATTTTAGTGATTTTTTTCTAATAATTCTCAACTAATTCTTTCTCTATTAGGTCATTATTCTCTTTTAATGGTTTAATCAACAAAAGCATCACTGGTAATAAAGTGAGATTCGCGATCAAAGCCACCAACATCGCTAAACTTGTAAACAAGCCAAAATAAATTGATGGCATAAAGTTAGATAAAACTAAAACCGAAAAACCAACAATAATCGTGATTGATGTAAAATACATTGCCCTTGCAATAGTATCGTGACAAGCATACATCGCCTTAGTATAATCACCAATTTTTTTGTACTCAAACTTAAAACGGTGGATATAATGGATTGTGTTATCTACTGCAATCCCAATGCTAATCGCTGCAATAGTAATGGTCATCATGTCTAACGGTATTCCTGACCACCCCATCAGACCTAAAACAAAAAACGCACCTATCAAATTTGGGAACATTCCGATAACAGCAAGTTTCCATGAACGAAACAATAGGATAAACATCGCCATGATAATTCCAAATACAACACCTAAGGTTAAGATCTGAGATTTAAATAAGCTCTCAAGCATATTATTGTAAAGGATCAGCATTCCTGTAAAATGAAAATGCTCTTCAGAAATTTTCATTTCTTGAGTTAGAAAAGTCGAAATATCTGCTAGCAATTTATTACGATTTAAATTTGGATCGGATTCTTTAACACGAATTAAAAAACGCACTTCATCATTTTCTCGGTCATAAAAAGGGGACATTACTTGATCTCGCAAATCCTTTGGAATCTTTTTTTCTAACAAAGAAAGTTCGAAATCATCAAGGCGTTGATTACCATTAATTTGCTCTACGATTTGCAACCCAGCGGACAAAGAAAGTACTTTTCCTGTCACCTCAATTTGAGAAAGGAAATTTTGAATTCTATGTAACTTGTCAATACCGTAAGATGTCATCCATAATCGAGGCGACTCATCGGATTCTAGATCAGCAAATGTTTCATCAAATTCTTCATCTTCAAACTCATCATCTTCACTCTCTTCCTCAACGAAAGCAAAATCGGCTTCAATAGCGCCTCGCTCAATAATTATTTCAAGCGGAGTAGTACCACCCAGTTTAGTGTCAATCACCTTCATGCCTTGATGAATTTCAGTGTTTGTTTTGAAATAATCAATAAATCGATTATCAACCGACAAATAACTAATTCCCCACGCGCTGACACAACTCACTAGAATCGCAATTATCGCAACTTGCCAACGCCATTGATCGCTCACTCGTGCCAAGATATTTGTAAAAGCGAAAAAAGCTCCTTTTTTCCTTTCATCTAACGATGTTTTTTTACGTAAGAGCATTAACAAAGGAAAAAATGTAAAGGCAATAATAAATGCTAAACTAACTCCCAAAATCATCATCTTTCCGAAATCAATGACCGGACGAATATCACTGACCATTAGCGACCCAAAGGCAACAATCGTTGTTAGGGTTGTATAGGCGCAAGGCGTAAACATTGAAGACAAAGTCTCATAAATCTTCTCATTGTAGCTAAGCATATCGAAATCTCGCTCAACTTGCCGAAATCTAACAATTAAGTGGATCATTAAAGACATCGTAATAATTAACAACAGAGCAACAAAGTTTGAAGAAATGACAGTGACCGGCCAGTCCAGCCAGCCTAACAGGCCAATTGCTGTCACTGCGGTGATAATACAACAACCAAGCGTGATAATAATCCAGCGAACTCTTCTAAAAATAAATGCTTGAATCAAAATTAATACAACAAATACACCAATACCAAAAATCAGCAGATCGCTTTTAACATAATCAACCATATCGTGAGCAATCATAGGAACACCGCCAAGGTATATTTTAGCAACATCGCTATAACCTATTTTTAACTCACGAATTCCGTTAATAACAAGAGCATTGCGAACAGCAACTTCATCAGCAAGCAACCTCAATTCATTTTTCAGGTTTTGCATTGCTGCCAATTCGTAAGGAGTTAATCCCTCCTCTTTGCCTTGCTTCCATTGGAGCTTGCGCAATTCATCATTCAACTTAAAGTAATTTTTATTACCCTTAAGGTTAGCCTGTAAAGCCGTTATTTCACCATTTTTACTAATCAATAGGTTCTGATAAAGAGGAATTCCCATTATATCTTTTTTAGCTTTCGTTAAATCAACGCCTTCATCTTTAACAAAATAAATATCATCCTCAATATTTCCTAAACTAACCGTTTCAGGGTCAAAAATTGGCGCATCGATCAGAGATATAACAGTCTCCACACCAGGTAACGAGCTGATTTGTTCACGTAATGCCGTCAGCTGCTTAATGGACTCGGGAGAAAAAAGAGGTTTTTCTGGAGCAAAGGTAATAAAAAGATAATCATCAGTACCGTACTTCTTTTTTACCTTTCGGTAGTACTCTAACGATTGGTCGTTTTCAAGCACCAAAGAATCGGCAGAGGCATCCATCCGAAAAGAATCAGCATGCGATGAAACAATAAATACAACACCCATTACAAGTATAAATGAGACAAGCGTATGACTTACAAAAAAATTGTTATATAAATATTTCAGCCAATTAGGCATATTGTTTCTTCCTATGAGGGGTCTTTACAAGCTCTAGGCATAGAGCATTTGCAAGTTGAATCCAACTATCTTAATCAATATTTTGCTATTTTATAACGCCTAGAAAAAAGCAGCCAACATTATTTACTACAAAAGTGAACATAAGCTGAATATTTAAATCTTAGTTTCTCGAACCTTCAATAATTAGCTAATTATTAATAATATTATCTAGTCAATTATTTGGCATAATTTTTTTATAACTTAATAAATAAAGTATAGACAAGTAGTAAAATTGATCTAAATCAAGTAGATTAGTTGTGTTTTTAGTTTAGAATGCGCGCGTTCGTTAAAATAATAGCTTATTCTTTAATCAATAATAAATAAATGGGAAATCGTATGTCTGAAACTCAAGCTTTGACCTATAACTACCAGGTCGTTAAGCAGTTTTCAATAATGACCGTAGTCTGGGGAATTGTTGGAATGCTGGTTGGCGTCATAATAGCCGCTCAACTCTTCTTTCCTGATTTAACTTATGGAATAGAATACTTTACTTATGGTCGACTACGCCCACTGCATACCAATGCAGTTATCTTTGCATTTGGTGGTAGTGCTTTGATGGGAACATCTCTATATATCGTTCAACGAACTTGCCAAGCTCCACTAATTAGTAACGCGTTGGCAGCTTTCGTTTTCTGGGGTTGGCAGTTAGTTATTGTTTTAGCGGCTCTTTCTCTACCCTTAGGAATTACCGGTGGTAAAGAATATGCGGAGCTTGAGTGGCCGATTGATATTCTAATCGCTGTTGTTTGGGTTGCCTATGCAATTTTATTCTTTGGTACGATTATGAAACGACAAAGCTCTCATATCTACGTAGCAAATTGGTTTTTAGGTGCCTTTATTATCACTGTTGCTGTTTTACATATTGTTAACAGCGCAGCGATTCCTGTATCACTGACTAAATCCTACTCTGCTTACGGCGGTGCTATCGATGCAATGGTTCAGTGGTGGTACGGTCATAATGCAGTTGGATTTTTCTTAACGGCTGGTTTCTTAGGGATGATGTATTACTTTGTACCTAAACAAGCTGAACGTCCTGTCTACTCGTACCGATTATCCATCGTTCATTTTTGGGCTTTAATCGCAACCTACATGTGGGCAGGCCCTCATCATTTGCATTACACGGCTCTTCCGGATTGGGTTCAATCTCTTGGTATGGTTTTCTCTTTAATACTATTGGCACCTTCTTGGGGTGGTATGATCAACGGTATCATGACCTTATCAGGTGCTTGGCATAAGCTTCGGACTGATCCTATTCTCAAATTCTTAATCGTTTCACTTTCGTTTTATGGGATGTCTACCTTTGAAGGGCCCATGATGTCGATTAAAACTGTCAATGCACTCTCTCATTACACTGATTGGACTGTTGGTCACGTACATTCAGGTGCATTAGGTTGGGTTGCTTTTGTTACCATAGGTTCTATGTACTACCTTATTCCAAAACTTTACGGCAAAAAGGATATGTATAGTTCTGACCTAATTAACACCCATTTCTGGATTTCTACGATAGGCGTTGTTTTATACATTGCAGCTATGTGGATAGCAGGTGTTATGCAAGGCTTAATGTGGAGAGCGATTAATGATGATGGAACTCTGACTTATAGCTTTGTTGAGTCAGTTAGTACCACTTATCCGTATTACGCAATTCGATTGGTCGGAGGCATATTGTTCCTTTCTGGTATGTTTATCATGGCTTATAACGTAATCAAAACTATTCAGGCTGGTCCTGATACAACAGATAACAACTAAGAGGACGATACAATGCAACATGAAAAAGTAGAAAAAAATATCGGCCTTATGGGCTTACTTATTGTAATCGTCATTAGTTTCGGTGGTTTAGCTGAAATTGTACCTTTGTTCTTTCTCGATGATACAACCAAACCTCTTAAAGGAATGAAACCTCACGCAGCGTTGGAACTTGAAGGTAGAGATATCTATATTCGAGAAGGTTGTAACACTTGTCATTCACAAATGATCCGCCCTTTCCGTTCTGAAACCGAGCGATATGGCCATTATTCTGTTGCTGGTGAACATGTATGGGAACATCCGTTCTTGTGGGGCTCTAAGCGAACAGGTCCCGATCTTGCTCGTGTCGGTGGTCGCTATAGTGATGAGTGGCACAGAGTTCATCTTCTTAACCCTCGAGACGTTGTTCCAGAATCCAATATGCCTGCGTTTACATGGCTTGAACACGCTATGATAGACGGTGACATGACTGGCAAAAAAATGGAAGCTCTTAGAATGGTTGGAGTTCCATACACCGATGAAGATATTGCTGGAGCTAAGAAAGTGGTAGAAGGTAAGACTGAACTTGATGCAACAGTTGCTTATCTTCAATCTCTTGGCTTAATTTTAAAAGATAAGCGCTAAGGAGCATATTATGGATATGGATTTTATAAGAAGTTTTGAGACGCTTGCCCTGCTTATTCTTTTTTTAGTATTAGTTTATATCGTTTATATAAAGACAGATAAAAAGGCATTCGATGAAGCAGCTAATCTCCCTTTTAACGGAGATGAGACATCCGATAAAATAGAAAACAATCAAGAAAAAGGTGCATAGCATGAGTGAATTTTGGAGCTGGTGGGTAATATTAATTACTGTCGTTAACGTTTTTGGTTGCTGGGGGTTACTACTTTGGACTCGAAAAATAAAAGGTGATGGTGAAGAAGGTGAAACCACAGGACATGTTTACGATGGGATAGAAGAGTATAACAACCCTCTACCTAAATGGTGGCTAAATATGTTTAATATTTGTTTAGTTTTTTCGGTAGGTTATTTAATTCTTTATCCGGGACTTGGAAACTTTGCTGGTGTACTTGGTTGGACTCAAACGGGGCAACACGCAGAAGAAGTTGCTGAAGCCAAGAAAACCTATGAGCCGCTTTTCGCTAAATATGCTGCAATACCAATAGCCGAACTTAGCGAAGTTAAGCAAGCTACAGAGATGGGTAAAAGAATTTTTGTAAATACCTGCTTTGGTTGTCACGGTTCTGACGCAAGAGGAAATCCTGGCTACCCTGATCTTACAGATAAGGATTGGTTATATGGTGGAACAGCAGCGAGTATTGAACATAGTATTGTATATGGCAGAACAGGCATTATGCCCGGTTTTGCAGCATCCTTTAGTGCTGACCAAATCGATAGTTTAGTCCAGTATGTTGGCAAGCTATCGGGTAATTCTGTTGATAATGCTAAAGCAGATGCAGGTAAACTTCTATTTGATCAACAATGTTTTGTATGCCACGCTTCTGATGGCAAGGGTAATATTGCTATGGGTGCGCCAAACCTAACTGATGATGTTTGGTTATACGGTGGCTCTCCGTCCAATATCGCTCAATCAATAAAAGAAGGACGTAAAGGTGAAATGCCGGCTCACGGAGATTTACTTGGTAAAGAAAAATCTCATTTAGTTGCTGCCTACGTTTATAGCCTTTCAAATAACTAACTAATATTATTGAGTAACCTACCGGTTTAGGTTTTAAATTTATACGGATCTGATATCCTTGCGGCTGCTACTAAAGCGGCCGCTTGTTTAGATGAAACGCAGCTATTTGACCACCACAATTAAGTTTATCTCGACCGAGGTATTGCTATGTCTTCAAATGATTCAAAAAATGAAACCTACCGGGATTTATATGTTTCTCCTGACAAAATATATCCTCGCCAAGTTTATGGGCTGTTCTCAAAATTAAGAATTTTAACTGTTTTCCTTTTACTCGGCTGTTATTACATAACGCCTTGGTTAACTTGGAACGGTGAACAAGCCGTCTTATTTGATTTACCAGCAAGACAATTCAGATACTTCGCGGTTACTTTTTGGCCTCAAGACTTTATCTATCTCACCCTGCTCCTAATTATCGCGGCAGTTGGTTTATTTTTATTTACAACCGTTGGAGGCCGATTATGGTGTGGATTTGCCTGCCCGCAAACAGTTTGGACAGAAACCTTTTTATGGATTGAAGAGTTTGTTGAAGGTAATCGAAACAAACGAATGAAATTGGATAAGAGTCCATGGAATTTAAATAAAATAACGCGTAAGTCAACCAAACACTTTCTATGGATTACCTTTGCGCTATTTACTGGATATACCTTTGTCGGTTACTTTTCACCGATAAAAGAATTAGGAACGGGAATTATGGAATTAACTCTCGGTCCATGGGAGTGGTTTTGGGTCTTATTTTACTCACTCGCTACCTATGGCAATGCTGGCTGGTTACGAGAGCAAGTTTGTCTTCACATGTGTCCCTACGCAAGATTTCAGAGCTCTATGTTTGATAAAGATACTTTGATTATTTCTTACGATGATAAAAGAGGTGAGAGTCGAGGAAGACGGAAAAAAAATTCCGATTACAAACTAAAAGGCTTAGGCGACTGTATTGACTGTAACCAATGTGTACACGTTTGCCCTACTGGTATCGATATTCGTGACGGACTGCAATATGAATGTATTGCTTGCGCCGCCTGTATTGATGTTTGTGACAATGTTATGGAAAAAATGGGTTACGATAAAGGCTTAATAAAATACACCACCGAAGTAGAAGAAGAATCAAACGGTAAAGAAAAAACGCACTTCTTACGTCCTAGAACAATTTATTACATGAGTATCTTCACAATTGTGGTCACAGCATTTTTCTATCTTATTTCACACCGAATCCCTATCGATATCAATGTTATTCGAGATAGAAATAATCTTTATACCGAAACCTTCTCTGGCGATATTGAAAACACTTATACCTTGAAGATTCTAAATATGTCGCAGCAAACCCAAACCTATAACTTATCAGTTACAGGTTATGAAAACATGGTTTTAGAAGGTGCAAAAACTTTTGAAATCGATAGCGGTGACGTTCTTACTCTACCGGTTCGAATAAAAATATCAGCCGACCAATTAGACAAGCGTTCTAATGAAATTAGCTTTATAATAGAGACTACTGGGAAAGAGGCCTTTACTAATACCTCTCCTGCAAAATTTTTAGGACCAAAAAAATAATGACTGATTTTAATAACGATCTCGACACCCAACCTTGGTATAAACAAGGATGGCCTTGGGCTTTAATCGCTATCCCTTTATTAACAGTTATTGCTGGGGTTATTACCTTTATTATTGCGGCAAATACTTCAGATAGCTTGGTAACGGACGATTATTATAAAAAAGGTAAAGCAATTAACTCTAATATTGAGAAACTTATTCATGCTAAAGAGCTTGGTGTTATCGCAAACATTTCTTTCGAACAACAAGCGAATTTATTATCTTTATCTTTGGCCAGCAATACTAGCCTGCCAAAAACACTCGAACTTTTTTTATCTCACCCTACTCAAAAGACCAAAGATATCTCTATTGTTCTTTCTAATCTGGCTGGCGGCGATTATGTTGCAAACTTAGAAGATTTAGAAGCTGCGTTCTGGCATATTACCGTCGAAGACGAAAACAAAACTTGGGAATTAAAAGGTCGCTGGCTTTATCCCGACAGAAAAAACATTCT
>Ga0316204_10009222_pt1 | contig 13294 bp, 12 predicted proteins | sample 6monrhotite_MG_2_FD_205661 | JGI IMG/M metagenome (GOLD analysis project Ga0316204, IMG submission 205661) | Microbial mat bacterial communities from mineral coupon in-situ incubated in ocean water Damariscotta River, Maine, United States -... | ecosystem: Environmental > Aquatic > Marine >... | reverse complement strand
TCACAAGTCTGCTCTGTGCCCAGTTGTTGTTTTTGGAATCGGAAAATCCGAAAAAGCCGATTTCTTTTTATATCAACTCTCCGGGCGGCGTTGTGACGGCTGGTTTGTCTGTTTATGACACTATGCAGTATATCAAGCCTGAGATTCATACTGTTTGTGTGGGACAGGCGGCGTCTATGGGCTCATTGCTTTTGACTGCTGGAGCCAAGGGGCATCGTTATTCGTTGCCAAATTCACGCATTATGATTCATCAGCCATCGGGCGGTGCGCGCGGGCAGGCGACAGATATTGAGATTCAGGCGCGTGAAATTTTACGTTTGCGTGAAAATTTGAACAATATGTATGTCACTCATACGGGGCAGAATCTTGATGTAATTGAAGCCGCGATGGAACGTGATAACTTTATGAGCGCTGAAGAGGCGAAAAAATTTGGTCTTATTGATGAAGTTGTCGAGAGTCATGTGATTTCTGACGCTGATGATAAGAAAAAATAAAGATTTAAGCGATATGATTGGGTTTAAGTATTGATTTTTATCAAAAAAGGCCCCGTCTCACTCTTAAATAGACTCATTTAAAGGATTATTATGCTCGGAAGCTCAAAGACTTCGTCTCCATCCTATGCCGTTTTACCTCTTCGGGACATTGTTGTGTTCCCGCATATGATTGTTCCTCTGTTTGTTGGTCGTGATAAATCTGTTCAGGCTCTTGAACATGTGATGCATGAGAACAAGGAGGTATTGCTCCTTACGCAGAAATCCCCTTCGGATGATGATCCGGGGCCGGGCGATCTTTATTCCGTTGGAACGGTTGGAACGATTTTGCAGTTGTTAAAGCTGCCGGATGGCACTGTGAAAGTGCTTGTAGAGGGCGGTGCGCGTGTAAAGGTTGAAAAATTCTTTGAAAATAAGAGCTTTTTAGAAGCTGAAACACTGGAAATTGTTGACACCACTGTCGTTGATGACGAGCTTGAGGCTTTGGGGCGTGCTGTAGCGGCTCAGTTTGAACAATATGTGAAGTTAAATAAAAAGATTCCACCGGAAGTTATTGTTTCTGTTAATCAGATCGAAGAGCCGCAAAAGATGGCGGACACGATTGCTTCTCATTTGGCGCTTAAGATTGAGCAAAAGCAGGAATTGCTTGAAGTTGCTACCCTGACGGAGCGTTTGGAGCGTATTTACGGCTTTATGGAGGGTGAGATTGGCGTTCTTCAGGTTGAAAAACGCATTCGCAATCGTGTGAAGCGCCAGATGGAAAAGACGCAGCGTGAGTATTATTTGAATGAGCAGATGAAGGCTATTCAGAAAGAGCTGGGCGATAGCGAAGAAGGTCTGGATGATATTGGTGAGCTGGAAAAGCAAATTGAGGAAGCAAAGCTTCCGAAAGAGGCGTTGGAGCGCGCGACGAAAGAGCTTAAAAAACTACGCCAGATGAGCCCTATGTCCGCGGAAGCGACCGTGGTGCGGAATTATCTTGATTGGCTTTTGGCGGTGCCGTGGAAAAAACGCAGCCGTGTGAAATCCGATATTAAATTAGCGAAGAAAACACTGAATACGGATCATTATGGTCTTGAGAAGGTTAAGGAACGTATTCTTGAGTATTTGGCCGTTCAGCAGCGTACGAAGAAGGTTAAAGGGCCGATCCTTTGTCTGGCCGGGCCGCCGGGGGTTGGTAAAACATCTTTGGGGCAATCCATTGCCAAGGCGACGAATCGTAATTTTGTGCGGATGTCTTTGGGCGGGGTTCGTGATGAAAGCGAAATCCGTGGACATCGCCGTACATATGTCGGGGCTTTGCCCGGTAAGGTTGTCCAGGGCATGAAAAAGGCGAAGACAGTGAATCCGCTCTTCCTTCTCGATGAGATTGACAAGCTTGGTTCTGATTGGCGCGGTGATCCTAGTTCTGCGTTGCTTGAGGTGTTGGACCCCGAGCAAAATGGAACGTTTCAGGACCATTATTTAGAGCTGGACTATGATTTGTCCGATGTGATGTTTGTCTGTACGGCCAACAATCTTGCGACGATGCCGCGTCCATTGTTGGACCGGATGGAGATTATTCACATCTCTGGCTATACAGAGGATGAGAAGCTGGAGATTGTAAAACGCCACTTACTTAAGAAGCAGATGAAGGCTGCAGGGCTTCGCAATGGCGAGTTTTCAATCAGTGATAAAGGCTTACGTGATCTGATCAGATATTACACACGCGAAGCGGGGGTTCGTAGTCTTGAGCGCGAAGTGGCGAGGCTTTGCCGTAAGGCGATCAAGGAAATCTTGATGAAAGGTAAGGAGAAAGTTTCTATTACGCCCCGGAATCTCAAGACTTACGCCGGTGTGAAGAAGTTCAAAACGCGCGAGATTGATGATCACGATAATGTTGGTGTGGTTAGCGGGTTGTCTTATTCGGAAGTTGGCGGTTCTATTTTACAAATTGAAGCGGTCAGTTATGAAGGTAAGGATGGCAAGGTTTCTATGACTGGAAACCTGAAAGATGTGATGAGAGAATCGATTACGGTTGCGGAGATGTTCATTAAATCACGGGCTGCGCTGTACGGGATTGATTATGAAGAGCTTCAAAAGAAGCAAATTCATGTTCATGTTCCTGAGGGTGCAGTGCCTAAGGATGGTCCATCTGCCGGAGCGGCGATGGTGACTGCGATTATTTCTTCTTTAACCGGGATTGCGATTGATAACGAGATTGCGATGACAGGTGAAGTTAACCTGCGCGGTAAGGTTACTGAAATCGGTGGATTGAAGGAAAAATTATTGGGCGCTGTGCGCGGCGGTATCAAGAAGGTTTTGATTCCCGAAGATAACGTCAAAGACCTTGAGGACATTCCGGCGAATATCAAACGTGAGCTGGAAATTGTTAGTGTTAAGAATATTGACGAAGTGCTTACGCATGCGCTTTTAGAAGTGCCAAAGTCGATTTCCATGGGTTCTGACAAAAAAATCGAGGAAATTCCTTCAAAAAGTGCGGAAAATAAGGGCGAAGACGTAATTCGTCATTGATTCCTGGTTGAAAAAGGCCTAAAAGATTCACTACATAGTGTGAAAAACCTTGATGACTTTGGTTCTTGGGGTTTTTCCTTGGGGATTTTTTTGGGATTTTAAAATGAAGTTTTCAAAAAAGTCATTTTGCTTAAACTTTAACCTGAAGGGTATTATTATGAACAAGCAAGATCTAGTTTCAAAAGTGGCTGAGTCAGCCGACATTTCAAAAACAAAAGCAGCAGCTGCAGTTGACGCGGTTATCGACGCTGTAAAAGGTGCTTTGAAAAAAGGTGACGATGTTCGCCTTGTTGGTTTCGGTACATTCTCCGTTGCTCAACGCGCCGCAACAACAGGCCGTAACCCACGTACTGGTGAGCCGATCAAAATTCCTGCTTCTAAACAGCCTAAGTTTAAAGCTGGTAAAGAGTTGAAAGAAGCCGTTAACAAGTAATTGTTTTAGCGCTTTTTAAGCTTTCGAAAGCCCCGTGTGTTTCGCGGGGCTTTTATTTTGCGTGAATGATGAGGATTTATGCTTGATTTGCTCTTGCTTTTTTTTGGCGAAGTTATTAAACATACCCATCCTTACTTGGACACCACGTTTTGGTAAGGGCGATTAGCTCAGTGGTAGAGCGCCTCGTTTACACCGAGGATGTCGGCAGTTCGACCCTGTCATCGCCCACCATACCCTCCGCAGCTTACGGCCAAATCTCATATTCACAATTAAGGGTTCCGGTACAGTATTGGTACAGTTAACCATATGCATTGGCCACCTCATTCCAGTCTCCAGGTGCTAAATGCGCATATGTATTCTCTATAATGGATTGTTGGTATAAGCGAGTTTTCTTATTTTTCGTTTGCTTGCTCTTGTGTTCTGTTTACTCTAAATAAGGCGCATGGTTCAGATTGTTCAAATACCGCGTCATAAGACGCACGCCGTAAAGGTTCGTAATGTCACGATTGGCGACGGTGCGCCGGTTGTTGTGCAATCGATGACGAATACGGATACGGCGGATGTCGATAAGACGTTTGTACAGGTGAAGGAGTTATTCCTTGCCGGTTCTGAGATTGTTCGTGTGACTGTGGATCGTGATGAGGCGGCAAAGGGCGCAATTACGCTTCGTGAGCGTTTGGATGCTGAAGGGCTGGATGTGCCTTTGGCGGGGTGTTTTCATTATAATGGTCATACGCTTCTCTCGGAGTATCCTGATTTATGTCAGGCGCTTGATAAGTACCGGATTAATCCCGGTAATGTTGGTTTTGGTAAAAAGCGTGATATGCAGTTTGAAATTATGCTTGAGAAAGCGGCGGAACATAACAAAGCTGTTCGGATTGGTGTGAATTGGGGATCTTTGGACGCGGCGCTTGCAACGAAGTTGATGGATGAGAATGCGGCCAGAGCAGAGCCGTGGGATGCGACGTGCGTGATGCGTGAGACGCTTGTGCAATCCGCGCTTATTAGTGCGCAGAAAGCCCTCGATGTGGGCCTGCGTAAAGATCAGATTATTTTATCGGCGAAGGTTAGCCGTGTGCAGGATTTGATTGCGGTTTATCGGGACCTGGCCAAGCGCTCGGATTATGCGCTGCATTTGGGCCTGACAGAGGCCGGAATGAGTTCTAAGGGGATTGTTGCGACGGCATTGGGCGAGGGAATTCTTTTGAATGAAGGGATTGGCGATACGATTCGGGCTTCGCTGACGCCGGAGCCGGGCGGGGATCGTACGCTTGAGGTCCGGGTATGTAAGGAAATATTGCAGGCGCTTGGTTTGCGGTCTTTTACGCCGGAAGTTGCGGCGTGTCCGGGGTGTGGCCGTACGACGTCGACATTCTTTCAAGAGCTTGCGCAAGATATTCAACGCCATCTTGATGAAAGTATGCTTGTCTGGCGGAAAGAGTATCCGGGAGTTGAGGCGCTGAAGGTTGCGGTTATGGGCTGTATTGTGAATGGCCCAGGCGAATCAAAGCACGCGGATATCGGTATTTCTTTACCGGGTACGGGCGAAAGCCCGGTGGCTCCTGTTTTTATTGACGGGAAGAAGGCGCATACGCTACGCGGAGATGCGATCGCCGAAGAGTTTCAGGCTCTTGTCGAAGAGTATGTTGAAAAACGTTTTGGCGGCGTTCATAGTGATGCGCATGAAACTGAACAATCAAAAATTATTAACGGGTAAAGCTTATATCAACGGTCAGTGGATCGATGGTTCAAAAAGCTTTGATGTAACGAATCCAGCGACGGGAGAGGTGATTGCCGAGGTTGCTGATCTTGACGTTGGCCAAGTGAGGACGGCGATTGGTGCTGCGAGTGATGCGTTTCCGGCGTGGGCAGCGAAAAGTGCCAAAGATCGCGCGGTTATTCTGCGCAAATGGTATGAGCTGATCGTTGAAAATGCAGATGATTTGGCGGCTATTTTAACGGCGGAGCAGGGGAAGCCTTTGTTTGAATCAAAGGGTGAGGTGCTTTACGGGGCGAGCTTTATCGAGTGGTTCGCAGAAGAAGGTAAGCGCGTTTATGGCGATATTATTCCTTCGCCGATACCCGGTGCTCGTATTCATGTTCTCAAGCAACCGATTGGTGTGTGTGCGACGATTACGCCGTGGAATTTTCCATCAGCGATGATCACGCGTAAAGTGGGGCCGGCTTTGGCGGCTGGTTGTACGATGGTGAGTCGCCCGGCTTCACAGACGCCTTTATCGGCGACGGCTCTGGCTGTGTTGGCAGAAGAGGCTGGCGTTCCGGCTGGTGTGTTTAGTGTTTTGCCTAGCAATGATGCGCGCGGGACGGGCAAAGAGCTGTGCGAGAATGATTCTGTGCAAAAGCTTTCTTTTACAGGTTCGACCGAGGTTGGCCGTATTTTGATGAAGCAGTGCGCGGACGGAATTAAGAAGATTTCTTTGGAGCTTGGCGGAAATGCGCCTTTCATTGTCTTTGATGATGCGGATATAGACGCTGCGGTTGAGGGTGCGATGATTTGTAAGTTCCGTAATGCCGGCCAGACATGCGTTTGTGCGAACCGGATTTATGTTCAGGACAGTGTTTATGATGAGTTCGCTGAAAAACTGGCCGAGAAGATCAAGGCATTGAAAATCGGTGATGGTGCGGAAGTGGGCACAGACATTGGTCCTATGATTGATGAATCGGGCATGCAGAAGGCACAGGAGCATATACAGGATGCTTTGGACCATGGGGCGACACTTGTCACAGGTGGGCAGCCGCATAAAGCGGGAGAGTTGTTTTTCGAACCTGCGCTTTTGACCGGGGTTACCAAAGAGATGCAGGTGGCGAGAGAGGAGACTTTTGGTCCTGTTGCGCCGTTGTTCAGGTTTACAGACGAAGCGGATGTGATTGCTCAGGCCAATGATACGATTTACGGGCTGGCGGCGTATTTTTATGCGAAGGATATGGCGCGTATTATACGTGTGTCCGAGGCTCTGGATTACGGAATGGTTGCAGTTAATAAAGGTGTTCTTTCAACGGAAGTCGCGCCGTTTGGCGGAGTTAAACAATCCGGTTTGGGCCGGGAGGGTTCTAAATATGGGATCGATGAGTATTTGGAGATGAAATACGTGCTTTTAGGCGGTGTTGATTAGGTTTGCTGCGCTGCGCCTTGCGTTTTGCTTTCGTATTTGCACAATTGTATTTGTACAAGGCACTCAAAAATATAATGATTAAATATAGACAGGAAGGGCTATTGTTATGCTGATCGGCGTTCCAAAAGAAATCAAAATATTAGAGCATCGTGTGGGGCTTGTACCCTCATCTGTCGTGGAGTTTGTGCGTAATGGTCATGACGTTCTGATTGAGACTGGGGCGGGGGCTGCGATTAATTTTAGTGATGCTGATTATGAAGAGGCTGGCGCCAAAATTGCGGTGAATGCGACCGAAGTTTTCGAAAAAGCGGAAATGATTATCAAGGTTAAAGAGCCGCAAGCGCAAGAATGCAAAATGCTGCGCGAAGATCAGGTTCTTTTCACGTATCTACATTTGGCCGCAGATCCGGCGCAGGCTCAGGGGCTTATGGATTCGGGCTGTACGGCGATTGCTTATGAAACAGTAACAGGCAAAGATGGTCGTAGTTTGCCGTTGTTACAGCCGATGAGCGAGATTGCAGGGCGTTTGTCCGTGCAGGTCGGGGCTTACCACCTTCAGAAGCATAAGGGCGGCACAGGGCGTCTTATTGGCGGCGTTCCCGGGGTTAAGCCTGCTGAAGTTCTTATTATTGGCGGCGGTGTTGCCGGTTTCCATGCGGCGCAGATGGCGACTGGTCTTGGTGCCAATGTTACGATTCTCGAGCGTGATAATGATCGTATGAGATTTTTGGATGAGTATTTCATTGGCCGTGCGAATATTGTGTATTCGAATGCTGATGTTTTGGAGCGCGCTGTTCAGATTTCTGATCTTGTGATTGGTTCTGTTCTCATACCGGGAGCTTCTGCGCCAAAATTGATTCGCAAGGATATGCTTCCGACAATGATGCCGGGGTCTGTTTTTGTTGATATTGCGATTGATCAGGGCGGTTGTGCGGAAACAAGTAAGGCAACAACGCATGATGATCCTACATATGTTATTGACGATGTTGTGCATTATTGTGTCGCAAATATGCCTAGTGCGGTGCCGTTAAGCTCGGCTTTGGCGCTTAATCATTCTGTTTTGCCATATGCGATGGAGCTGGCTAACAAGGGCTGGAAGCAGGCGTTGAGCAATAATCAAAATTTTATGAATGGTTTGAATGTATGCGGCGGGAAGATCACATATAAAGCTGTGGCTGATGCTCTTGATCTGGCGTTTAGTCCGGCGGGAGAAAATTTGGCAGTTTAATTGTTGAAATGCCGTTGACAAATCTACGTAGAACTTGATAAGAAGTTCCATCTCGAATGCGCGGGTGTAGCTCAGTTGGTTAGAGCGCCGCCCTGTCACGGCGGAGGCCGCGAGTTCAAGTCTCGTCACTCGCGCCATTTGAGATCCCTATAGGTTTGTTTCAGGACCGTTTTCTATTTAATGGGTTGTTAAGTGACGAGCAGGTAATGCTGGAAATCGTTAAATCCATTCTACCAAATTCATTCTAAAAGAGCGGGTGCGATTTCTCAAAGTCCGGATCTATCCGGATCTATTTGTAAAATTCAGTGAGTTCGCTTGATTTCGCTGTTTCTTTTTGGCTTTGGCGGTGTTAAAAACAAAGGCAAATGTAACAATTATTTCTCAAAGTCATGGCATCAGAAGAATTTCTTATAAATTATCTCCCTATCCTGCTTTTTATTGCGATTGCGGCGGGTCTGTCGGTTGTTATGATTTTGGGGTCGTTGCTCTCGGGTAAGCAAAATCCTGATTCTGAAAAATTGTCCGCGTATGAGTGTGGATTCGATGCTTTTACTGATGCGCGTAATAAGTTCGATGTGCGTTTTTATCTTGTTTGTCTGTTGTTTATTATTTTTGATCTGGAAATTGCGTTTTTGTTCCCGTGGGCTATTTCGTTGGGCGATATTGGTGTTTTTGGGTTCTGGTCGATGATTGTATTTTTAGGAATACTGACTGTTGGGTTTATTTATGAGTGGAAAAAAGGCGCGCTTGAATGGGAATAGGTGTGAATTATGGGGCATGACAAAAAGATAATAACGGCGCCGGAATATGATTTTCGTACGGGTGTTGATGTGCCGTTGCCGGAAGAGCAGGATGTGGTTCCTCAAGCTATTTCAAAAACCCTGGATGAGAAGGGTTTTTTGTTAACATCTGCGGATAATCTTTTTGATTGGGCGCGTACGGGTTCGCTTTGGCCTATGACGTTCGGGTTGGCGTGTTGTGCGGTTGAGATGATTCATGCATATATGAGCCGTTATGATCTGGACCGGTTTGGTATGATTCCTCGCCCTAGCCCGCGCCATTCTGACGTGATGATTGTGGCTGGAACTTTGACCAATAAAATGGCCCCTGCATTGCGCCGGGTTTATGACCAGATGCCGGAGCCCCGTTGGGTGGTTTCTATGGGCTCTTGTGCGAATGGCGGCGGGTATTACCATTATTCTTATTCTGTAGTGAGGGGCTGTGACCGGATTGTGCCGGTTGATATTTATGTGCCGGGGTGCCCTCCGACGGCTGAGGCTCTCGTTTATGGGTTGCTTCAACTTCAAAAGAAAATTCAGCGGGAAGATACCCGCATAGCGCGGTAAAAGAGAGAGTTTATGTCTTCAGATGCTTTGACAGATTTGGCTGATTATGTTGTTGAGAAGCTTCAAGATTCGGTTGCGAGTTATGAGTTTTTTAATGGTGAGCTTTCATTGAATGCTAAACGTGAAGACATTACGCGTATTCTCAATTTTTTAAGAGATGATAAAGAGTGTTCGTTTCGTTTGCTGATGGATGTTACTTGCGCTGATTACCCTGATCGTCCTGAACGTTTCGAGGTTATTTATAATTTGTTGTCGCTTCGTCATAATCATCGTGCCCGTGTTAAAATTACCGTTGGTGATGGTGATCTTGTGCCGTCTGTGACTGATATCTACAGCGGGGCCGGTTGGTTTGAGCGCGAAGTGTGGGATATGTATGGCGTCTTGTTCAGCGGTAATGCAGATTTGCGCCGGATATTGACCGATTATGGTTTTGAGGGGCATCCTCAGCGTAAGGACTTCCCTCTTACCGGTTATGTGGAGCTTCGTTATGATGACGAGCAAAAACGCGTTGTTTATGAGCCTGTCACTTTGACACAGGATTTTCGTAATTTTGATTATCTATCACCCTGGGAAGGGCTGACGGATGTCCAAATGCCCGGCGATGAAAAGGGCGCCATTCCGCCGCATGGCTGGAAAGATACAAAAGAGGGTTCGTCATGAGTGCGGAACGTAAAGATATCGATATTGCCGAAGAAACGCAGATACGCCCATTTACGATGAATTTCGGGCCACAGCATCCTGCGGCGCATGGTGTTTTGCGTCTGGTGTTGGAAATGGAAGGCGAGATTGTTGAGCGTGCTGATCCTCATATAGGGTTGCTGCACAGGGGTACAGAAAAGCTCATCGAGCATAAAACCTATACGCAGGCCGTGCCGTATTTTGATCGCCTTGATTACGTAGCGCCGATGAATCAGGAGCATGCGTTTGCTTTGGCGACTGAAAAGCTTTTGGGTATTACTGTTCCAAAGAGAGGGCAGTATATTCGCGTATTGTTCTGTGAGTTGGGGCGTATATTAAACCATATTATGAATATTACGACCTTCGCTCTTGACGTGGGCGCTTTAACACCGGCTCTTTGGGGGTTTGAGGAGCGGGAAAAAGGGATGGAGTTTTATGAGCGTGTTTGTGGTGCTCGTTTGCATGCAAATTATTTCCGTCCGGGCGGTGTGTCACAGGATTTGCCCGCGGGATTGCTTGATGATATGGCGGAATGGTGTGATGAATTGCCTAAATTCCTCGCTGATGTTGAGACTTTGCTTACCGATAACCGGATATTTAAGCAACGGACTGTTGATATTGGTATCGTGGATCAGGACCAGGCCCTTGACTGGGGGTTTAGTGGACCGATGTTGAGAGGGTCCGGGACAGCGTGGGATTTGCGTAAAAGCCAGCCTTATGATTCTTATGAAGAATTCGACTTTGACATTCCCACCGGTAAGACCGGTGATTGTTACGCACGTTATCTTGTTCGCATGGCTGAGATGTATGAATCGATCAAGATTATGAAGCAGGCTATTGAGAATATGCCGGATGGCCCGTCCAAAGTGAATGACTATAAGGTTTCACCGCCGCCACGTGCGGAAATGAAATCATCAATGGAAGCGATGATTCACCATTTTAAGCTTTATAGCGAAGGTTATCACGTTCCTGCGGGGGAGACGTATACGGCTGTGGAGGCACCGAAGGGTGAATTCGGTGTGTATTTGGTGTCTGATGGGACGAATAAGCCTTATCGCTGCCGCATTCGTGCTCCGGGTTTTGCGCATCTTCAGGCCCTTGATTTTATGAGTAGGGGGCATCAGTTGGCCGATACTGTTTCGATTATTGGTTCGCTTGATATTGTCTTTGGAGAGATTGACCGTTAAATGAAAAAAATATTTGAAATTGATGCTGATTATCAGCCGGAAAGCTTTGAGTTTACTAAAGCTTATAAGAAGAAAGTTGATGAGGCTATTTCTCTGTATCCGCAGGGAAAGCAGCAATCGGCCGTGATGCCTTTGCTGGATTTGGCGCAACGCCAGGTTGGGGAAGAGGGCGCTAAGGCTGATCCCGTGTATGGTGGCTGGATTCCGCGCGCGGCGATGGATCATATTGCTGAGCTGCTTGGTATGGCGCCTATCAAAGTATATGAAGTGGCTTCTTTTTATTCGATGTATAACATGGCGCCGGTTGGTAAGTATCTGATCCAGCTTTGTACGACAACGCCTTGCTGGCTTTGTAATTCCGATGAGATTGTTAAGACGTGTAAAGACCATCTTGGCATTGGTTTGAATGAGACATCTGCCGATGGGAAGTTTACTTTGATGGAGGTTGAGTGTCTTGGTGCGTGTGTGAATGCGCCGATGGTTCAAATTAACGATGATTATTACGAGGATCTGACGGGGCAGAGTATGAAAGAGGTGCTGGATTTATTGGCGGAAGATATGAAGCCGAAAATTGGATCGCAAAAAGCGCGAAAGGCTTCTATGGCTTTATCTGGTCCTACGACGCTCGAAGCACAAGCTAAAAAAGCGGGAGTTGTGTAAATGCTTAGAGATGAAGACCGCATTTTTACAAATATTTACGGCTGGGAATTATTTTCTCTTAAGGCGGCGGAAAAGCGCGGCGATTGGGATAATACGAAGGCGATCTTGAAAAAAGGTAAAGACTGGATTATCGAAGAGATGAAGGCGTCTGGGCTTCGTGGGCGCGGGGGGGCTGGCTTCCCTACGGGGATGAAGTGGGGGTTTATGCCGCCTGAGCTTGGCGAACGTCCGCATTATCTGGTGGTTAATGCTGACGAATCGGAGCCTGGAACTTGTAAGGATCGTGATATTTTACGCCATGAACCTCATAAATTACTTGAAGGTTGTCTGATTGCCGGTTTTGCGATGCAGGCGCATACGGCTTATATTTACGTTCGCGGTGAGTTTCATAATGAGGGTTCCGAATTGCTCCGTGCAATTGAGGAAGCTTATGATGCGGGCTTGCTTGGTAAGAATGCGGCCGGGTCCGGTTGGGATTTTGATGTTATTCTTCACAGAGGGGCCGGGGCTTATATCTGTGGTGAGGAAACCGCGCTGATTGAATCGATTGAGGGCAAAAAGGGACAGCCGCGTAATAAGCCGCCTTTTCCCGCTATGGCCGGTCTGTATTCTTGTCCCACGACTGTTAATAATGTTGAAACGATTGCTGTGGCGCCGACAATTTTGCGACGTGGTGGGGCTTGGTTTTCTGCGCTTGGGTTGAATGAAAAGAATGCGGGAACAAAGCTGTTTTGTATTTCCGGTCATGTTGAGCAGCCATGTAATGTGGAAGAAGAGATGGGCATTCCGTTGAAGGAGCTTATCGAGAAGCATTGTGGCGGTGTTCGCGGTGGATGGGATAACTTACTTGCAGTTATTCCCGGGGGATCTTCCACGCCGATGATACCGAAAGAAACATGCGAAAGCATCCATATGGATTTTGATTCTTTGCGTGAAGCGGGTACGGGGCTTGGTACGGCCGGTGTTATTGTGATGGACAAATCGACGGATGTGATTCAGGCGATTTGCCGTTTGTCACAGTTTTATATGCATGAATCCTGTGGCCAGTGCACGCCATGTCGTGAGGGTGCCGGCTGGATGTGGCGGATGATGACACGGATGGTGCAGGGTAACGCAAGCGTTGATGAGATTGACCAGCTCTTTGAGGTGACGAAGGAAATTGAAGGTCACACTATTTGTGCTTTAGGGGACGCTGCGGCGTGGCCTGTGCAAGGTTTGATCAAACATTTCCGTCCGGAGATGGAAAAACGGATTATGGAGTACCGAAAGGCCGCGGCTTAGGTGGGGGTAGCTGCTGGTGTTGCTTAATACCCGGTGCCCAAGATAAAGCTCCATTGTCCTTTTCTGTTGTGCGACGTTTTTGTTGACATAACTCTTTCGTTCTGCCTAAAACATCACTATGACCTACGATCCTGTTTTTAAAATATTTGTATCTTCGCGTGCTGAGGACGTTCTGCGGGGGCTGGGATTTGGTGGGTTTGTTATGTTGGATAAGTCAAAGATAGTGTAAGCGTCCAACGAACCACGCCTTGTCTATGTGATGCCGTTATGCCTGTGGGGATTGGTTGTGATTCCATGGGAGGAGAGCATCGATATCGTTGATTTTGTGATCTGCGATGCGGC
>Ga0316204_10009221_pt1 | contig 13294 bp, 13 predicted proteins | sample 6monrhotite_MG_2_FD_205661 | JGI IMG/M metagenome (GOLD analysis project Ga0316204, IMG submission 205661) | Microbial mat bacterial communities from mineral coupon in-situ incubated in ocean water Damariscotta River, Maine, United States -... | ecosystem: Environmental > Aquatic > Marine >... | reverse complement strand
CGACGTGTGCGGTGCCTTGATAAGACCACAATCCTCCAAATCGGACATGACGTTACGCACAGTGGCCGGACTCAAGCCCAGGTTCATTTCTTTGGAGAGTGTACGCGAGCCCACTGGCTGTCCATCGCGGATATAACGCTCAACCAGACATTTCAAAAGGGTCTGGGCACGTTCATTGATTGCTGGTTCCGTCACGTCATATATAACTCAATCAAACAGTTTGTGATTTGGGTTCGAAGTAAAGATTTAGCAGTCATTATAATGGAGTGCCAGACAAAAAGTAGCTCACAATAGAAAATAGTCACCAGCCCGATCCGGCAATGGCGGGGAGTCACAAACCTATGCTAACGTTGCAGTATTCGGAGGTTTTGCATGAGTAGTACCTTTAACACTATCGGCCTTATCGGCAAATACGCCGACGCCAGTATTCGTGAGACGCTACTGCAAGTCAGTCAGGTCTTGCAGGGACTGGGCGTTGAAGTGTTACTGGATGAACATACCGCCGAGGTGCTGGAAAACCATGGCCTCAAAACTGCGACACGACATGAAATTGGTAGTCATTGTGATCTGGCCATTACCGTTGGCGGTGATGGCACCCTGCTCAATGCTGCCCGCAGTCTGGTCAATTACGGAGTTCCGCTGCTGGGTATTAACCTCGGTCGACTGGGGTTTCTGGTCGATATTCCGCCGCATGGAATTGAAAAACACCTCACTGATATTCTGGATGGTAATTATCAGGAAGAAAGCCGTATTCTATTATCAGCCCAGGTTTGCCATGAAGGTGAACTCCTGAGCGAAAGTGATGCCTTCAATGATGTCGTCATCCACAAGTGGGAAGTGGCTCGGATGATCGAGACTGAAACCTATATCGATGGCAACCTGCTCAACAGCATGCGCTCTGATGGTTTGATCATATCGACGCCCACCGGCTCTACAGCCTATGCCCTTTCGGGTGGTGGCCCTATCTTGCAACCCACTCTGGATGCCATGGTGCTGGTGCCCATTTGTCCGCATACCATGAGCTATCGCCCTATCGTCATTGACGGCAATAGCAAGATTGAAATTATGGTAACGGACCGACCCCATGCCCACGCTCAGGTCACCTGTGATGGCCAAATCAATCTCGGCGTCGTCTCCGGTGACAAGGTGATTATCAAACGCAATGACCATCGCGTACGCTTGATACACCCAGTGGATCATGACTACTCTGAAATTTTGCGCGCCAAGTTACACTGGGGCGAACATTTCTAACCAGTAACACGATAGAATCTCGCTAACCTGAATGAATACGAGCTGCTTTACTGTATGTTGAATAATATCCATATCTGGAATTTTGCCATTGTCGAACAACTGGATCTGACGCTGGATTCAGGCCTGACCGTGATGACGGGTGAGACTGGAGCCGGTAAGTCCATTTTACTGGATGCCCTGGGTCTGGCCTTGGGCGATCGCGCCGAGAGCAGTGTTATTCGTCATGGTGCCGACAAAGCCGAAGTCAGCGTAACGTTTACCACGCAAGACAATCCTGATGCCGAAGCCTGGTTAAATGAACGTGAGATGGCCAGCGAAAACGAATGCATTATCCGTCGCGTTGTCTATCGCAATAGTTCGTCCAAAGCTTTTATTAATGGTGTGCCATCACCCGTTACCGCTCTGCGTGAACTGGGCGAGATGCTGGTTGATCTGCACGGCCAACACGAACATCAATCCTTATTAAAGAAAGACCTGCAACGTGAGCTATTGGATGATTATGCAGGCAACACCGACTTACTTATCAAGCTACAGCAGCAATACCAAACATGGAAAAAAATAAACGCCGAATACAAGTCACTACGTCAGGCACAACAGGATCGTGACTCCCGGCTAGAGCTCTTACGCTATCAGGTCAATGAACTTGAAACATTAGGACTTAAAGCAGGTGAAATAAAAGAGTTAGATCAGGAACACAAACGCCTTGCCAATGCCAAGGATCTTATACAAAAATGTGATCGCATCATGGAACAACTCACTGATAGCGATAAAACAAATGCTGACGACATTCTCAATCGCAGTAACATCGAACTTGCCGAAATGTCAGCGACTGATCCAAGATTAGAAGGCGTCGCTGAAATGATTAATAACGCCTTAATACAGGTACAGGAAGCCAGTAGTGAACTACGTCACTACCTTGACGGCATGGAGCTGGATCCGGAACGTTTAAACTGGATAGAAGAACGACTTTCCGAGGTACATGAGCTATCTCGCAAACATCATATTGATGCCGATGAATTGCCTGGCCTGTTACCACAATTAAAAACCGAGCTGGAGACACTGGAAAAAGCTGACGAGTCATTGGAGCTATTAAAGCTTGGTATCGATACCGCCACTAAAGAGTATCGAGACATTGCTAGCAAGCTAAGCAAAAGTCGAACAAAATTTGCCAAACAACTCAGTAAACAAGTCACCGACAGCATGCAAACCCTCGGCATGGAAGGCGGTGTTTTTCAAATCGATTTAATGACTGATGATACCGAACAATTTTCTGCACAGGGTATGGAGAAGATAGAGTTCATGGTGTGCGCCAATCCTGGCCAGGCACTTAAACCTTTAGCCAAAGTCGCCTCTGGTGGTGAACTGTCACGTATAAGTCTTTCCATACAGGTGAAGGCGGCTGAACAAGTACGCATACCAACCCTGGTATTTGATGAAGTCGATGTCGGTATCGGTGGTCGTGTTGCTGAAATTGTCGGCTACCTGTTGCGCGACCTTGCCAGTCACCGCCAGGTGCTCTGTGTTACCCACCTTCCGCAAGTCGCGGCCCTTGGGCATCATCACCTTCAAGTCCAAAAACAGGTCGATGACAATGTAACGGTAACCTCTATTACACCATTGGATGAGTTACAACGCATTGACGAAGTTGCACGCATGTTGGGTGGTATGGAGATTACCGAACAGACGCTGTCACATGCCAAAGAAATGCTGGATAAGGCTCAGGCATAAGCACTCTTACAAAAATATCACATCATTCCATAAAATCTGCACTACGCTTTATAATATGGTGTGGATGAAAATCAGGGTATTAAACATTCTCCAGTGGTCAATGATCATTGCCATACTCAGCATCGCGGGGATGGTGCTCTGTCTTTTTCTCCTTGTGCTGCCTGACCCCTCAGTCGACTTTTTGTCTCGAAAAGGAAATATAACGAACATTGCTGTCACCAAAACATGGCAGGAACAAGATTCCCGCTTGTCTGAAATCACCCTCACCTCAGACACCGGCATCTATTCTGAAATAACAACCAGAGTTCCCAGGCGCATTTCCACGCCACTCCCTGTAGCAGTGATACTTGGTGGCCATCGTACAGGCCGTGATGCCGTACATCTGGTACCTGAGATTCCCGGAGTGATTATCGTGGCACTCTCTTATCCCTTCAGGGAACAGGCAAGTGGCTTTTTCGGCAAGCTTAGCGAATTGCAACAGGCGGTGCTGGACGTAACACCATCAGTTCTATTGGCGCTCGATTATCTTTTTAAGCAAGCTTACGTGGACAATAATAGCGTTGAACTGGTAGGTGTAAGCTTGGGGGCCTTCTTCGTGAGCCCTCCCGCCGTGCTGGATACACGCGTGAAACGGCTTTGGTTGATACATGGGGCCGGTAAACCCGGCGACATCTTAGCCCATCAGGCAAAAGACAGATTTCACTTACCACCTGTTCAATGGGCTGTTGGACACTCTCTCGCAGCACTAATCCGTAGCCATCACCTGACCCCAGAGCGATGGATACGCCAGATGTCGCCTCGCCCTGTCATGGTCATTAACGCACGCAATGACAAAGCTTTTCCGCAGTCCAGCATTGATGCCTTACATCAATCGCTTCAACAACCGTATGAGATTATGTGGACGGAAGGTATGCATATTACACCTGGCCGACGGGATGTTATTAAGCAACTTACAAAACTGGTTTTTAATCGCATCGCCATAATTCAATAAAGAATAAATCTGGATACCTGGACTAATTATTATTGGATAAAGACACTCGATAGTAATACCGAAAAAGGCTATGGCCGTATTTCATAAACAAAAAAGCACCATAAGGCGCCTTATTATAGAGTCTTACTGAAGCGTATGTTTTCCGGTAATTGAGAACTCTACGTTGATATTGGAAGCTCAGGCGTTGCTTGATCGTATTCTTCAATTAACTTCTTGGCGTGCATAACCTGTTCTTTGGCTACGCTTACCGTAATCAAATCCACGACGGGTAATTCACCAAAAGCACCTTGTAGGTAAGCACCATCAACCTGCGCAGGGATATCATGGCTTTCGAGCAAACCTTTGATGATGTGTGCCTCAGTAATATCTCTGGCACTAAAAACCTTCTGCATAGTCGATCTATCGCCTTAAGCTGATTTCTGACAGGCCGAGCACACACCATATATATAGAGCGCATGGTCGGTCATGGCATAACCTTTTTCATCCGCAATCTTGCGTTGCCTCGATTCAATGGTTTCATCCACAAATTCATCCACCCGGCCACATTTCACACAAAGTATATGATCGTGGTGTTTGCCGCTTTCGATTTCAAAAACCGAGTTGCCACCTTCAAAGTGATGTCGGGTAACCAAACCAGCGGCTTCAAACTGCGTCAAAACACGATACACCGTGGCCAGGCCAATCTCTTCACCGGCTTCGAGCATGGCCTTATAGACATCCTCGGCACTCATGTGACGTACCTTACTGGTCTCCAGAAAGCTCAATATCTTGATGCGCGGTGCTGTCGCCTTTAAACCCCGTTTTTTTAAATCGTCGCTTTCCACCATATCTCTCCGCTGTATCTGCCCGATGGCATAGGTTATGATCTGCCGCTTATTTACCAAACCAAGTATATCGAAAAAGAGTTCTCAAATGCGAAAGATTCTCATTCTTTTCTGTAGCCTGCTACTGGCAAGCTGCTCCGTGTATAAAATAGATATTCAGCAGGGAAATGCGCTGGATTCGAAAAAGGTACCGCAACTTCAAATAGGAATGAGTAAACAGCAGGTAACGTTTTTATTAGGCAGCCCCATGCTGAAAGATGCCTTTCATACCAGCCGCTGGGATTATTTATACCGTCTGGAACAGGATGGCAAGCAGGTATCCGCGTCCAGTCTAACGCTGTTTTTTGAAGCCGATAAACTTGTTCGCATTGATGATAGCCGCTACAAACCGGATGCCGTACCAAAAGGCTAAACCCTAATCTTCCGTTTTTAGCTGTTTCTTTTCTGCACGCTTGCGGCGTGACGCCTTTGGATCTGCAATCAAAGGCCGATAAATTTCCACCCGATCCTTTTCACGAAGGACTGTATCGGCTTTAGCGATCTTGCCAAAAATGCCAAACTTGTTTTCATCCAGATTAATCTCGGGAAATTTCTCCAATATCTCCGACTGTCTGATCGCCTGAAGCAGCGTTGTTCCCTCATCCACCATAAGGCTCAACAGGACTTGAGTTTCAGGTTTCGCATAAGCGACTTCCACGGAAATCTGATTTGCATTAGCCATATTTTTTTACCGCCTGCTGAGTAAACGCATCCACCAACGAATTTGCAATACCGCTGAATACAGGACCCAGCGTCATACCCATAATACGACTCGAAAATTCAAACGACAGGTCCAGCATTATCTTGCAGCCCTGATCTCCCAGCGCCTCAAAACGCCATACGCCTTCAAGGTGTTTAAAGGGGCCTTCGAGCAAATTCATTTGAATTTTTTCTTTTGCCGTTGATGTGTTTCGTGTTGCAAAGGTTTTGTGTAGCACGCCATGTGCAATTTCCAGGCTTGCTTCAATAATATTATTCTGTTCAGATAATATTGTACTGCGTCGACACCAGGGCAAAAAACTGTCGTAGTTATTGATATCATTTACCAGGTCAAACATTTGCTCTGTACTGTATGGCACCAGTGCGCTCTTATGAATATCTGTCATGCTTACCCTAACAAACCAATGACACTAAGAAAAATAATGAATACCGCCACTGGACTGACGTACTTCAACAAGGTCATCCACAGCGTACATAAATCACCATGGCGCACGTTAATCTCGGCTCGGACTGATTCGCGATGCATCACCCAACCAACAAATATAGCCGTCAACATACCTCCCAATGGCAACATAATATTAGCGGTTGCAAAATCAATCACTTCAAAAAAGGTTAGCGAAAAGAAATCTTGTTTAAGCCCGATCGTCTCAAGCCCGACCCAGTCTAACAGGGTAATAAAAATATCACGCAGTGTTGTACCGGTTGCAGAAAAAATTGACGCAATCCCAAGCAGCCAAACAATACTACCACCCCAGACAGCCGCTTTAACGCGAGTCATATCTTTTGACTCAACCATCCAGGCAACGGCCGGTTCGATTAACGATATTGCCGAACTCCAGGCCGCAAAGAATAATAAAATAAAAAATAGTGCGCCAAAAAAAGTTCCACCCGGCATACTGCCAAAGGCAATAGGCAACGTCTGAAAAATCAAACCCGGACCACCTGCGGGATCGAGCTGATGACTAAAAACGATTGGAAATATTGCCAGACCTGCTAACAATGCCACAACCGTATCAATAATAACGATGGTCAGCGTAACATGCGAAATCGAAACGTCACGCCCAAGATAGGCGCCGTACGTTAAAATTGCGCCCATGCCTAAACTCAAAGTAAAAAAGGCGTGTCCCATCGCAACTAATATGGGTTTAGCCGTCAGTTCCTGCACGCCATTATCATTGACGGTATAAATTAATTTTTCCAGGTTTGGCTGAAACATAAACTTCACGGCTTCACCAAAACCATCACTGTTCAGGCCGTAACCCACAAGAACAAGCAGTAGAACAAACAATAACGGCATTAAGATACGTAACGTCTTTTCCAGACCATCTCGCACACCTCGTGCCACTACAGCCATTGTGACAATGATAAAAATCGTATGCCAGGCCAAAAGATTTTCCGGATCAGAAACAAAGTCACTATAGATACTGCGAATACCACTGGGCGTTTGATTTGTAAATGCACCGGAAGCAGCACGGAAAATATAAGCCATCACCTCACCGGCAACCACACTGTAATAAGACAGGATCATAAAACCGGCAATCATCCCCATCCATCCAAGATATTTCCAGGCAGAATGTTGTCCAGCTTCTATCGCCAGATTATACATGGTGTTGACTGGACTTTGCCGACCACGCCGACCCAGCATAATTTCAGCCATCATGATTGGCATGCCAATTAATAATACCGAGACAAGATACACCAGCACAAAAGCACCACCACCATACTCACCGGCGATATAAGGAAACTTCCAAATATTACCAAGACCAACAGCCGAACCTACTGCCGCGAAAATAAAAATCAGACGGCTTGACCAGGCACCATGTATGGATACTTTTGACATTATGCAATCGCGTGCTTTTGTTTTAATGTGATCTTCATATCAAGCCTATCGACCGACTTCTTTATCCAGTTCGCCACTGCGTAACTTGGCGACATAGTCTCGAATCGCTTCGCGCACTTTGCCGTGTAATAGATATAAGCCAATAAAATTTGGAAAGGCCATCGCCAAAATTAGCAGATCACTAAAATCGAGAATATTGCTGGCACTGGTCACGGAACCAATCACCACAAACATCACAAAAATAATTCGGTACGCCAACGTAGCGCGTTCGCCAAACATATAAGTCCAACAGCGTTCACCGTAATACGACCAGGAGATCATCGTACTGTAGGCAAACAAGACCACCGAGATGGAAAGAATAATCGGGAACCAGGAAATCACTGAACCAAACGCAACCGCTGTTAATGCTGCACCCTGTTTGGTCGCAACAAGTTCTGCTGTTTCAGGGCTGTTATAAACGCCAGTGATGATGATGACCAACGCCGTCATGGTACAAATCACCACCGTATCAATAAAAGGTTCTAACAATGCCACAATACCCTGACGTACAGGATAGGCCACTTTTGCCGTGGCATGCGCAATCGCAGCAGAACCAATACCGGCTTCACTGGAAAAGGCCGCACGTTTAAAGCCCTGCACCAGCACACCAATTAAACCACCCACACCAGCCGCCGGGGTAAATGCTTCAGTAACAATCGTGCCGATTGCAGCCGGAACTTCGCCTGCATTGGATAAAATTATCCAGATGCAAGCCGCAAGATAAATACCCACCATGGTCGGTACAATGGCTTCAGCGGTGTGAGCAATACGACGAATACCACCGATGATGACAACACCGACCAAAGCCCCCATGACCACACCATAAATCCAGGGCTGATCAACCAGAATAGGGATTTGCTGTTTTACTGCGGTAAGTGACTGACTAACCTGAAAGGCATTGCCTGCACCAAGAGAACCACCAATGGTCAGAATACAAAACAATATCGCCAGAAACTTGCCCGTCTGAGTCCAGCCCTTTTCCGCAAAACCGCGAGAGAGATACTCCATCGCGCCGCCCATTATTTGTCCATTAGGGCGTACTTCACGGTACATTTGTGCCAGCGTTGCCTCGGTAAACTTGGATGTCATACCCAGTAAACCTGCAATGATCATCCAGAAGGTCGCACCCGGGCCACCAATCATAATGGCAATGGCTACCCCGGCAATATTACCCAAACCAACCGTTGCCGATAATGCGGTGGTCAGCGCCTGAAATGAGGTCACTTCACCTGGCGCACCGGGAACCTGGTAGTGGCCACGAATAATGTGGTAAGCGTGTCGAAACATGCGCAGGTTAATAAAGCCCATACGTACAGTCAGGAAGATGGCCCCCACCATCAACCAGCCAACGATGAACGGCATATTCGCTTCACCGGGCATTACGTCAAAAAAGAGTACCGAAGCCAGGTAGCCATTGATAATGCCAAACCAGTCATTCAATGTCTTCGCCGCGCCTGTCGCTTCTACTGCCAAAACGGCCTGGCTCATCAATAGCAATGCCGCTACCGGAATCCATTTTGCGAGCCATTTATATAGTATGTTGTGCATTCCCACTCCCCCCCTGAAACGACCAAAATCCAATCGCAAATCAAATAGTTGTTTTGGCTATTATTCAGTATGCTGCCGCCATGCTCAAGCCAAGCCGGTCACACACATCAACTATCATGCTTTACCCACACTCCTGATATAATGCTCAAATGGCTAAAAAACCCAAAAAGAAAGGTGCCCCCTCCAGCACCATTGCACTGAACAAGAAATCCCGTCATGAATATACCCTTGAGGATCGGTTCGAGGCCGGTCTGGTATTGGAAGGCTGGGAGGTAAAATCGTTGCGAGCGGGACAAGTCGTTTTACAGGACAGCTACATCTTTTTACGAGATGGCGAAGCCTGGTTGTATGCCTGTCAGATCACGCCCTTGCAAACGGCCTCAACACATATCCATCCTGTGCCCCTGCGCAGCCGTAAGCTGTTGTTAAACAAGAAAGAACTTGCACGTCTGACCAGCGCCGTCGACCGCAAGGGCTATACCATCGTGCCCACCGCCATGTACTGGAGTAAAGGCAACGCCAAGCTCGAAATTGCCCTCGCCAAGGGTAAACAACTCCACGATAAACGCGCCACCGAAAAATCCCGTGACTGGTCGCGAGATAAACAACGCATTCTGAAAGGCGCAAAACGCCAGTAAGCCAGATATCTTTGCAAGATCCCTTGAACTTTCTGCTATCATCACCATCGTAAGTACTACCAAAGGGGGCGACCTGGCTTCGACGTGGGTTACGAAACCTGAGGTGCATGCCGAGGTGCAAATTCCTCGTTAATCTGTTTGCAAAACTTATAGTTGCCAACGACGACAACTACGCACTAGCAGCTTAATAACCTGCTTTAGTGCCTTCGGCCTGACGTGTGTCTGTACGCTCAGATCACCGGAGTCATCCCATACAGAATCGCGCTGAAATACGTCCGGGATGGATGCGCTAAAACCTAACGGAATCGCTGTTAGTGATCCCTGCCTGTTGGGCAGCTGGCAGTTAAACTTAAGAACAGGATAAGCATGTAGAGCCGAAGGCAGAGGATTTGCGGACGCGGGTTCGATTAGTAAAATGGTTGCCATGGGGAGTGATCCCCATTGGAAAAGAGAGCTCATACGGTGAACGCTAACGGGTTAATACCTTATGCCAACGCCGTCCGGTGAATGGGAAACCAGTAAGCTGGCTAGAGACTCATAGGTTCCTAAAGCGATAAGCAATGGAATACTAGGGTGGGTTGATGTTTAACTCACAAACGCTCTCCCCTGCAGGCAACTGCAGGTGAAGGAATAGTCCAGCCCTGAATGAAAATTCAGGATCCAGCTGTCCCGCCGCCTCCACCAATATAAAAGCCCCAGTAATAATACTGGGGCTTTTTTATATAAATCAGATTATAAGGAAGCCACGGATGGCCGACTACGCAAAGACAAAAGTACTAAGTGCAACTGCCGCTGCATATATTGCAGGTATCATTGATGGTGAAGGCAGCATCTCATTGTCACGTCGTCACCGTAATGAACAAAGACAACTCGAAGTTAGCATTAGTAATACTGACATCGCCTTGCTTGAATACATACACCAAACGATAGGCACAGGTCGTATTAGTCGTAAACGCACCTATAAAGATAAACACACACCAAGCGCTACGTATTGTATCAGCAATCGACAGGCCTTATCCCTGCTAGAACAAATACAACCTTTTTTGAAAACCTACAAAAAAAAAAGATCAGCGCTCGTTCTAAACAACTATATTCGCCTGACACCAAGAAACGGAAAGTACAGCCAGAAACTACTCGATGAACGGAATAAATTTGTTGATGATTTTCTAAATACAAAACCAATAAGTTAAATTTTTTCGTGTGCATACTACGTCACATCATAAATATAGCATTTCCTTTTAAAGCTATTATTTTATTCTTAATAAAGAGTGTTTAAGCCGTAAAAGGGCACATGTTTTAGTGCTTTAATTCAGATAATCGGTAAGTTGCGCGGCTTATACCAAGAAGTTCATCGGGTTTTATTAATATCCCTAAACCTCCAATTGCAGGTTCTAGCTCCCCTACCAAAAAATCACTCGCGCGTGTAAACAATCACATACGAAAAATTATTTAGGCTTGTTAAATGGTCTTACGTTAGAAGCAGGACCACCACTGCTAATCTCATTAATACCAATAATGACACGCTTCTGAATCAGCACTAACATTTCAAGCAGCTTCACGACTGCAGGCAAATTATTGGCAATCAAGTCAAACTCTATTCGTTTTGTTATTTCGAAAATATCATTATAGCCACAAATCCCACTTGTCCCTTTTAAGTTGTGTATTAATAACTTCATTTTCTCTGCATCATCATCTGCGAAAGCTGCAATAATTTCACTTGTCATTTCAGGCAACCGATTTACAAACGTCACCACAATATCACCCATCTCAGGATCATCTTGCAGCAACGAAGAAAAAATAGGTGAGACATTCTCATGCTTCGCGGTCGATTTTAAATGCCGGGAAAGTACACGTACAAAATCGGATTGATCGATGGGCTTGGTACACACATCATTACAGCCTGCGTTAAAGCATTGCTGTTGTTCATGCTGCATGGCATTTGCTGTTAAGGCGACAATAGGTTGTTGATAACCTTGCTCACGCAATTTCTGAGTTGCCGTTAACCCATCCATCACCGGCATCTGTATATCCATAATAATAAGGTCTGGTGCAAAGGCGCTAATTTTTTTAATACACTCCTTGCCATTGCCCGCAATTTCAAACTCCACACCTAGCCGCTTTAAATAAAGTGATATGAGACGCTGATTATCCGGGTTATCTTCAGCCAGTAATACACGACCAGTAAATTCTGGTAACTGCGTCATGGATTCCAGCTCATCGTCGAATTTATCAAAATCCGGGCGCTCATAAAGCCAGCTCACATTCTCAAGCGAGCCAGTTCTTACTACCAAACTAAAACTACTACCTACATCCAACAGGCTTTCGACTGTTATATCTCCACCAAGTTTCTCTGCAAGTTGCTTTGATAAATAAAGACCCAGACCTGTGCCGCCATAATCTTTTGCAATCGATGCATCTGTTTGAGAAAACGGTTTAAACAATTTTTTCTTTTGTTCATCAGACAATCCAATACCAGTATCAATAACCTTCACAAACAATCTCTCAGATTTTTTATCACTGGAAATTTTAATCGTAACGCTGCCTTCTTTTGTGAATTTTATTGCGTTATTACACAGATTTATTAATATCTGTTTAAAGCGCACAGGGTCAATGTGTATCTCATCAGGCATTGGATAATCACAATCAAAAACAATGGATAGCCCTTTTTCATCCGCAGGCAATTTAACGATCGAATACACATCACGAAAAATTTCGACTAAATTGACCGGAATAATTTCAACTTCAAGTTTGTTCGCTTCAATCTTGGACAGATCCAAAATTTCATTAATCACCCTCAACAAATGCTTTCCTGCACGTGTAACACGTCTTGCGGATTCTATCCTCTCAATAGTCGTTTGATCAGAATCAAGAATTGAATCTGAAAAACCAATAATTGCTGTTAAAGGTGTTCGTATTTCATGACTCATATTGGCAAGAAACTGACTTTTACTTTTATTGGCATGAATAGCCTCATCACGTGCAACCGACAACTCTTCAGTACGATCCTGAACCATTTGTTCCAACTTAACAGTGAGTTGTTCTTGCCCCAGAATCTTTTTATTTAATGCTTCATTTTTTTCTTGCAGGCTTAGTGATGTTCGATTAAGTGCGGTTGTAAGTTTGTGTAATTCAAGATAACGGTTGTTGACAGACATTTGCTGACCCGCATGCTGATCCAGCTCGTCAGCAAAAGCAGCGCTCTCTTCAATCAATAACACAGGTTTTCTTAAATTAAAAAATAAAAAGCCAATCGTGATAATGGCAACAATTGAACCAACGAATATGTGATATCGCCAGGTTTGAGCACGAATTTCTTCAATCCTGTCCAGTGTATAATTTATGCGAAGCCAACCGACTAAATCACCAAGAATTACAGGCTGCCAAACCGTCATCGCGTTTTTTTCAATGGTCATGCGTTGTTCAGGCTTGCTCGGAGGCGTTTTGTTTGAATTGCCAAACCGGGGTTCAATAATCCCCTGTTCATTTTGAAAGACATCGCTCAGTATTTTGCCTTCAGCGCTGGTTACCTGCAATTCAATAATGCTGGGAAATTTTGCTGCCCGTAATAGAATTGATTCTAATGTGGTGTAATCTTTAACAACAATAAATGAAGCCGAGCTGGCCGCCAGATTATCTGCCAGGGCAATCGCCTGTTGCCTTAACTCAAGAGAAAGTG
>Ga0316204_10009220_pt1 | contig 13295 bp, 15 predicted proteins | sample 6monrhotite_MG_2_FD_205661 | JGI IMG/M metagenome (GOLD analysis project Ga0316204, IMG submission 205661) | Microbial mat bacterial communities from mineral coupon in-situ incubated in ocean water Damariscotta River, Maine, United States -... | ecosystem: Environmental > Aquatic > Marine >... | reverse complement strand
TATTGCATCGAACAGGCCGTCAAACCATAGCAGGGTTAGGCGACCGGTCAGAGACAACCACACCGTGACTCACGGCAAACACAAACTTTAGATCCTCCCCACATACTACTGCGAATTGTGTTTGAAATATTATGAGTACGCTTTATCTGGTTCGGCACGCTCAAGCGTCTTTTTTTGAAGACGATTATGATCAGCTCTCGGAACGGGGCTATGAACAGGCGCGGCAATTGGGAAAAGCGCTGTCAGACCGCCGCGTGCATTTTGATTGTGTGATCACCGGACCGGCAAAACGTCACCGGGACACGGCTGCTTGGACCGCCCAAGCGTATCACGCCGCTGGTTTGTCTTTTCCCGAACCGATGGTCATTGATGAACTCGACGAACATACCGCCGATGTCATATTGCGGCAGTCCCTGGATGCGATCACCGGTGAGCACCCTCATTTGCAAGAATTGGCTGAAAATTATCGCCGTAGCCAAGATGGCGACAACCACGATCGCAATGCAATCCAAAAACATTTTCAACGGCTGTTTGAAGCGGTCACCAAACTGTGGGTTGCTGACAAAATTGTGGTGGCCGGTGTCGAACCTTATGCACAATTCCATGCCCGGGTTTGCCTTGGATTGAAAAAAACGACGGGCAACCAACCCCGCGGCAGTCATGTGTTGGCGTTCAGTTCGGTCGGGCCGATGACGGTGATTTTGCAACAATCGCTCGGCCTGGAACACGAGGCCGCTTTACAACTCGGTTGGCGGCTGCGAAATTGTACAGTGAATCGATTCCTGTTCAGCGACGACCGGCTGACGCTCGATTCGTTCAATTCCGTCGCTCATCTCGAAGACGACATCGTCACTTACCGCTAATCTCTGGAAGCTATAGGAATCCGACCGATGGATTTTTCAATCCCGTCAGATATTCAAGACATGCTCGCCAATGTGGGACAATTCCTTCGCGAGGAAGTGTATCCATTGGAAGAACGCTTCGTCAGCGGCGCGTTTGCCGATTTGGTACCCACTCTCGAAGAGAAACGGGCACGTGTCAAAGAGATGAAACTCTGGGCACCCCAAGTGCCAGCCGAGTACGGGGGCGTCGGTTTGGGGTTTATGCAACATGCGATGTTGAGCGAGGAGTTGGGCCGCACTCCGATGGGACACTATGTCTTTAACTGCCAAGCTCCCGATGCCGGCAACATGGAAATCCTCGCCGAGTTTGGGACCGATGCACAAAAGGAACAATTCCTATTGCCATTGGCCGCCGGAAAGAGCCGCAGTTGCTTCGCCATGACCGAACCGGAATGTGCCGGTTCGAATCCGGTCTGGATGAAAACCACGGCTGTCCGCGACGGCGACGAGTATGTCATCAACGGCCACAAATGGTTTTCCTCTGCGGCCGACGGCGCTGCGTTTGCCGTCGCTATGGTTGTGACGAATCCCGATGCTGAGCCACATCAGCGGGCCAGCCAAATCATCGTCCCCACCGATACACCCGGGTATCGCTGGATTCGTAACGTCCCCGTGATGGGACATGCGGGAGACGGTTGGACTAGCCACAGCGAATTGCGTTTTGAAAACGTCCGCGTGCCAGTGGCCAATCTGTTGGGAGAAGAAGGGGCCGGTTTTTCCATCGCTCAAGCGCGGCTGGGACCGGGACGCATTCATCATTGCATGCGTTGGATTGGCATCTGCGAACGTAGCTTTGACCTGATGTGCGGGCGCGCTGCCACGCGCGAGTTGGCACCGGGAGATCCGCTCGGCAACCGGCAGACGGTTCAAAATTGGATTGCTGAAAGCCGTGCAGAAATCAACGCCGCCCGGCTGATGGTACTGCACGCTGCCTGGAAGATCGACAACGAAGGGACCAAGGCGGCGCGTGAGGAAATCTCAGCGATCAAGTTTTATGTCGCCGGCGTCCTGATGGCAGTCGTCGACCGCGCGATCCAAGTCCACGGAGCCATGGGCGTCAGCGACGACACGATCCTGCAATACTTCTACCGCCAAGAACGGGGCGCCCGCATTTATGACGGCCCGGACGAAGTACACAAGACCGTCCTCGCCAAACGCGCCCTGAGGGGTTTTGGAATGAAGAAATGATTTTTTACCGGCCAAAGATCGCACGCAAACATTTTCCTAAAGCCTACAGACTCATTCCCCATGTCCATTCACCTCGATCAACCGGCAGATGTTCGCGACGGCGAACAATTGGATACCGACAAACTTGGTGAGTATCTGCGCACTCATCTGCCCGATGAGTCGGGACCGTTGGTTGTGGAGCAGTTTCCGTCGGGATTTTCGAATCTGACCTATCTGTTGCGATTGGGGGAACGGGAACTAGTGCTACGGCGGCCGCCGTTTGGGAATCGCGTCAAATCGGCGCACGACATGGGACGTGAGTTTCGCGTCCTTTCCAAATTGTCCGGCGTCTATGAGTTGGTGCCGCAGCCGCTGGTCTACTGCGAAGATGAGGAAGTGCTCGGTGCTCCGTTTTATGTGATGCAGCGCTGCCAAGGAGTGATCTTGCGATCGCCGAAGCAGCAAAAATACGATTTGGAGGCGGCGACGCTGCGCGGGCTGGGAGAGTCATTTGTCGACAATTTGGCGGCGCTCCACGCCATTGATTTCGAAGCGGCTGGATTGGGCGACCTTGGCAAGCCGGAAGGATTCATTGAACGGCAAGTCGCAGGCTGGACCAAGCGCTACCAACAGGCCCGCACCGATGATTTTCCCGAGATGGAAAATATGGCCCGGTGGTTGGCCGATCATCTTCCGCCGTCGAGCGGCGTGTCGTTGATTCACAATGACTTCAAATTCGACAACTTGGTGTTGGATCCGCAAGACCTGACGAAAATCATTGCGGTACTCGACTGGGAGATGTGTACCTTGGGAGACCCGTTGTTGGATTTGGGGGTCTCACTCTCGTACTGGGTCCAGAAAGACGACGAGCCGGCGCTGAAAGAGTTTATTGCCGGGCCGACCAATTTGCCGGGCAATTTAACGCGGCGGGAGATTGTGCGTCGTTACGAAGAGGTCACCGGACAAGATACGTCCGGAATTTTGTTTCATTATTGCTTCGGGCTGTTTAAGCTGGCAGTAATCGTGCAGCAGATTTATTACCGGTACGCCGAAGGGCATACGCGCGATCCTCGATTCGCCGGTTTGAATCGAACAGTGGAGAGTTTAGGGGTCGCTGCCCTGCACGTGGCTGATCGCGGCGAGATGATTTGACCACGATGGCAAGGTTTTGGTGAGTGGAGGAGCGTCGGAGCGAATGGGGAGGAGTTTCTGAAAAATGTCGAAATCCTCACTTTTTTGTAGACAAACCGTCCCGGCAATGGCATCTATGGAAGTAGAACATGATGGACGCATCTACCTCACATTTCTCGGTTTGCGTCGCTGAGTTTGCTCGGCAGCTTGGCAAGGGAGAAATGTGCGCGCTGGCTAAGCTCTATGATTTCACGGCGTCGCGGCTGTTGCGCTACGCGGAAACGTTGACGCGGAACAGAGAAGACGCCGAAGATGCGCTGCAGGCGGCCATGGTGCGAATAACGTTGCGGCCCAAGGCATTGGCCGGAGCGGATCATCCTTGGCCGTACTTTCTGAAGGTTGTCCGCAACGAAGCGTTGAAGATTCTACGGAAGAAACGCGCAGCTTGTTCCTTGGCAACGGTGGCTCCGATCGGTGTAACCGAGAGTTGCCAACTCGACCAGCAAGAAGCCAATGCACAAATCCGAGCTGCGATTCGCGAATTGCCTCCCGCTCAAGGCGAGGTCGTCGTACTAAAAATTTGGGAAGGGATGACGTTTTTGGAAATTGCCGAAGTGCTCGGCGAATCTCCCAACACCGCCGCCAGCCGATATCGCTATGCGCTTGAAAAACTTACTCATATTTTGCAGCCCATGGCAAATGAGGTCACCTATGCGTGACAAGCAATTCAGCAATATCGAGCAGATGATTTTCGCAGCCCGAGATTATCCCGAGCCTTCGGCGGCATTGCGTCGTCAAGCACTTGCCAAATCGGTCCGGGCCTATCATGAGCGCGCACAGCGTCGCCGCGTTTGGGTAGCAGCGGCCTTGTTATTCGGTGTGATTTGGACAGCCGGATCAGCGCAACGTCTCTTGGCCCAACCGGCACGTGCTTTTGTCGACCGGCAGCAGACGCAACTGGAAGACAACGCCGACTGGGTGGCGGAGTCAGCTGGCTCCCACGGGGACGAATGGGGGACCGTCGAGCGATCATTTCAGTCGCGCTTCAAACAGTCGCGGATTCTGAGAGCGGCACTCGGTACGCCCTCAGCGCCTGGATCGTAATCGCAAAGCCCCTGCTGTCATGCCAGATTGTCGCCGCTGAATTTGAACCGGCAAAGCTGAATCGAATAGTTCATTCGGCGGACGCAGTACCGGCCAACTCCCGGATGAGGCCAAATAACTCTTCGCGTTTGATCGGCTTCGTGGTGTATTCATCGCAGCCGGCGTCGAGGCATTTTTGCCGGTCCGTTTTCATGGCATGGGCGGTTAAGGCAATGATCGGTCGGCTGTACTCGGCTTCACGGAGCTTAGTTGCAGCCGTATAGCCATCCATGACGGGCATTTGCATATCCATCAAAATCACATCGAAGGGTTCGCCGGCTGAGACCGCTTCCAATGCCGCGTTCAGTGCTAGCTCTCCGTTGTCGACAACAGTCACTTTCATGCCCGCTTTTTTGAGCAAAAAACTGATCAGTCGTTGATTATCGGGACCGTCCTCAGCCAACAATACTCGGCAATCAACTGGCTGCTGAGTCGAAGGTGAGTGCGCTTTTCGCGATGCTGTTGAGGCAACGTTGGCTGTCGCAGCATCGGCCCGAAGTCGCACGTTGCTCAGATCACCGGTGGCGATGGTAACCCGAAACGTACTCCCTTGACCTAGCTTGCTCTCGACCATGATTTTGCCCCCCAGCATTTCCGAAAGCCGATGAGAGATGGCAAGTCCCAGCCCCGTTCCGCCAAAACGGCGGGTTACAGACGAATCGGCTTGGGCGAACGGTTTGAACAACCGATCAATCTGGTCTGTGGTGATGCCGATGCCGGTGTCGATCACATCAAACATCAATTTCGGGGCGGGCGTATCTTGGCCAGCCAATTCCATGGCGATTTTGACACTACCGGCTTCCGTAAATTTGATGGCGTTGCCGACGAGATTCACGAGTATCTGCCGCAACCGTGTGGGGTCGGTTTCAATGGTTTCAGGAATCAGCCCGCGACATTCGATGTCGAGTGCCAGCCGTTTGGGAACAGCGCGGACACTCATCAGCGAAGTGACGTCGCTGATGATCTGAATGGGGTCGACAGGCAGTTGTTCGACTTCGATCTTTCCCGATTCGATTTTTGACAAATCAAGTATGTCATTGATAATTTCGAGCAGATACGTACCGTTGCGCAAGATCGTATTGATGGCTTCGATTTGGTCCGGATGCGCGTTGCTTTCCCTCAGGACTTCGGCAAACCCCAAGATTGCGGTCATCGGGGTCCGAATTTCGTGGCTCATGTTCGCCAGAAACTCGCTTTTGGCTTTGTTGATCGCCTCTAACCGTTCGGTTTGCGAGCGGATGAGTTGTTCGGTTTCTTTTTGTTGAGTGACGTCACGCATGATGACGGTGAATAGGCAGCCGCTTTCGATCTTGACCGAACTGACTGCAAAGTGCATGGGAAACTCAGCGCCGTTTAGTCGCTTGGCGGTGAATTCATGATCCACACATTTGACATGACTCGATTCCGTAGAACCGAACCCTCCCTCGGCTAAGATCCATTGCACCGATTCGCCCAGCAACACCGACACGTGCATACCGAGGACTTGATCTTGGGAATAGCCGAACATGGAATCGGCGACGCGGTTGCACGATTGAATCACGCCATCACGGTCAAAAGTGACGATTCCGTCGGGGGCCGTATCCAAAATTGACCGTGTTTCCGCTTCACTGACCATCAAGTCACGCGTCCGCGCGTCGACCTCCATTTTCAACTGCGTGGCATACCGTTGATGCTCGCGCACACGCGCGTCGCTTTCGTTGAGATTCATTTCAACGATGCGCAGGTGCTCTTCTTGAAACGCGCGATGCTGCTGCTGCATCTGCTTCGACCGCGCTTCGGATTCCACCGCGGTTTCGGTTTGTTCGCTAACGGTCATGACCGCGGTCCCCGCGGCGCGGAGCCACGGCAAGTGCTGCCGCAACTGTTCGGCGTTGAATTCGACGGCGGACGCACGACTGAATTCGGCTATCAGCAAACCAGAGGGCAACCCATGATGCCCCAACCGCACTGCCAATTGGGCGCGGCCATCGTCACTGGTGCTCCATTCGTGCACGTCACAGGACGAAACCATGTTCCCCAAGCCGGCCGTCGTGTCTTCTGCGGACTCCAGTTCCATTGACGGCCAGTTCGCACGGCATCGTCCGTCGGCATCCCATACCGACAGTCGATGGATATCGAACGGTTCAAGCGCAGCCTGAATCAACTCTAAGCAGGACTGAGATTCGCTTTTCGCCGTGTCACACCCAAAGATCTCATCGGTCAGTAAATCCACGTTCGACATGGTCAGCCCCGTTTAGATTTCGTAAAGGTCTCGTGATTTTTCAAGCTCTGCGTCAAGATCTTGAAACAAGACCTTCAATTCGTTGCGCCCAATAGAGAGTGCAGCGAAAGTCTCACCCGCAGGGGCGGGGACGTTCATCAACCCCATGGCGGTGATGTTCTTTTTCGTACAAAAGAAATTTGCGACTTCAACGGCCTGCGCGATAGGACGAACCTCCGCATCGCAACGAGACGTGTCATGATGGTATTTGATCGTTTGCAACACGCTCGTGGGAAAACCCCATCTCTGGGATACTTCGGAACCAAGTTGTGTGTGGTCAAAACCCAAGATGCGGCGTTCAGTGACTAAGGTTGGTTCTTCGGCGGAGATGGCCGCAACGACCTCGAGAAATCCTTTGTGATTGTGCTGATCCATCAACACAATGCCAATGTCGTGTAGAAGCCCGCACATGTACGCTTCGTCGAATTCTTGAATTCCGCTGCGTGAGGCGATCATTCGTGAAGCCACCGCGACACAGACAAGGTGCTTCCACAGCGCGGCGCGGCTGTAAGTACCAATGTTGGTTTTGTCTTTGAAAATTTGCGCAATCGATGCGGTGACTGCCAAATCCTTAACGGCGTTGAATCCCAGCAGCGCGATAGCGCGATGGATGCTGTCGACGCGCGTGCTCAAGCCATAGGCGGACGAATTGGCGGTCCGCAATATCCGCGCCACCAACGCGGGATCGCTTTCAACAATCAACCGCAAGTCGGCGACAGCCGAATCCGGCGAACTGACAACCTCAATCACGCGCATCGCGATATCGGGAAGACTCGAAATCTCGTCGATTCGCTTAACGAGTCGATCCAGCGCCGCCATTTGTTCGCTGAGCGTCATCGTACTGCTGACCATAGTTTCCCCTCGCACCTCGAAAAAAACACCGCAATTTTGTGGATTGGATCCTTTCCGATCCTGCTGAAGCTCCTGGTTGGATTTTAGCGCTAATCCTGAGCAGCTTGACGTTCGGAGCATTCCCATGATGTTTCGTCAATGACAATTTAGGACATGTTTTAAAACACTGACGTTCATGATGATGGAATGTGTTGAGATACGGCATCATGACGCAAACCTTGCGGAATATGACGGTTGCAACCGTACCGGCCCCTCGGTAGAAATGCCTAACGAAGTCGATTCCCCATGGATTTGGGCGAATCATAACGGTTTTCAGAGTATTGCCGGGGCGGTGGACAGCGCAGGAAATCGCCCCGCCCTCCCCATTGGAGTTGCGCATGCATTTATTTGAAGGAACACAGTGGGACCGCCTGCCACACTGCACACAGTGTGAGCAACTCGAGGCGGACTGCACCTGCCCGCCGCCCGAGGTGGACATTGTGCCGCCGGGAAAACAGACCGCTAAACTGGCGGTCGAAAAGCGGCGCAAAGGCAAGGTCGTGACCGTGATCCGCAATCTCCGCGATGAGGCTGACCATTTGCCGCAACTGCTTAAGAAAGTCAAATCCGCCTGCGGTGCTGGCGGTACGCTTAAAGAGGGGGCCATTGAAATCCAAGGCCGTCAATTGGATCGGGTCCGCAATGTGTTGACTGCGTTGGGATATCGCACGCAAGGCTGAGATGGGTACCGTTGCCCGCGACTTTACCGAGACCACCTCGCTGGGCGTCACGGCAGGAGCTTCGCCCCATCCCGTTTAAAGGCACACTCTTCGATTGTATGCCCGGTCAAGCAGCGGAAGCAGCCTTGTTGTTGAGGCGGTAGACGTAGGCGAGGATTTCGGCGACGGCTTCGTAGAGATCGACCGGAACGGCTTGGCCTGGTTTGATGTTTTTGTAGAGCGCCTGCGCGAGCGGCTTTTTCTCGACAATCGGCACGCCATGTTGGGCGGCGAGTTGCCGGATGCGGGCGGCGAGTTCTCCGGCTCCTTTGGCGACGACAATCGGCGCGTCCATATTATTGGCGTCGTATTTGATGGCAACGGCCAATTCGGTGGGATTGGTCACGACCACATCGGCTTCCTGCACTTGCCTCAATTCTTGAGACGTGGCCAATTTACGATGGGCTTCCTTGCGTCGTTGTCGTATGTGCGGATCGCCATCCATGTTTTTCATTTCCTCACGGACCTCTTGTTTGGTCATCATGATGTCTTTATTGAATTTCCACAGTTGGAATCCATAGTCGAGCATCGCCAGAATCACGAGTGCAGCGGCAAGTTGAAATGCCAACGCCACCATCGACGTACCGAGATCAGCGAAAAATATGCCGGTTTCAAAATTGACCGTCTCCAGAAAATGTCCCATCTGCTCGGTGACAAACCAGCCGGCAATCGTGGCGACGATGGCGATTTTCCCGAGGCTGATTGCCAACTTCACCAAACCGGTGATGGATAAAATTCGTTTGGCCCCTTCGAGCGGATTTATTCTGGAGATTTTGGGAACCAACGGCTCAGTGGTTGCGAAGAAGCCGACTTGCACTAGATTTAAAGCGAGCGCAGCACCTGCCATGCCGATCATGAATGGAAGGATTCCCGTCGCCAACTGCAAGAAGACTTCCCAAAATAGCTTGGAGATCAACGGAGCATCGACGGTTTCCCAATCGCGGGGAGCGAGAAACAGCCTCATCACTTTGACAAGAGCTTCGACCACGCCCGGCCCTAAATATCGCAAACAGGTGGCCGCTGCCAACAACATACCGGCGGTATTCAGATCCTGGCTGCGCGCAACGTTTCCCTGTTCGCGGGTTTGAGTCCGCTTGCGATCAGTCGGCTCTTCTGTCTTTTCACCAAGATCGTCCGCCATGAATCAATTTCCGCCGCGGCGCACCGTTTTGAATGTAAATGTGTTGGTCAGGCAACCGTCTGACGTGGTTTATGATGCCGGTGCAATTCCCACAATGGCATATTCCAATTGTTGGATGCACATTTCGACCGCCTCGACAATCACGCCCCCAGCGCCGACGAGCGTCAAACTCACCACGACCAGACTGATGGTCGCTCGAATGGGAAAGCCGACGACCAGCACGTTAATTTGCGGGACAGACATGCCTAAAAATCCCATGGTGACGGCGACTAGCGACATCACAGCCAACACCGGCGCGGCGACTTGTAGCGCTAAAGCCAATGAACGAATGAAGAGACTGTGCAGCAAATCGATTGCGCCGCTATCGACAAAGCCCTCGCCGATCGGAAACGCCTGATAGGTTTCGAGCAGCGCCGAAACCATGCTGAGGTGGCCGTCGACAGCTAGGAATATCGCCAGTCCCATCCAGTACAACATGCGTGCGGTTACCGTTTCCGAAATATTGAGCGCCGGGTTGAAGATTTCCCCCACGGCCGTCCCGCTTTGTTGATCAATCATGTGCCCGGCAAGTTGCAGTCCCGAAAGAATAATCGTGACGCCGATGCCTAAAACGAGGCCGAGGGAGAATTCGCCGACCCCCGTCCAAACATAATCAGCCAACGACTTTGGCGGCTTGACCGACGTGGTAAGTTGTGCGGGTGAAACGGCATTCTGCCGACCGGGGGAAGCTGATTCCAACAGCCGGGCGATGCGGGGCTGCATTTTGATCGGTGCTTCATCGATTGCGAGCAGGCCATCGCCGTTGACATCATATTTGGCGACCGTCTGCCATGGTGCCTCAGCGAAGATCGCCGGGGTCACTAGCATTGACAATGCGACAACGAGCAGCACGCGGACATTCACCGGCAAGCCGGGATGTCCGAATACCGGTCCGATGGTCATCAACCCGGCCATCCGCAACATGACGAATGTGAAGGCGTAGAAATATCCAATCGCCGTACCGGTCAGTGCATTGAGTGCACTGGACCCAGCGGTCTCGCGGAGCAAATTGGAGAGAAGTTCGTTCACGTGCGAAGATAGCGGTTGTGCGCATCGCGGGATGGCTCCCGGCGAACCCGGAGGAGGATCGCAGGAGCTTAGGAAAGGATTCTGCGAGCCAATTCGGTCGGCATGGACTGAGCGAAGAACAAGACGGCAGCCGCCAAAGCGATCACCGAAAAGACCATGGTGAAGAAGGTATTCATAACGGGCATCCTTGCCTGTCTGGAATCGGGAACCGTGCCGGCGCGTGTTAAAACATGCCGGGAATACTGTGAAATAAGTCTTCTGAATACTCGACGATGAGGGTGATTGACCAGGGGAGTAACAGCAATGTCGTGATGAGCATCAGGACGATTTTGGGAACAAAACTTAATGTTTGATCTTGGATTTGCGTTACGGCCTGCGCGATGCTGATCAACAAACCGACCAACGCGGACACGGCCATGATCGGCACACTGAGTAACAACGTCAGCACAACGGCGCTGCGGGCTAGTTCGACAGCTTGATCAGGACTCATGGCTTTGTCTTTAGGGGAACGCCAATTGGAATGTGAACGGGAGTTTTAGCCACAGATTGAACATAAATGAAACACGAACAATAGAGACGATCGCCGCAGCCTTGGAGCTAAGGCCATACGGACGTCATACGAATGGTGGTGGTAAGTGGACCAGCGCTGATAACGACTCGGAGACGGTCACGCTCTCCAACAGCATGCCGACGGTTAGCGTCCAGCCATCGATCAACACAAACAGTAACAATTTGAACGGCAGCGAAATCAGCACCGGCGGCAACATCATCATACCCATGCTGATCAGCACCGAGGCGATAACCATATCGATGATCACGAACGGCAAATAAATGATAAAGCCGATGATGAACGCAGTCTTAAGTTCGCTGAGCATGAAGGCCGGCAACAGCGCCCAGACGGAGACGTCGTCGTAGGTATCCGGTTCAACAAATCCGGGCCGCCCGCGTTGATAGTCGACAAACAGCAACAAGGCATCGACATTGTTGCCGCGAACGATTTGCCAGGTCATGAAACTGCGCAGCGGACGGGTCGTGTTGACGAATGTCTGCGTGAGTCGATCATTGCCGTCCTCGAGAACGACCTCTTCGTTGTTCGTATAAGGCCGGATACCCGTTTCGTAACTCTGCTGCCAGATCGGCCCCATCACCGCAAAGGTGAGAAACAGCGACAAGGAAACGATGACCTGGTTGGGGGGCAATTGTTGTGTCCCCAGCGCCTGCCGCAACAGGCCTAACACCACGATGAAACGGATGAAGCAGGTCGTCATAATAAAAATCGACGGCGCCAGCGTCATCACTGTGAGTGTAAGCATCAGGTTCATCGTCGACGTCATGCCGTCGGGCGAAACAAGCGCCTCGGGATTAAAATCACCGAGGACGGGCAAGCCGCCCTGCTTCGCGGCGGGCAGGTTTGGGGCGGGATCAACCGGCAGGGGTGCTCCGGGAGCGCGAACAGCTCCTTGATTGGCACGCGCACGTGGCCGTCCACTTTCTTTACCGTTTTGCGCCCAAGAATCAGCCGGCGCTACGAGCACGCTTACCAGCACCAACCCGGAAAACAAGAGCGCCAAACGCCGTGCGCGGTGGACCGCCGATTTGAGATATTCCTTCGTAGCAGCAGGAGATTTATTCATAGGAGCCCTCCGCTCCGGGCGGGGAAAACCGCGAGGCATCGCCGGGGGGACCTAGGCGCCCCAATCGCTCCTTGAGCGAATGTTCGGGTGTCTCGGCTGATGTCTCAGCCATGGATTGATGCGGCGGACCTTGTGGTGCATCTGTCGCCGGGTCGGACCGACGCAGTTTCGACGAACGGGACCGCAATGGATTGGCGGGCGCCGTGGATTCGCCGCTCAGGTCACGATAATTTTGAAACAGTCGTGAAAAGGCAGATGTCACGGAACTGGGGTGGTCTTGGCGGCATAGCCCAGCGAGATAATCAACCTCAACTGGATCAGTAATTTCGCTCAACGTGGTCAGCCCATTGGGCGTCCCGCCGAGAACCAATATTCGTGAGCCACATCGGATTAATTGGATCACCTGTCGTTGTCCAACGGCCCGCTGTCCGAGGATTTGCACCGCTTCCGAGGGGAGTGCGCTATTGGCCTGTGGCAAACGTCGTTTGGCCCAGGCGGCAACGATAAGAATCAGGCACAGCACGAATGCCAAACCCAATGCCGCTTGCACCAATGATCCGCCTTTTTTAGCGCGCTGCGTATCCGATTTGGAAGTCGATGTATAGTCGGCAGAACTCGCCCGCGGCATCTTTTTGTCTAGTGGATTCTGAAAGCCCTGCGTTTGCGCTTGTCCGTTGACCACGGGGGGATTCGAATTGCCGGAGGTCGTTGCCGGAGGCGCGGCGTGGCATTGTGAAGGCATCGCGCACCATGCCCATACACACAGCCCGACGAATGCGAATAGATGGTTTCGTGTCATATTTTTGAGAACGAATGAGTCGCAGGAAAAATCAAGTAAGTGGCGATGTGAAGTACAGAAAAACGTGGGCGTTCAAAAATAGCGTTTGTTTAGAGATGCGGAGGTAGGATTTCCGTGATGCGCACGCAGAAGTTGTCGTTAAGAACCAAGACCTCGCCGCGGGCAATCAGGCGTTCGTTGACGATAACGTCGACGGGATCGCCGGCCAATTTGTCCAAGGGAACCACCGAACCATCGCGGAGTTGAAGGACTTCTTCGATCAGCAATTCCGTGCGGCCCAATTCGATGCGGATATCTAATTCCACGTCGTGCAGAGTATTCAACGCGACGTTTGCAGCGCTTAAAGGGGCTTTCCCGAACTCCTGGAACGTGTAAGGCTGCGGGTTTTCAAATGGGCCCGGATTGCCAAGTGGGCCGCCATCAGCCGAGATGGCAGCCGC
>Ga0316204_10009219_pt1 | contig 13297 bp, 11 predicted proteins | sample 6monrhotite_MG_2_FD_205661 | JGI IMG/M metagenome (GOLD analysis project Ga0316204, IMG submission 205661) | Microbial mat bacterial communities from mineral coupon in-situ incubated in ocean water Damariscotta River, Maine, United States -... | ecosystem: Environmental > Aquatic > Marine >... | reverse complement strand
GCCCGCGAGCAGCTCGAGCTCGCGCCGGCGAGCGGCGTCGCCCAGTTCGATCGAGCTCGGGGGCCAGAGGTCGCCCTCGAAGCTCGCCTCGAGGCGCGCGGCGAGATCCTCGAAGCGGCGCCGTGCCAGGTCGGCCTGGGCGTTGCGATCGAGGGCCTCGCCGAGGGCGAAGAGCGCCTCGGGGCGGCGCTCGCGCAGGCCGTCGGGCCGCGCCATCCCGTCGAAGCGCTCCAGGTAGCCGGTCCAGAGCCGGACAGACAGGTCCGTGCTCCCCTCACGGCTGGAGCAGAGGGCGCGGCGGAACTCGGCGTGCTCCACGAGGTCGATCGGGAGGTCGAGCTCGAGGGCCCGGGCGTAGAGCTCGCGAGCCCGGGCGTAGTCGGTCTCGTCCTGGGCGGTTGGGGCGGCGGGGGGCGTGGAGAGCGCGTCGGCTCGGTCCAGGTAGATGGCGGCCAGCTCGCGCAGCCGGCCCTCGGCGCGCAGTTCGGCGACCCCGCGCTCGTAGAGGGCCTCGGACCCCTCGAAGTCGCGGAGCTGTCGGAGGAGCTCGGCGCGGCTGAAGGCGGCCTTGAAGCGCCAGGAACTGGTCGGGAAGGCCGTTTCGAGGCGCTCCCACTCCGCGACGGCGCCCCGCAGGTCGCCGGCGTCGGCCAAGGCGCGTCCTCTTAGGAATGCCCAAAGGTCGCCGTCGTCCGGGGCCTCGCGCTCGAGGCGCTCGAGGAGGGGCAGGGCGGCCCGGGGCGTCCGGTTCGCGAGGGCATCGCGCACGGGCCCGGGGATCGGGGCGAGGGGCGGGCGCGCGGGCGTCTCGGCCGTCGGGGAGGTGGGGGGCTCGGGCTCCTGAGCGGCCAGCGCCGGGGCGGCCAGCGGGAGGAGGAGGAGCAGAAGCAGCGAGCGGACGAGTTGCGCGATCATGGAGTGGCCTGGGGCTCGGGTCGAGAGGCTCAACGGGGGGCGCATCGGCCGGTTCGCCCGGAAAGTGAGGGCATCGGTCGGCGATCGAGGGTCTGACGTCCCACCGCCGTGACTTCTTGGTGGGCAGTCGCCGATTCGGACGTGAGGAGGCGGAGGTCGCTCGGGAACGTTTCCGCAAAGAATTGCCCCCTTGCGGCTGTTCAGGGCCCAGGAGGGCTCCGTACCCTCTTCGCGCTGGATCTTGGCGCGCTGCGCGCCGATCCGCCCCTCCCGAAACCCGCACCCTCCAGAATTACGGTCATGAACCGCACTCTGATCGGCGTCTGCGCCCTCCTCACCCTGGCCGCCTGTGGTGGTGGTGAAGGTGCGCCGAAGCCCGCGTCCAACAACGGCGGCTCGAAGCCGGCCGTCACGAACGACACCCCGAAGGCCGACGACACGAAGCCCGCTGCCCAGGACCCGACGCCGTCCGGCGGCAAGCAGGACTGGGCCGACTCGATGGGAACCGCCACCGTCTCTGGCAAGATTGCCTTCGACGGTGACGCCCCGGTCATGCCGGTCATCGACATGTCCTCCGACCCGAAGTGCCTCACGGACGGCACCACTGAGGAGTCTGTGGTCGTCAACGACGGCGGCCTCGCCAACTGCATCATCTCCGTGACCAAGGGCCTCGACGGCTACGAGTTCGGCGACGGCAGCGGCAAGGTCATGGTCGACCAGAAGGGCTGCAAGTACATCCCTCACGTGGTCGCCATGCAGGCCGGCCAGACCATCAGCATCTCGAACAGCGACGACACCGTGCACAACGTGCACAGCTACTCGAAGCGCAACCAGGCCTTCAACCAGGCCCAGCCTGCGGGCGCGGCGGCGATCGAGAAGGAGATGGGTCGCAAGGACAAGATGTTCCCGGTCAAGTGCGACATGCACTCCTGGATGAACTGCCACGTCGCGGTCTTCGACCACCCGTTCTTCACCACCTCCGACGCGAGCGGCAACTTCACGCTGCCCAAGCTGCCGGCCGGCACCTACACGGTGACCGCCGAGCACGAGACGCTCGGCAAGCAAGAGGTCTCGGTCACGGTCGCCGACGGCGCCACGGCCACGGCCGCGATGACCTTCAAGAAGTAGGCGTCTGACCTACGTCGAGAGGGTAGCTGGCGCCCAGCCGGCTCCCACCTCGAACCACGCTCCGGGCCTCGGCGATCGACTCGCCGAGGCCCGGATCCATTTGTCGCCTGCGCGCCGCCCCGCGAATCCTCCGGCAGTTGGTGGCGAAACGTCCCGAAAGGGATTGAGGCTTCTCGACGGGCTTGGCTAGACTCTTCGCGCAACTCGGTCTAGGCCTAAGCAAACGCGGTTTCTCGCCCCCTTGGCGAGCTCCCCCGGCCCCTTCCGTGGCGGCTCCAGACAGTCCCGCTGCGGCACAAGAATCGTCCAATGAGGATCCCCACCATCCAACTCGTGTGCCTCGCGGGAATCGCGTTCGGCGCACTGGCCTCGTTCCGCGCGGCGGGACAGGAACATGGAGAGGACGGCCAGTCGGAGGCGGACGCACACGCCACCGAAGCCGTCGTGATCGAAGAGGGGCCGCACATGCGCCCGCCGATCGGTGTGGACATGACAATCACAGCCGGTGACTGGCTACGCGCACCCTCGGCCGAGTGGTTCGCGGAGCAGGCCGACGCCGATCCGGATCGCTACAGCTTCGACGCGTCGCTCGGCGACGGCGAGGGCGGTTGGGTCGACAGCCAAGATGTCTTCCGCTACCGCTACGACGAGGAAGAGGAGATCGGCGCGTACTGGCAGTGGGTCACGGCGTCGCAGCTCACTCGCGGTCGTCGGAACTACCTGCAGTACTGCTCGAGCTGCCACGGCATCGAGGGCGATGGCTACGGCCGCTCCGGCCAGTGGCTGCGCCCGTCCCCGCGCAACTTCAAGTCGGGCTACTTCAAGTTCACGAAGGTGACGGCTCCCCTGCCCAGCGACGCTGCGCTGCACAGCCTGATCAAGCGCGGCCTCGACGGGACGCCGATGCTGCCCTGGGCGCTGGGCGACCGGCAGCTCGACGACGTCATCCAGTACCTCAAGTACCTGTCGCCGGAGGGCGAGGCCTGGCGCGACTGGTTCACGGAGATCGGCGAGCCGGTCGACCCCGGGAAGGACCCCTGGATCGGCGAGGAGAAGTTCGCGGTCGAGCGCGGCAAGCGCCTCTACCACGGTGACGCGAACTGCGCCTCCTGCCACCCGGGTTACGTCAAGGTCGAGGACCTCCCCGAGCTGCTCGGCAAGAAGGACCCGACGAGCCGCGACGACTACTACCTGCCGGTCTTGAAGGAGTCGAACTACACCGTGCTCGACCAGCCGGTGAAGATCCTCCCGCCGGACTTCACGTTCCACACCGTCCGCTCGGGCTCGACGCCCCGTGATCTCTTCCAGACGATCGCCGCCGGCATCAAGGGCACCGCGATGCCGCAGTGGAAGGGCGCTCTCGAGGACAAGGACATCTGGGCGCTCGCGTACTACGTCGAGGACCTGATCAAGAAGTACAAGGACGACAACGCCGCGCGCACCGAGTTCTTCACGGAGCTCAAGCCGCAGAAGTAGGGCAGCACCGAACCATGAGACGACTCTTTCATCATCTCGCGGGTGCCGGCACCCGCCTGTGGTCCACCGCCTTCGGCGTCGCCGCGCTCGCGGCCCTCGCCGAAGCGCAGGGCGGGAAGCGCTGGGGCCCGACCGAGGCTGCCTCGGACTACGGCTACCGCTTCTACGATCTCTTCTGGCTGATCACGATCCTGTGCTCGGTCAGCTTCGCGATCGTCTGCATCCTGATCCTGATCCCGGCCCTGCGCGACCGCGCGCGGCCCGGGCACAAGGCGAAGTTCGACCACGGCGCGTCGCTGAAGGACAAGCGCGTGACCACGGTCGTCTCCGCCTCGGTGTTCCTGGTCCTCGACGCCTGGGTGCTCGTCATCGCGATGACGGACCTGCGCGAGGCCTGGTGGAACATCCCGGACGAGGAGGAGCCGGGCGTCTATCAGGTCGAAGTCCTCGCCCAGCAGTGGGCCTGGAGCTTCCGCCACCAGGGCGCGGACGGTGAATTCGGCACAGCCGACGACATCATCCAGATCAACGAACTGACGGTCCCGACCGACACCTCGGTCAGCTTCCAGATGACGAGCAAGGACGTCATCCACTCGCTGTTCCTGCCGGAGATGCGCACCAAACGTGATGCGAACCCGGGCGCGATCAACGAGATGTGGTTCAAGGCGATTCGCTCCGGCGAGTTCACGATCCTGTGCGCCGAGCTCTGTGGCTTCGCGCACTACCAGATGCACGGCAAGCTGCACGTGCTCGAGGGCGACCAGTTCGAGAGCTGGCACGAAGACGCGAGCCGGCTCGGCATCGCGGCTTTCGACACCGAGGACGAAGAGGCCCAGTGGGCTTGGAAGTGGGAGTAGGTACACGTCATGAGTGGTGATCACATCCACGCTGAGCCGACCAATTTCTTCCGGAAGCACGTCTTCTCGGTCGACCACAAGGTCATCGCGAAGCAGTTCCTCTGGTTTGGTCTGATCTGGCTCGGGATCGGTGGCCTCATGGCCATGATCATTCGGTGGCAGCTCGCCAACCCTGGCGACCCCGTCCCGGTGATCGGTTCGTTCCTCTTTCCTGCGACGGACGGTGTGGTCGACCCTGCGACCTACAACACGCTGTTCACGATGCACGGGACGATCATGATCTTCCTGGGCCTGACGCCGCTCCTGATCGGGTGCGTCGGCAACTGGGCGATCCCCCTGATGATCGGCGCGCGGGACATGATCTTCCCGACGCTGAACATGCTCTCGTTCTGGAGCGTGTTCCTCGGCGGCGCGGTCGGCCTCTACTCGCTGTTCGTGCCCATGGGCGCGAGCGAGGCGGGCTGGACCGGCTATCCGACGCTGTCGACGACGGTCAACGGACTCGGCTCCGGTGAGACCCTCTGGGCCATCGCGGTCTTCCTGATCGGCGCCAGCTCGATCATGGGCGGCATCAACTACCTGACGACGATCATCCGCCTGCGCGCCCCCGGCATGAGCTGGGGCCGCCTGCCGCTGACGATCTGGGGCATCTTCTTCACGTCGATCCTCAACGTCCTGTTCATCCCCGTGATCGGCTCGGCGATGCTGCTGCTGATCATGGACCGCGTGTTCGGCACGACGTTCTACGTCCCGACCTCGGTCATGCAGGGCGCCGGCGGCGGAGACCCGATCCTCTACCAGCACCTCTTCTGGATCTTCGGTCACCCAGAGGTCTACATCCTGATTCTCCCCGCGTGGGGGATCATCGGCGACCTGCTGTCGTTCTTCGCGCGCAAGCCCGCGTTCGGCTACCGCATCCAGATCGCTGCGATGTTCGCGGTGACGGTCATGTCCGCGGTCGTCTACGGCCACCACATGTTCACGACGGGCATCAGCGCGATGCTCGGTGAGAGCTTCATGCTGCTCACGATGATCATCTCGGTGCCCGCGGAGATCCTGTTCTTCAACTGGCTCCACACCCTGTGGAAGGGCAACATCCGGTTCACGACCCCGATGCTGTTCTCGATCGGCGTGATCTTCGTCTTCGGCCTCGGCGGCCTGACGGGCATCTACCTCGCGACGATCGGCACGGACATCTTCCTGCACGACACCTACTTCGTCGTCGGTCACTTCCACCTGACGATGGCGGCCTCGGCGCTCTTCGCGGCCTTCGCCGGCATCTACTTCTGGTTCCCGAAGATGTTCGGGCGGATGATGAACGAGACGCTCGGCAAGGCGCACTTCTGGCTGACGGTCATCCCGCTCACCACGGTGTTCTGCCTGATGTTCGTCATGGGCTACGCGGGCATGCCGCGTCGCTACTACGACCACACGTCGTCGGAGTACCTCGCTGCGCTGCAGCACATGAACACGGCTGCGACCCACGCGGCGTTCATCCTGGGCGCGGCCCAGCTGATCTTCGTGTTCAACTTCCTGAAGTCCCGCTGGTTCGGCCGCCCCGCGACCGACAACCCCTGGGAAGTCGGCACGCTGGACTGGGCCACGCCCACGCCTGTGCCGCACTACAACTTCAAGGTGATCCCCACGGTCCACACCGGCCCGCACGAGTTCAGCCACCCGGCGCTCGGCGAGGACCGCGACTGGATCTCGATGACCGAGCCGCTCCCCGGAGCGGAGTCGGACGGACCGGACCTCGGCGGCGGCGCCGTCCCGACCCCGGCCTCCTGACGACTGAACGCGACCGATGAGCACCGCGAACACCATGATCACGAGCCTCCCGAAGGAGGAGCTCCGTCACCGGGTCAACTCGACCCTGGGGATGGTCTTCTTCATCGGGTCGTGGTCGATGGCGTTCGGGACGTTCTTCCTCGCGTTCATGATCCTGCGGCAGCGCGTCGGCGTCTGGCCGCCGGAAGGCATCAGCCTCCCGTCATTCCCGCTGGCCATCGTGGCGACCTCCATCATGATCGCGAGCAGCGTTGCGCTGCACCGTGCCATGAAGGGGCTCTCCGCCGGGACGGATCGCGCGCGTCGCGATTGGGTCCTCACCATCGCGCTCGGCCTCGGCTTCGCGGTGGTCCAGGGCTGGCTCTGGCTCGACCTGATGGCCGCGGGCCGTCACCCGACGTCGGGACTGTACGAGTCCCTGTTCTACGGACTGACGTGGTTCCATGCGGCCCACGTCGTCTGCGGTCTGCTCGGCCTTCTCTGGGCCTGGATCGGTCTCGCGACCGGTCGCTACGGCACGCACCGCCTCTCTACCGTCAACAACATCGCCATGTTCTGGCACTTCGTCGATGTTGTTTGGATCATTCTGTTCCTGGGCTTCTTCGTCTTCTAAGGGCGCCCCCCATGAGTAGCACCGTTCAAGCCGCGGCCACTGGCCACGACGACTCGCACGACCTCGTCCCCGAGGACAAGCACTTCGGACAAGCCACTGGCGGCAAGATCGCCATGTGGATGTTCATCGCCCAGGACGGCATGTCCTTCGGCGGCTTGCTCTTTGCCTACGGCGTGCTGCGCGCCTCGGCGGCGGACTGGCCCGTGCCCTCGGACGTCCTCGGCATCCCGCTCACTGCAGCGGCGACCTTCCTGCTGATCTGTTCCTCGCTGACGATGGTCTTCGCCGTCGAGGCGGCCAAGGAGCGGAACCAGGCGGCGCTCGTCCGGATGCTCGGTCTGACGATCCTGGGAGGCGCGACCTTCCTCGGGATCCAGGTCTACGAGTACTACCACCTGGTGCACGCGGGCATCGGCTTCTCGACGAGCACGTTCGCAGGGGAGGACCTCAACAACCTGTTCGGCACGACCTTCTACGCGGTCACGGGCTTCCACGGCCTGCACGTGCTCTCCGGGGTGATCTACCTCATCTGCATCCTGCGGGGCGCGATGGCCGGGAAGTACACCGAGGGCGGCATCTCCTGGAGCCCGGTCGAGCTGGTCGGCCTGTTCTGGCACTTCGTCGACCTGGTCTGGATCCTGGTCTTCACCTTCATCTACCTGCTCTAGAGCAACGAGGACGGACCGATGGAGCACCCCGAGACCACAAGCGCAAACCCGCACCACACCGCTCACCCGGTGGAGCACCAGAGCCACAGGGCGACCTACGTCACGATCTTCTTCGTGCTGGGCTTCCTGACCGTGCTCGAGGTGTTCGTCCCCGAGGTCTACTCGGCGGAGTGGAGCGGCACGACCAAGATGCTGCTGCTCTGCATCATGGCGATCATCAAGGCAGGCCTGGTCGGGGCCTTCTTCATGCACCTCATCTGGGAGTCGAAGTGGCTGCGCTGGATCGCCTACATGCCGATCTACATGGGCTTCGCCGTGATCATCATCATGCTGGAGTCGGTGTACCGATGATGCGTCGCCTGCCCATGCTCGTCGCCGCGGCCGGCGCGGTCCTCGCGCTGGCGCCCGCGGCCTCGGCCTGCCCGTCCTGCTCGGTCGGCCAGGGACTCGAGACGCTCGCCTACGTGATGGCGTTCATGGCAATCCCGTACATCGTCGTCAGCGGCGTCCTGTACTGGGTGCGCAAGCTCCTCGCCGAAGAGCGCGGGCTCTAGTCGCCAGCCCCGCCACCTCGGCGGACACCGATGAGCTCCACCGAATCGCCGGCCGGTCCCGATGGGGAGGCCGGCGCTTCTCGTTCCACGGCGAGCGCGCGCTCGCGGCTGTTCACGCGGCCCTGGTTCTGGCTGCTCCTGATCGGGACGCTGTGGGGCCTGCCGCTCCTGAAGAGCCTTCAGGCGCAGTACCCCGACCCGCCGGTCGGCTACGAGCGCACCCCCGAGTCGTTCGACCTCGTCGACGCCGAGGGGCGCTCCGTGCGCCTGGAGGAGCTGAGCGGCTTCCTGCTCGTCGTGCAATCGCTCGACCTCGCAGACGCGGACGGCGCGGAGGAGGCCTTCGCGGTCTTCCGCGAGCGCAAGTCGCGCCTGCGCGGCCTCGGCGCCCTCGTGCACCACGTGCAGCTCGTGGCCAATGGAGAAGACGGGCGGCTCGGCGCGCTGCTCGACGCGAAGACGGCCCGCAAGCCGGCCAACCTCTTCCTGCACGACCCGAACGGCGCGGCCTGGTCGCGGCTCTGCGAGGGCGCCGAGCCAGCGGGGCCGCAGTACCTCGTGCTCGACCGCCATGGCCGACGGCGGGGGACCTTCGGCCCTTCCGAGGCCGAGGGCGATCGCTTTGCGCGCGTCATGACGCTGCTCGCGAACTGGGAAGGCTGCGACCCGCCGCCAGGCGAGCCGATCTACAAGTGAACGGGCGAGGGGCTCGCCGCTCCTGCGTGCCTCAGCTCTCGAATGGGATCGAGAGCCCGTCCGGCAGAGGATCGCCCTACCGGCCGGGATCGCGCCAGGCCGGCCGTCACTCGCGGTCACTCCTTCTCCTCGGTGGTGAAGCGGGCCTCGAACACGAGCTCCTCGCCGTCCAGGGTCAGCCGGTGGATCGCGAGGTAGCGACGTCCAGCCTCGAGCGGGCGCTTGGGAAGTGCGCCGAGGACCCCGGGCCGCTCGTCCGCACGAGGCAGGGGAATCGTGGTGAGGCGCTGTCGGCTGCCCGAGTCGACGAACAGCTCGAACTCGTAGTCCTCGAGGCCGGCCGCGCCCCGGGCGAGCTCGATCAGGAGAGGGGGCCCGGCCTTGGAGGCCTTCTCGACGGGAGTGGCGTCCGGGTCCGCCGCGTGGTGAGTGGGGCGGCCGAGCGAGCCGCTCGCAGGCGAGAGTCGGACGTCGCGGTAGGCCACGGCGGCGCCCTCGCGATGCGTCGACCGCGAGCGCAGGTCGATCACGGCCAGCGAGGCCTCGGAGGCGGAGACACCGACGGCCACGAGGTCGGGGTCGGCGAGCAGGAGGCGTCCGGCCAGGCCGCGCCAGAGCTCGTCGAGGGCGGCGGCGGGCGCGAGGGCAAGAACCTCCGACTTGCGCGCCGCGACCAGCCCCGCGCGGGTGGCGTCCTCTGCGCCCGGATCCTGCTCGTGCGCGCCGGCGCCGCCGGCCCAGCCGCGGCGCGCGAGGTACTCCGCGTGCAGGCTGCAGCCTGCGCTGAGCGTCGGCTCGAGCCGGACGGCGGAGAGGCCCTCGCCCAGCCGTAGCCGGTTCAGGCGCGCGAGCGCCGCCCGCTGCGCGGGGGCGCCGGGGAGCGCGACGACCTTCCCGACGAGCTCGCTACCGTCCCGCGCGAGCCGCTCGATGTGCAGCTCTCGGTCGTCGAGCAAGAGAACGTTGGCGAGCGGCAACAGCGGCCCGCCGACACCGAGGCTCCACCCATCGTGCAGGAGGTCAAGAGTGCCGTCCGCGTCCACGTCGACGAGGCACAGCTCGAGGCCGTCGAGATCCAACTTGCGCGCGCTCGCCGCACCCCAGGTCCATTGGTCGGCGCGACGCTCGAAGAGCAACTCGACCGGCGCGGTCTTCGCCGACTCCCAGGGCTTCACCGCGAGCACGGACCCGTTGCGAATTCGCTTGGTCGGCGACGCGTCCGGCTCGGTCGCGATCCGCGGAGCGCCGTCCTCGAGGCTCACCGCGTAGCGCGTGCCAGCGACCTCGAGCCCATCCGCGAGAGCGCGTGCAGGGCGCAGCGTCCGCCGCGGGCTCGACGGCAGGCGCTCGAGCCGGACGGGCTGAAGCTGGATCGTGCGCGGCGCGGAGGCCTCGTCCTCGGAGGCGGCGAGGAGCGTGAGGGTCAGGAGCGCCGCGGACAGCATGGGCCACCTATACCATTCGCGCCGCCGAACGCGGGCTTCGGGACGTCCGCATCCGGGAATCCGGACCCTGTCGACGGCGGTGAGGCGCGTTCGAATCCGGGCCGAGTCCCGCGCTGGCAGCCCCCAGAGCGCCTCCAACCGAGGAACGACGCAGTGAGTTGTGACCGCGCCTCCACCGTGACTAGTCCCTGTAGCCCGACCCGCCGCGCTCCAGGATCCCCAGTCCGGCGCGGATCGGACAGGGGAACCTCCCGGGAGAGAGAAAGCCCCCGCGCGCTCGTACGAGCGCGCGGGGGCTTCCCCATGAACACGGAGCGGCGGCGAGGCCGCTCCCGCTCAGGCCCTCAGGAGCCCAGCTTCACACCTTCGCCGACGCTGACCAGGTGCAGGTCGCGCTGCGGGTAGGGGATGCCGATGCCTTCCTTGTCGAGGCGCTGCTTGATCTGCTTGTTCAGGTCGAAGAAGACGTCCCAGTAGTCGGAGGTCTTGCACCACGGGCGGACGACGAAGTCGACCGAGTTGTCGCCGAGGTTGACGACCTTGATCACCGGGGCGGGGTCCTTCATGACCTTCTCGTGCGCCGTGACGACCTCCATCAGGACGTCGCCGGTCTGGTCCAGGTCGGCGTCGTAGCTGACGCCGACGGTCATATCGACGCGGCGCGTGTCCTGCGCCGTGACGTTGCGGATCACGCCACCCCAGATCGAGGAGTTCGGCAGGATCAGCAGCTGGTTGTCGGGCGTCGTGATCGTCGTCGAGACGAGGCTCATCGCGCTGACCGAGCCGGCCTCGCCGGCGGCGTTGATGAAGTCACCGACGTCGAACGGGCGGTAGAGCAGGATCATGACGCCCGAGGCGAAGTTCGAGAGCGTGTCCTGGAGGGCGAAGCCGATCACGAAGCCGACGACGCCGACGCCTGCGAGGAGCGGAGCGACGGGGACGCCGACCTGCTCGAGGGCGATGACGAGGCCCGTGAAGAACACGATCTTCTGGACGACGCCGACGAGGAAGCGCTTGAGCAGGTCGGTCGCCTTGACGCGGTTGCTGCTGAGCGCCTTGCGCACGATGCTGCCGGCGATGCCTGCGAGGACCTTGAAGACGAGCAGGATGACCAGGAAGATCACGAGGTTCACGGCCATGCCGGGGCCCTCGTTGACGAGCCAGTCCTTGCCCTGCTGCGTCCACTTGGCGACTAGACCGAGGCTGCCTTTCACGGAGCCATCGTTCTTGGCGTCGGCGCTGACCTCGTAGAGGGCCGTGCCGAACGCGGCTTCCTTGCCGCCGCTCGCGTCGCGCGTCGCGCGCGCCTCTTCGAGCAGGGCCTCGTAGGCGGCCTTCGCCTCCTCGGCGGCGGTCTTCAGGTCAGCGTTGCCGCCGTCGGCGAGCGCTGCGGCCTCCGCCTCCTTCTTGGTCTTCTTGGCCGCGGCGAGCGCGTCGATCTGCGCCTGCTCGGACGAGCTGAGGTCCTGCACCACGACGGGCGCGGGGGCAGCGGGGAGGGTGGGCTGCGTCGGCGCGACGGCGAGGGCCGGGGCGACGAGCAGAACGAGAGCGGCTAGGCGCTGGAGCAGATGCTTCATCGGGACGAGCGAATGAAGGAGATTCGGAGCGATGTCGGGCGGGTGCCCGCTCGCGGAAAGCGAGGCGCCGGAGGGGCCGGCGCCGACAAGGGGCGGAGAGGATAGCGTTCGCGTCACGCGACTCGCCTGTCAGTGCCGGAGCTTTCGCACTCGAGCGAACGGAACTTCGGCAACCTGAATCAGAGCACCCGGATGTCCCGAAAGTCAGGGCGCTGCGTCGCGCTCGGGAAACCGCGACGGCCGCGCAGATCGAGCGGCGCTGCCCGCGGCCGGGTCCGGCTCTTCTCTCCGAGATCGCGCGCTGCAGCGGGCCCGATTCCTCGCGTATCCGGGCGAGCGGCGCAATCGAGACCGCGCGCTGAGACCCGCTCTCAGCCGCCCAGGGTCGCGTTCACCGCGGCCAGGACCTCGGCTTCACGCGCGACCGCGCGCTCCTCGAGCGCCGCGGCGCGCGCGAGGTACTCGGCCTTGAGGCCGTCGTCGGTGAGGTCCGCGCAGTTGATACGCACGTTGAGGCCCGCGCCGAGCACCGCCGAGCGCGCGCAGAGCATCCCGACGCCCGCGTCGCTGAGCGACGTCTCCTGGCCGATGCTGGCCATCTCGGCGATCACGTCCATCGAGTCGCAGCTCTGCTGCATGACCTCGAGCGGCACCTCGATCGCCCGCTTCGTCGCCTCGAGCACCGCGGCTGCCTGCGTCGCTTTTTCCTCCGCCGTGCCCGAGGGCAGGCGGAAGGCGGCCATGACGTCGTTGAAGGCCTCGGTGTCGCTGTCGACGAGGCGCAGGAGCTCATCGTGGTAGGCCTTGCCCTTCTCGGCCCAGGTGGAGAACCCCTCCCAGCGGGCGTCCCAGCCGCGGCGGTGGCTGGAGAGGTTGGCGACCATCGCTCCGAGCGCGGCGCCTAGAGCGCCGAGGGCGGCGGCAACCGAGCCGCCACCCGGCGCCGGCGACTCGCTCGCGGTGAGCTCGACGAATCCGCGCAGGCTGAGGTCGACGAGCGGCGCGGCGCTCTTGTCCTCGAGCACGTACTCGATGATCTTCTCGCCGGGCTCGAAGGGGGTGAGCTCGTCGAGCCCCATCGACTTGACCGCGATCTTGATCAGCTCGGCGTCGGAGACGCCCGTCGAGCGCTTCTGCTTGCGCAGGAAGTAGCGCCCGGCGTCGAGGATCGCGTGCAACGGCACGAGTCCGACGACCTCCGACCCGGTGACGCGGATGCCACGCTCCCGCGCGCGCTCGCAGCACTCGTCGAAGGCGACGTGCATCGGCGTGACCGCGATGTTCGTGAGGTTCATCGAGATCTGGGCGACGCCGTACTCCTCGATGAACCAGCCGATGCCCTTGACGCACTTCAGCGAGCCGGGTTCCCACACGGGCTTCCCGGCGTCGTCGCGGACGATCTCGCCGGTGAGGCCGTCGCCGCCGCGCTTGACGCGACCCTTCTCGCGCACGTCGAAGGCGATCGCGTTGGCGCGCCGCGTCGAGGTCGTGTTCAGGTTGACGTTGTAGGCGATCAGGAAGTCACGGGCGCCGACGGCGGTCGCGCCGCTCTTCGCGTTGAACTTGGCCGGGCCGAA
>Ga0316204_10009218_pt1 | contig 13299 bp, 7 predicted proteins | sample 6monrhotite_MG_2_FD_205661 | JGI IMG/M metagenome (GOLD analysis project Ga0316204, IMG submission 205661) | Microbial mat bacterial communities from mineral coupon in-situ incubated in ocean water Damariscotta River, Maine, United States -... | ecosystem: Environmental > Aquatic > Marine >... | reverse complement strand
TCATGAGTCGCGAATGGCACCTGAAACGAAATCGCCCGTTTCGAAATCAGCTGCGGCTGAATATTTGACTGTTTTTCTGATCAGATAATATCGTTTTTCCCATTCGGGTGAATAGGCTTTAAACTGCCCCCCTGACAGGCCTGAAACAGCATTCAACACATACCGGTCAAATCCCTGATCAAATGAAAATGACAGACAATCAACACATGAATGAAAAAAGCGCGCGACTTACAAACCTGATTAATGGCGTGTCAGAAAAATTGGTAATGGTCCTGTTTTTCTTGATAAGCCCTGTTGCGATCGCGGCCCCAAAAGGCATCGTTCCGTTACTCGCCATTGCCGGTGTATCTGGAATGATCTCCTGGCTTCACAATGGCCGCCCTACCGTCAGGTTGCCTAGGCTTCCGATGCTGCTGCTGGTTTTGACGATGCTATGGGCGCTGATTAGCTCTCTATGGGCGATCGACACGACAGGGGCCGCCATTCTGACCGCTCGGTTGACGGTGCTGTGTGTCTGTGGTCTGGCCCTCATGCATACTCTGACTAAATCTGATGACAAAGTTCGCAGACGCCTGGAATATTTCTTCCTGACTGGGTACGGACTAGGGGCAGTTGTGCTTTTAACCGGATATTTCTATGCCAGAATGACCAATACGTCATTGTGGAGCTCGTTCGCCAACGATCCGCTGACAACGTTGAACAATGGCGCGACTATGATGGCCCTTTTGTACTTCCCCTTCGCTGTCATCCTATGGAAACGCAATTTTTTGCGGATCGCCATTGCTGCCGGGGTATTGTTATTGGGCGGTCTGTATTTCTTATCCAGCGAGGCTGCTGTTTTATCTCTCATCGCTGGAACAGCCGTCTGTATTCTTGTTATTGTTATGGGCCGGACAGGCATTTTCATCGTGGCGGGTGTCATTTGTGCTACGTTTATAGCCGCGCCAACCTTGTCAGAGGTCTTTCTTGCCCCTTCTCCTGCCGGGAATTATGAAGTAGCCCCTCCGACATCAACAGAACATCGCAAATTAATCTGGCAGTTCGTCAACGGCAGGATTAGCGAAAAACCTGTGTGGGGCTGGGGCATGGACTCATCACGGGAAATACCAAAGGAAGCCTTCCGTATATCATCAAATCTGGAGGTCCTTCCTTTACATCCCCATAACTCGGCACTGCAGGTCCGTCTTGAACTGGGCTGGCCCGGTACAATCCTGGTTGCGGCCCTCATTGCATCCCTGTTTTGGGTTTTGTGTCTGCCCGGTCTTTCGGTCATCCCGTCCGCGGTTGGTGCCGCTGTTATCAGCAGTTATATGACGACGGGGTATATTTCCTACGGTGTTTGGCAAAACTGGTGGGTCGCCGCGGCATGGGCCATCGCCGGACTTACGTGGCTTGTTTCAAATTCCAAAGGCACGGAATAACTCCTGCAGGCATCCAAATTAATCTTTGACCCCATAACCACAGGAAAACGGCAAATTCAACGACCACATATCCCGCAAAGTCTTCCCATCCTTTACAATAACAGGGTGGGCTTTGGGATGGCCCGTCGAGATTGCTCGATCTGTGATATGAATACGATCATTCTTGAACGCAATGCTGCGTAGCAACGGCTCTCCAAAGCCCCTGTGCTCCCCCTCAAAATTATCTGAATCAAAGCGCAGACAGCGGGCATGAGCCCTGTCTTCAAGCTTGAACAAACCCAGATCCAGTCGGGCGGGTTCACCATTGCCCATTTTAGGAGCAGCATGGGCGTGGACGGAACGGTAAGCATTCCGGTCTGCTGGCGAGGGTGTATAGAGATATGTACCGGGATCGGCAATCCAGTCCTCGCCATCGATATTGAGCTCGATAGCCAATTGATCATTGTGAGCATGTCCACCGTTGCCGTTCTGGCCGATGGGACCACAGCGTACCGACAGGAAGAACCGCGCAGAGCGCCAGATGAATAAGCCAAAATCGGGATAGGCGTTGGCCGTCAGTCCCTCCAAAACTTTCGGGTCAGGTGGCTCGATAATCGTATCGGCAATAACGGACAACCTATCTTCAGAGCCTCCCTGTTTGTCGATACCAAGGGCACCTGCCGCGAGAGCATCGCCGACTTTCAGGTAGCTATAAATTTTCTGTCCGTTGCTCAGGTTGCTGACAATCGACGCCTCAAAAGAGATATCGGGTCCGGCAAAATCAGACAGGTCCTTGCGCGCAAAAAGTCCATTGATGGCTGCGACCGTGGCACGGTGGTCCAGATGCTGTTCCTCAAGGTGCCCATCGACCTCAGCAAATATAGGGTACAACTTGAAAAATCGTCCGCTGTCATTATCGCCGATCTGCGCGACACAACCATTGGGCTTGGTCACGTGCATGGAGAATTCGGCGATTCTTTCCAGCCGTTCAAAATACCAGTCGGGGAAAGGAGATCGTTTTTTCGAGCCTGGAATAATAAACATCTCGATCGGGCTCGAAGCCAATGACGGCGTGCCTTTCCATTGGCTACTATCAAATTCCGCAAGAGCGGCTTTCTTTTCTTCGGGTAGACCCAGCACCAAAGCCGTTCCATAGACCACCATCTCTGCCGACAAACGGTGATAGCTGGTCGATGCCTCGAAATTGGCGCCATCGTCGGTAAATTGACGCCTGACTTCTTTAATCAATTGCGTGACGGAAAAGGCGAGCCACACATCGGTTTCTGGCGACCGTGGCAAGTAAGCTGCAACAAATAGCAACCCGACGACATCGGCAAGATAGTGATTGGCGCGATGATCGTCATGCCATTCAAGATTTTGGGTGATATGCTTGCCGTGCGCCATAATCAGGGCATGCAGTTCCGTCAGGAAGGGTTCATCAAAGCCTGCGCCTTGAGCGCAAAATAAATCGTAGGCAAGCAGAATATTTGCAGCACGAATGGCGACATCCATGGTGCACAGCCAATTGACGCCATAGCCTGGTGGATTGGCGGCGGCAAAATCAAGAATCTGGTTCCGGAATTCCGTTTTATATTCTTCGCCATCGCCCGTCGCATGGGAAAATGCCAGCCAGGTTAGATGCTGGAAGCGCGCCAGTTCCCACGGCACTTTCACATCGACCCCCGGTTCATGGCCATATCGCAGTGTTCCCGATAGTCGGTCTTCCCGCCAACGAAATCCCGATTTAAAGTCCAACTGCCAATCAATCGGGTTATATCCCACATCGATTAGATCTCGAATGGCGGCGGATCGTGCGCGATTTCCGGGCGACACTTGCGATATACCGGGAATGTGCGCGACTTCAGTCCAGCCAGATCCAAGCAAATCAAAATGGTGTTTCCGTACCCGGGAGGAAACGGCCTTCAGGTTATTCCTGACGGTCTCGGGGATATTCAATTCACGCCCCCCGAGGACTCGTTGTAACGTGCTACCTTCCCGCGGCTCATAGGACATGCGCGACCGTTCAAAGACCTGAAGAAAATAAGCCCTGAGGATACGTCCCGCATACCTTGCCACCTTTACCATGGCAACATGCGGCGGCAGAGAGAACGCTTGACGGGCCAAATGCTTGAGGCTCATTCAGGCGTCTCCTACGGCTTGGTATAGGACATCCAGAGTACTTTCCGCAGTTCGTTCCCAGGAATAATTCTTTGCCTGCGCCAAAGCCTTCTGGCTGAGTTCCCGACACAGGTCCGTGTCGGTCAAAAGCCTGTCGATACATGAGGCCATGTCATTGGCATCGTGGGGGTTGAAATAAAGTGCTGCGTCGCCGGCGACTTCCGGCATGGCGGCAGTATTGGAACTGGCAACCGGCGCACCCGCCGCCATTGCTTCGATCAACGGATTACCGAAGGTTTCGACCGTGGACGGGAAGACAAATACGGCGCATCGACGGTATAAACCAACCAGTTCATCTGTCCCGATGCCGCCCAGAAACACGACGTTCTCCTGTAATCCCTTGTCGGCAATTATATCATTCAAACTCCTGTGGTAATTCTCATCCACGAACCGTCCGGCAATTTTGAGCTGAATGTCAGGCTTGTTGACCTTAAGAATTGCTAGGGCATGAAGAAGTTTGATGAGGTTTTTCTGCACATAAATGTCGGAAACGGCGAGGATAAAATCATCCCGGTCTGAAGTTGTGTCCCCAAAAGAAAATACATCGCTGACCCCATGTGGGATAATGCTGAATCGATCCCGCAGAAATCCGGTAACGGCTCCAAAATTCGACGTCCTGGCATACTTGGAAACGGCAATCGCCCTGCGGCATGTCAGCATGGACAGCGCGGTGCCAATCGACACCAGCAGCCAATAAGCGATCTTGGCCGGGCGCCGATCAACAAACGCAACACCCAGGGCGTTACGCAGCATGATCACCGGATTTGGGGCAAACAGCGGGCCATAATTGGCAGGGGAAAAAGTTACGTCAGCGCCAATTTTTCGGGCAAGCCTTGGGACTTCAATTTGTTCGGACAACGGCAAGCGCCAGAACCCCTGCTGAAAATCAAACGTATGCAAGTAAACCCGATCACCCAGGTCCGGCAGCACCCCCAGGTGATCCTTGTGGATACACAGGTGAATTTCAAACCCGGGATGGTTGGAAATCAAAGGCAGAATATTCCGGAGGTAGGTTACCCCGCCACCGGTTTTTGCGTGTAGAGCATTGAGTAGAACACGAACGGGCCGTGCCTGCCGGGGAGCATCCATCGCGATGGCCTTGTTCAGGCCAAGCCCAATTTCTTTGGTATGGTGGGCCCAAGTATACCTCGACAGTACCCTCTTTCGTCCGTTCCGTCCGGCTTGACGCCGCCACTCTGGATTATCAAATAAAAACGCGATCGCCCGGATGATATCCTGAGCTGATTTGGGCCGCACCAACACACCACACTGCCCTGAAGTCGGTACAGTTCCGCCTTGTGGCAGGGAAGCGGCATGCGGCGCCCCATCCAGGACATCACCGATCTGGAACAGGTCGCTTGCAATTACAGGACGGCCAGCGGCCATGTATTCAAACAGTTTTGTTGGTGATCCGAAAAACGGACTACCGTCAGAATTGGGAACATGAGGTGAAATCAAGATATCTGACGCCGCCAAATATAGCGGCACCGCTTCATGAGATATCAGTCCAGTAAGAATGATACGATGACGAATGGGGCTGCTTTCAATAGTTTGTTCGACCAGTTCGCGTTTCACGCCGTCACCGACGAAGCAAAAATAGATGTTCCGCTCGTCAAACCATTTGGCAGCGTCATCGTTCAGGTTGCTCAAAACCTCGGCCAGATAGTCGGCTCCGTGCCAATCTCCAAACGAGCCGACAAAGGTCAATAGAACAGCATCTTCAGGCACACTCAATTGCCCCCTGAGGTGATTGATTTCCTGGCTGGTGAATTTCGCTGGATCGAACTCGTCTGGATCGACACTATTGGGATAACTGACGATACGGCTGGGTTCAACGCCCCGCTGTATCAACTCATCCTTCAAAACGGCAGAAACGGTAACAACGAGATGAGCGTGTTTCAGGCAAATATTTTCCGCCCGTTCAACAATTCGAGATGTTGCAAGGTGACCACCCCAATTTTTCGCTAACCAGCTTTCCGATCCATTGTATTCAATAATAAGCGGTATTTTTCTGAGACGCGACAGAACGGCGCCTGAAAAGCTGCCCGCCGAAAGGCGCTGGTAAATTGCACCGTAACGTTCGTACGGAACCAATAAAAGGGATTCAATCGCTTCGGCATTAAAACGGCTGAAATTTAGTTTTCTGGGCACGACGTAAGGTAAAAAGCGCGCCGGTTCGAGCGATCTAAACCCTTTCGTTTCCGACAATGGAATACGGCTTTCAAAGGACATGAGATCCAGATTTCGACCCTCGCCGAGAAACCCTTTGATCACTCCCCTGGTGTGGGCAATCGACCCACCGGCTTGCAGCCCAAACCAGAGGGTTTGTTTGATAAACAAAATGCGCTCAGGCAGGTCACGGGTAATTTTAATACGCGATGCACGCAACAAGTTCGCCGCCCGAAGATAGGTCTTTACCTGCCTCAAGGTACTAGAAAAAATACCGGATAATAACTTCAGACCGCCGCCCACCCCGGACCAAAAGGAAACAGGAACAAGCTCGAAATCCGGCATCAGCAGATAGCTCTTATGAGCTCCGGCGATCAACCCCAATACCTTGAACAGTGGAGCGAGAGAGCTGTGCCTGGTCTCCAGGATTGGGAAATAAAGGGTTTTAGCGTCGATACCGCGCAGCGACCGAAGAATCGCCCAATACCCTCTCGCATTGAGATTTGACAGAACGAGTTGATCACCTGTTATCGTCAGGCGTGCGGCAAGCGCACTTTTGAACTCTGTGGTCAACGGGTAGAGTGAAATTATTTTTATATCGGATCCCATTGCATTCAATGGCTGGCCTCGCAAATTTTGGGGGTTCGTTTGATCTTCGTAACCCTTTGATGCCTCAATAGCGCACAAAACATGCCATTTCCAGTCAAGTGGTTTGTTTCACGGAATATCGTTTGTGCCTTTGGGCGTTTTCAATATGATAACGTTTGTGCAGAATGGCGGACAATTCCTTAAATTTCCTCACCCAAATCTTCAAATAACAAAGATATCACCTAAATGTGCGGCATCGTCGGCATTCTTGAAACAACCGGTTCTCGGGGTGTCGATTCCGGGTTACTTGGCCGCATGCGCGATGCCATGGTTCATCGCGGTCCCGACGCCGAAGGCATCTGGAAATCTCCTGACGGTAAAGTTGGGCTCGCCCATCGTCGACTCGCGATTGTCGATCTTTCCGATATGGCAAGTCAGCCGATGTCGGATAGCGAGGGCAAAATCTGGATCACCTTTAACGGCGAAATCTACAACCATCTTTCTTTGCGCCGTGATCTTGAACAGGCCGGTCGGCAATTCAAAACCGACCATTCCGACACCGAGGTCCTTGTTCACGGATTTCTGGAATGGGGCGTTGATGAATTACTGAACCGACTGGAAGGCATGTTTGCATTTGCCATCTGGGATTGCCAGAACAGCAAGCTTACCCTTGCCCGTGACCGTATCGGTATCAAGCCCCTGTATTTCACGAAGTCAAAGGGTCGCTTCGTATTCGCCTCGGAAATCAAGGCAATACTGGTTGACCCGACCATCGAACGCGACATCGCCCCCCAGGCACTCAATCATTTTCTGAGTTTCATGGTCGCACCTGCTCCGCTGACCATGTTCAAAGACATATTTAAATTGCCCGCCGCCCACGTGATGGAAATTGGTGCCGAGGGCAAAATGGCCTTCCGCCGGTATTGGGACCCGGCTCCGGGTCAGGGCATCGATCCGGCCCAAACCCGTGACTTATCACCATCTGAGTTGGAAGACTTCTATACCCGCGGCATAAGATCAAGACTGGAACAGGCCATTGAAAAACGCATGATGTCAGATGTGCCGTTCGGGGTCTTTCTTTCCGGCGGTATCGATTCATCGGCCAACGTCGCCCTGATGAGCCGCCTGATGGATCGCCCCGTCGAAACCTTTACCGTTGGGTTCAAGGACCATAAGCACCTGAATGAACTGGAACATGCCAACCGCATCGCCCGGAATTTCAAGACCAACCATCACGAAATCCTGATCGACGAGTCTGACATGACCGGCTACCTGGACGATCTGGTCCACCACCAGGATGAACCAATCGCCGACTGGGTGTGTATTCCACTTTATTTCGTGTCCAAACTCGCAAAGGATGCCGGGGTCACCGTAGTTCAGGTTGGCGAAGGTTCCGACGAACAATTCTGCGGTTACGACAGCTATATGACATACCTGAAGCTACAACGCCGATTCTGGGATCGGTACATGAAGACCCCCTTACCAGTTCGAAAGACGATGGGCGAAGCGGCCGAATGGTTGTCACGCTTAAGCCCGCGCTTAGACAAATTCACGGAAGTCCTTTCAAGGGCGGGGAAGGATCAGGAGCTTTTCTGGTCAGGAGCCAATGCGTTTTGGAACGTTCACAAACGTCGAATTCTTAACGGCGAGATGGAGAAAAGCAACCTAAATGAACTGGCGGAAGCCGGACTGGATATAAGTGGCATCAATAACGATGACAGTGGCGCCATCATCACATCTTATCTTGATTCTTTCGACATCCAACACCCAGCACAAGACAATCTGACCCGCATGGCCTACAGCGAATTTCGCCTGCGATTGCCCGAGCTTTTGCTCATGCGTGTGGACAAGATCGGCATGTCCACATCCATCGAGGCGCGGGTTCCTTTCCTGGATCACAAGTTGGTCGAATTCACCATGGATATCCCCATGGAATGGAAAATAAAGGGTGGCGAGACCAAGTACCTGCTGAAAAAGGCGCTGGCCGATTTATTGCCCGATGACATCCTCTATCGCCGGAAAATGGGTTTCGCCGCCCCCATGGCACAATGGCTGCGCGGCGATTTCGGACGCCAGGCCGAAGCCGCTGTCCTCGGTTCGGGATTAATGGATCGGGGATTCCTTAATCGGGATCACATCACACAAGAATTCCGCAACCACCGCGAAGGTCGCCGCGACACTTCCCTGCACCTGTGGACTCTGTTCAACCTGACATCCTGGTATGATCACTGGATCGCAAAAGTATAACTTCTCGCCCGACTTACTATGGGTTCTTTCAAAGACCTTGACCAATCTTAAGCCCATGTTCTCGTCAGGATCGATTGACGGATATTGAAGGTTTGGGAATTCTGAACACTTGGCTCTCTGACGGGATCAATTACAAATCAGAAAACCGATTCTGATCTGACATAATTCTGCTGAACCTCGATGCTCGATGCCTTCATTACATCTGCATATTGCTCCGTAACAGCGCCTGGACTGTCGCAGGCATGATTCCACTCAATTTCTTTAACAAGCTCAATTTCCTGCGGAGGATGGCTAGACTGGTGTATTGGACTCACTTGGGTGCTTGCTTGTATTTCGTACATAATCCCAAAACCGCATGAGCAGAAACAGTCATTAAAAAAATAGACGCTAGCTGCCACTGACGATATAAGGAGTGCGCTTTTCTGTTATCATCCGAATTTCCAAAAAATCGAAACTTGTCACATACGGGGTGAGCTCTTGAGCAACACAAAAATTGAAGAACTATATCGCTCTATGTATCGGATTCGCCGCGTCGAAGAAGAAATTATCCGCCTATATCCTAGCGACAAGATAAAAAGCCCCATCCACCTTTCAATCGGACAAGAATCTATTTCTGTAGGCGTTTGCCATTGTTTACGCCCAGACGATGTGGCCGTCGGCACCTACCGCGGGCATGCGCTTTATCTGGCAAAGGGTGGCGATTTGAAGCTGATGATGGCAGAGCTGTATGGCAAGGTTGACGGTTGTGCCCGAGGCAAGGCAGGGTCCATGCATCTAGTCGATATGTCCGTCAATATGGTCGGTACTTCTGCTATCGTGGCCACCGGAATTCCACAAGCCGTCGGATTTGCCCAAGCCCTGAAAATGAAAAAAAGTGATGCTATTGTCGTCGCTTTTTTCGGAGAAGGCTCGACCGATGAAGGGGTTTTCCACGAATCCATGAACTACGCGGCCTTGAAAAATTTACCGATTTTGTTCATCTGTGAGAATAACTCCTATGCAATTTACTCATCTGTTGAAACACGGATGCCGCATGTAAATATTTGTGAACGTGCCCAAACATATAATATACCAGCAACTCGGATTGAGGGCGGCGACACAATCGCCGTTACGGAAGAAAGCAAACGAGCCGTTAATGAAATACGCGCAGGCGGCGGACCGCAGTTTCTGGAATGTATGACGTATCGTTGGCGTGATCATGTCGGCCCAAATGAAGATAGACAACTCAAGTACCGTCCGAACGGTGAGCTTGATGAATGGATCGCCAATGACGAGGTAAGAAAATTTGCCGGGATGATCGATGAACGAACGCTGAATACCATTAACAAGGCAGTCGAGGACGAGATCTCCTCGGCGATTGACTTCGCAGAACAGAGTTCTTTCCCCGAAAACGAAGAGGTATCCCTGCATGTTTACCGAGACTGAAGGCGGGCGCTCCCTGACATACGCGCAGGCCTTGTATGAGGGTGTTTCCCAAGAAATGGACGCTGACGACAGCGTATTTGTTTGTGGACTGGGCGTCGATGATCCTATTGGAATTTATGGAACGACGCTGGATTTGCATAAGAAATTCGGGTCTGATCGCAGTTTCGACACTCCTCTGGCGGAGGATTGCATAACCGGCATGATTACTGGCGCGGCGATGGCCGGGATGCGCCCCATACATGTCCATCAACGTATGGACTTCCTGCTACTTTGTATGAATCAGCTAATCAATATGTCTGCCAAGACGAGCTACATTACTTCTGGTGCTGCCTCGGTCCCGCTGGTTGTACGCAGCGTTATCGGGAGGAGCTGGGGGCAAGGCGCCCAACACTCACAGGCTCTCCATTCATTCTTCATGCATGTTCCTGGGCTCAAGGTAGTCGCCCCCACGACCCCACACGATGCCAAGGGCTGTCTGATCGCCGCTATTCGAGACAATAATCCTGTCATTTTTGTGGAACACCGCATGCTCTACAAAAATCAGGGGATCGTTCCAGAAGCTTCTTATGAAGTGCCGTTCGGGAAAGCCCGAATATTAAAAAAAGGCAAAGACATTACCATTGTCGCCATCAGCCATATGGTTGTTGAATCCCTGCGTGCAGCACACTTGCTCGAAGAAGTTGGCATTTCGGCGGAAGTCATCGACCCCATTTCATTATCGCCGTTGGATATCGATACCATCGCAGGGTCAGCTGGCGAAACAACCCGGTTGCTCGTCGTTGATAACGGCTGGCTTTCATGTGGTGCTTCTGCCGAAATCATTACTCAAATCATTGAGCGCCCTGAAGGCAATCGTTTGACAGCCGTAAAGCGCTCCGGATTTTTGCAGACCCCTTGCCCAACAACCCGAGTGCTGGAGAACATCTTTTATCCAGATTCGAAATCCATTGCCCTTGACGCCTACCGTCTGGTCAAGGGTGACACGGCAGAAGACTGGGTTCCGGTCATCGATCAGGCACCGGAAATCTCTGAATTCAAAGGCCCATTCTAAAAATAATCAGCTCGTTTCAATCATATTGAAGAAGTACAACATGTCAAAAAATGACGATGCCATGGATGCGGTCAAGAAAGCCGTAGAGGACTACTGCAACGCCAATCACGATTTTTCGTTCGACCCCGAAAATCCCGTGGTTCGTCTTCATGAGCCGACCTTCGGCGCCGATGAGATCATGGCAGGCCTAGAATGTATGTTAACAACCCACGTCACCATGGGGCCAAAGGTCAGAAAATTCGAACGTGAATTTGCGGATGCCCATGATATGGCGCATGGCGTCATGGTTAATTCCGGTTCATCGGCGAACCTGTTGGCCCTGGCGACCCTCGCCAACCCGGAGACCGAGGACGCTCTGCAACCGGGCGACGAGGTCATTGTTCCTGCGTTATCTTGGTCGACGACAGTGTGGCCGATTATTCAGATGGGATTGATTCCGGTTGTCGTGGACATAGATCCCGCGACCCTGAACATCGACCCGAATGAAGTCGAAAAGGCTATTGGCCCCAAGACCCGCGCCGTCATGATCGTACCGGTTTATGGCAATCCTTGCGACATGAACGCTATCGTCGATATTTGCAAGCGACGCAATTTGATGCTGATTGAAGATTGCTGTGAAGCGCTTGGTGCAAGCTACGATGGGAAGAGCCTGGGGAAATTCGGCCGCGTCGGCACCTTCAGCTTCTATTATTCACACCACATTACCACGCTTGAAGGCGGCATTTGCATTTCCGATGAATCTCGACTGGCTGAAAACATGCGCATTTTGCGAGCCCACGGTTGGATCCGCGAAGTCGAAGATCAAACTCCATGGATGGATCGCTTTCCGGAAATTAATCCGCGCTTCTTGTTCGTCAATGTCGGCTACAATTTGAGAGCGACCGAGGTTCAAGCCGCGATGGGGTCCGTTCAACTTCCAAAACTGGATGAATTCGTCAAATCACGCCGCCAAAGCACCGCATGGTTCCGTGAACAACTTGGGCGCTATGGCGAATTCATGACATTTCAGGATGAAACGCCAAAAGGCTATAATTCATGCTTTGGCTTTTCCATCACACTGAAACCGGGCACACCTTTCAGTGTTGAAGACATTATGGCAGTCCTGAAACAGAAAAACATTGAAACCCGACCGATCATTTGCGGAAACATAGCACGACAACCAGCGATGAAACTATATACGCACCGTGTTTCAGGTGACCTTGCCCATGCCAGTAACGTCATGGACAATGGTTTCTCATTCGGCAACCATCAGGCACTTGACGACAAGGCTCGAAATTACATAACAAACGCAATTGACGGCTTTATGGCCTCCAACGGCATCACCTGATTTAAATACAACTTGGTCTGTACCGTGACATGACGAAACAAAGGGCACTTATTACAGGAATCACAGGCATGGTGGGTTCTCATCTTGCCGACTACCTGTTGGAAAATACAGATTGGGATATTTATGGCATGTGCCGATGGCGCAGTCCCTTGGACAATATCCAAAATCTGATACCCAGAATCAATAACAAGGACCGCGTCTTTTTATTGAACGGTGAGTTACGTGACTATATTTCCATAGAAGACGTCGTCGCCAAGTCAAAACCTGACTTCGTTTTTCATTTAGCGGCTCAAAGTTTCCCGAAAACCAGCTTTGATTCGCCATTGGATACCCTGGAAACAAACATTCAGGGAACAGCCAGGGTTCTGGAGGCGATAAGAAAAGTCAACGCCAAGGCCGTGGTTCATGTATGCGCCTCATCCGAGGTCTTTGGCCGTGTTGCAAAAGACAAACTGCCGATCGATGAAGAATGTACTTTCCATCCGGCTTCACCTTATGCAATTTCCAAGGTTGGAACGGACCTGATCGGGCGATATTACGCTGAAGCGTATGATATGACGGTGATGACGACCCGCATGTTCACCCATACGGGGCCTCGACGAGGTGATGTATTCGCAGAATCGACCTTTGCCAAACAGATCGCAATGATCGAAAATGGACTAATTCCGCCGGTCGTCAAGGTTGGAAATCTTGATTCACTTCGAACGATTGCAGATGTCCGAGACGCCGTCAGAGCTTACTACATGTTGGTCACCATCGCCCCGCAGGCCGGTCAATACTACAAGATGGGCGGCAACCACTCTTGCAGTATCCGCGAACTACTCGACGCCTTGATTGGGCTTTCAACAATGAAAGATCAGATCACGGTGGAAACGGATCCCGAGCGCTTGCGCCCGATCGATGCCGATTTGCAA
>Ga0316204_10009216_pt1 | contig 13299 bp, 12 predicted proteins | sample 6monrhotite_MG_2_FD_205661 | JGI IMG/M metagenome (GOLD analysis project Ga0316204, IMG submission 205661) | Microbial mat bacterial communities from mineral coupon in-situ incubated in ocean water Damariscotta River, Maine, United States -... | ecosystem: Environmental > Aquatic > Marine >... | reverse complement strand
AAGCGACTCTATTTCTGCGCCTTACTTTAATTTTTCTTCTTCTGAGCAGCTTTAGTTAATAGTAATTCAATTTGTTCCGAACTTAATTGTTTCAGATGATGCTCCAGATTCTGTTTGTTAATTGTCGGCGGCTTTTTTCTTTGCTTTAATTGATTAGCTGCCGCTGTAATACCCTGATGTTTAATATCAATATATTCAAAACAAAGTGACGCAAACTCATCAGCACTTAGAGTTAGTTGCTTACTGTATTGCGTTAGTTTTTCAAATGCTTTATCGGTAAGTTGCAAATTGACCTTTTTCATAAACCTCACTCTTATCACCATGTCCGCTAATTTTAGTCGCTGTGCAAATCTATCCCAGAAAATTTAACAGCCTTATAATTTTGTGAATAAAAACACATATTTTTATTAGTTCATAAAAATATAACCCATATGAGATAGACCTCACAAATATTTCGTAAGTTTCTACATAGAATGATAGCCAATAATAAAATAAACCTGAACCGGGAAGGAGAAGAATGTGTTGGCACAAGCATTAGGGAATAAAACACATCATCATTTGCAAGGTATTGCAAATCCGTTTAAATCTGTCATAGCGTTATTCTTTTTACTCCTGGTCATGGCAGCTTTTTCTCAAGCCTCCTATGCACAAACTGGCCAGCTGGTTGTTAACTTAACTGATCGGCTTTCTCAACAAATTCTTCCAAACCTAACAATTACTGCCTACCTAAAACGTTCTGATGGCTCATTAAAGTGGGCTAAAAATCAAACCACCAACCTGCAGGGACAAGCGGTATTTAACCTCGAAGGCCTGGGTAGTGGGCAGACCTATGTACTCGGTGTGAAAGCATTTAATAACATGCGTTCTTATTCCGGTCCTATTACCAGTGCCGGTAATTATCCCTTCCGGGTTGGCGCTCTGAGCGCAACCATTATCAGCGGCATTGATGACAAACCTATGGCTAATTACCAGATTTCCGCCTATGAACGATTGAGTGACGGAAGCCACAAATGGCGTGCAGCAGGTTATTCCGACAACCAGGGCGTTATTCGCTTTGATCTGCTCGGTTTAGGTGAAGGTCGTCGTTATTTTCTAAAAGCTAAAAGTCCCCTGGATGGCAGTTCTAAACACAGCCAGGAACTGACCAGTATCGGCAAGATAAGCTTTACCGTGGGCAACAAACCACTGACTGTAGCGCTGCTTGACGCACTCAATAAACAACCGCTGGCAGGTATGGATATTACCGTCATTGAGCTCCTGGCAGATGGTAGCCATAAATGGCGTAAGCGTTCCACAACTGACGCCCCGGGTAAGGTTATTTTTGATCTCGATGGTCTGGGCTCCGGTCGTCAGTATTTATTAAAAAGCAAAGTTTATAATGACCTTTATAGTTACTCCCCAGTGATTAGCCAGACAGGTCCATATGATTTTACCGTAGGGACTTTATCGGTCTCGGTACTGAGCGGAGTTGATGGCACCAGCCTTGAGAATTACCGAGTGACTGCCTATGAACGGCTTGCCGATGGTACGCAAAAGTGGCGATCTTCTGGTTATACTGATGAGCAAGGAATTATTCGTTTTGACCTGCAGGGATTAGGGGATGGACGCATCTATTTCCTCAAGGCAAAAAGTCTTGTTGATCAGCGCACTAAATATAGTCAGGACCTGAAACAAATAGGTTCTATTACCTTTACTGTCGGCAATAAACCATTAAATGTGGTATTGATAAATGATATAACCGAACAACCGCTGGCCAATCGGGATATCGTGATTAAAGAGCTGCTCGCCAATGGCGACAGCAAATGGTATGGCCAGGGCGTCACCGATGCCCAGGGGAAAATAGCTTTTGACCTGGATGGCCTGGGCTCCGGCAGAATCTATCAGCTTAGAACCAAACCCTATAATGCCGGTACTGTTTATAGTCCAAAATTAAATACCACTGGTGACTTTGTTTTCCGGGTCGGTAGTGTACCCGTGACGTTTATTGATGAGCGTAACGGAATGCCTCTGGCAGGTTATCAACTCACCGCGATTGAAAAAACACCCGATGGTCGTCTTCATTGGAAAAAATCTGGCGTTACTGATGCCAATGGCATTGCCAACTTTGATCTATCAGGCCTGGATGAAGGCAGACTATATACCTTTAAGGCTAAAAATGTCTTTAATTTAAATAAATACTATTTCTCACCCTGGATTAGCCAGAAAGGACCGGTTTTATTTACGGTTAGTCCTGATAAAGATTATGCCCTGGACCTTAAGGTGCCTTCATTGTCCATTGATAATCCGCCAGAAAATGCTCTGGTCAGTGATACCGGATTCATCCTGCGCGGCCAGGCCAGTGATAATAAGGCCATCGATAAGGTTATTGTCAGTATCGCAGGAACGTCAGGACAGGCAAGCTATGCTAACGGCTATTGGCAGTTTCCGGTAACAGCAGCTATGTTACCGGACGACACCACTACTGCCATTAATGTCGTCGCCTATGACACCGCACAAAACCAGGCTCTTGCCATACGGCTGGTACGTCCAATTACCGATAAAGAAGCACCGGTATTGAGCGTCTCATCACATCAAAATCGCGATAATGTCGCCTATACAGGCTTTCTGATATCAGGCGATGTCAGTGACAATACGGGTATTGGCCAACTGACCGCAACGGTTAGTGATCCGGTCGCCGGACTTATCCAGGATGCTGTGGCCCTGGAAATTTCCCCTAATGGCCGTTGGACATTGGTGGTTAATGATGTGACTGAAGGTGAGTCAATCAAAATAAAATTAGATGCGACCGATTCAGCAGGCAACCTGTCCAGTGAGCAACTGGACTTAAATGCAGTATCAGTTGCCAAAGATGGTGCACAATTGATTAATCGTTTGACCTTTGGAGCAACACCCGGGTTAATAGACGAAGTTCATCAAATTGGCGTCCAGGCATTTGTTAATCAGCAACTGAATCCTGCCAACATTGATGATTCTGAATTCCAGACCAGAATCGCTGGCTGGATACCGGAATCACGCCGTCAGTTAATCGACTATCAACTGCAACATGCCATATTCAGTAAACGACAGTTACTGGAAGTCATGACCTGGTTCTGGGAAAATCATTTTAATACCGATCTGAACAAAACCCGTAGTCTTAACTATGAACTGGCAGAAAATAAGCTGTTTCGTCAACATGCGTTGGGGAATTTCCGGGATTTACTACAGGCCAGTGCTACCAGCCCGGCAATGATGGTTTATCTGGATAATCGCTACAATCGCAAGGAAGAACCTAATGAAAATTATGCCCGTGAATTACTGGAACTGCACACGCTCGGGGTTGACGGAGGTTATAGCGACCAGGATGTTGCCGAAGTCGCACGTGTTTTTACCGGCTGGCATGTTCAAAGCAGTGCATTTTTCTTCAATGCTTCCAGACACGATGATGGCGAAAAGCAGATATTAGGCAATACCATACCGGCAGGACTTGGTATGGCCGGTGGCGAAATGCTACTGGATATACTGGCAACTCACCCATCTACTGCGACATTTATTTGTACCAAGTTGTTGCAGGTTTTTGTCGATGATCAGCCCGGGCCTGTTGCAGTCAATCATTGTGCAGACAGTTTTCTGGCCAGCAACGGTAATATCAGTTCTGTGTTAGCCACGATTTTTAACTCAACTGAATTCAATGACTCTGCAAACTATCACCAGAAGTTTAAAACACCATTGGAATTTCTGGCGGGTATAGAGAGAAACCTGGCGGCGCAACACTCCTATAATGATACTTATATGGCCTTGCAAAATATGGGGATGCCTTTGTTCCATAACCCGGTACCCACTGGCTGGGCTGAAACTGGTGATGAGTGGGTTAATGCCAATCAGCTATTACTGCGCCTGAGGTTTGGTGACAGCCTGGTGTCTAATAGAGCCAGCCAATACCGTACGCACCTGACAGATATGACCGGATTTTTCCGCGCTCGTGGCTATGAAACAGCGCAGGGTGTGTTGGGATACCTGTTTATGGTGGCACTGGACAGTGACTACTCAGAACTGGAGTGGCAAACCGCCTATAACCAGCTGACCCAGAATGGCAGCATACCATTTAACCTTGATTCTGAAACTGCTGAACAATCACTGAGAGCGGTTACTAAAACCGTGTTAAGTTATCCAGCTTATCAACTGCAATAAAAGGATTTGACATGAACAGAAGAAAATTTATCCGAAATTTAGCTGCAGCGCCTCTGGCTGCCGGATCATTTATTTATGGCAATCCTTTTAATCCTGTGATTAAGACGGCCAGCGCCATGGAGTTTAATGGCAAAACCCTGGTGGTTATTTTCCAGCGTGGTGGCTGTGACGGTTTGAATACCGTTATACCCTATGGCGACGATGAATATTACAACCTGCGCCCTACCATCGGCATTGCCCCGCCTTCAATTAGTGCGGACAGTGCTCTGGACCTTGATGGTTTCCTGGGCTTACATCCCAGACTGGCACCATTACACAATCTGTATCAACAGGGAGTGGTCGCGGTAATGCCTACGGTGCAATACGACAATGCTTCACGATCGCATTTTGACGGTCAGAACTATATTGAAAGTGGCGTACCGGAGCACTTACTTGATGGCTGGCTCAATCGTCACATGGCGAGTTTCCAACAGGATTCTATATTACGTTCTGTCAGTGTTGGCAATGAGCTGGTTCATGCCCTCAGAGGCAGTGAAAGCGTTATGACGTTCAACAATATTTCAGATTTTAGCCTTGGCAATTATGATAGTGCTACGATTGAGAGACTGCTGGCCATTTATAACGAACCGGTGATTAACAACCCTAATCGAAGCCTTGTCCATAAACAAGGTCAAATTATGTTGAATAACCTGGAAGCTCTGGCGGGCATTGCTAACGACGATTATATTCCTGAAAATGGCGCCGTTTATCCTAATTCAGGCTTTGGTCGTCAACTTATTCAAGTAGCCCAACTGGTTAAATCCGGTGTTGGTCTGGAGCTGGCGGCAGTGAATATCGGCGGCTGGGATACCCATGCTAACCAGGGTGGTGCGATCGGTAATCAGGCCAATCGCCATGCTGACTTTGCCTCTGGTATTGCGGCATTATATTCTGATCTGGGCGCTTTTATGGATAACGTGGTGATACTCACTATGACCGAGTTTGGCCGCACAGCCAAGGAAAATGCCAGCCGTGGCACGGATCACGGTAATGCCTCAAGCTGGTTTGCTATTGGCAATTCAATCAATGGCGGGGTTTATGGCGCCGGCACACAATGGCCAGGATTACTGCCGGACCAGCTTTATCAGGGTCGTTATCTGGCTAACAGAATTAATTATAGTGATGTCTTATCGGAAGTGGTGTCACGGCATTTAGGCAATAGTGAACTGGCTCATGTCATTCCTAATCACAGTTATAATCCAGTGAGCTTTTTATCCTGAAGCAGCTGGCGCGACATCCATATCCATATAAACCCAAAGGGAAATTAATAGGAGCCCTGCATTTTTAGTTGTTCCTCATACTTTTCGAGCTCTTGTTCAATCTCGGACTGTGTTGCCTGCGGGTTTATATCATTCTCAGCTGCTTCGTTATCAGCAGGCTTTTGCATTTCAATAGCTTGTAAATAACCCTGCTTCTGTTCTTCCATTGTTTCAGCATGCTGACGCTCAGCATCGGTTTTCTGCTTAATATAGCGACGCTCTTCCTGGGTTTGTTGCTCTTCCTGTTTATTATCCTGTTGTTCAAATGCCTGTTGCTGTTGCTTATATGCCTGTTCTTGTTGCAAGGCTTTTAATTGCAGTTGTGCACCAGTCTCGGCGAAAACGTCATTAAGCGCTAAAAAAGATGCCAGTATAGTGCATGTCAATAGAGTTTTTTCTTTAATTTTCAAAGTCTTCATAGTCCTGCCTGCGAAATCATCTACATCTGGTATTTAGTCATCACTGTTGTCACAGATTACCATGGAACTCGGAAAGATTGTGTGCTCTGGGCATTAGAAACAAAATTTTCATTAATATTTGTGATAACAATAACAGTTTAAACCACTATTTCTTAATAAAGCTTTTGCTAATGAAGCTATTGTTAATGAAAAAAGCCAACAACATTGCTCCCAATGTGCTGCCCGAATCAATAAAGATTGGCTATAGGCCGCAGAGACTGACCGAATGCCCTATAAAATTCTGGACTCAGTAGTTAATTCATTAGATAATGAAAAGTACAATTTTCAAATAAAATGCTCTATGACAAATACTCAATCCACGCTTAATTGGGAAGACTCGGTTCCTGTCACTCAAGAAGTTGAAAAAAGCAAGCCTCACATCAATGAGCAAGAGCAAGAACAGCTGATTCAGCGTATCAAACAAGTTCTCAGCGAACAAAACGCTGTACTGGTTGCGCATTATTACACTGATCCTATCTTGCAACGTCTGGCCGATGAAACCGGCGGCTGCGTGGCTGATTCTCTGGAAATGGCTCGCTTCGGGAAAGAAAATCCGGCGGATAAAATTATTGTTGCCGGGGTTCGATTTATGGGAGAAACGGCAAAAATCCTGTCACCCGAAAAAACCATTCTGATGCCTGATCTTAATGCCACCTGTTCACTGGATCTGGGATGCGCACCGGAAGATTTTATCCCCTTTTGTGATGCTCATCCGGATCGCACCGTGGTTGTGTATTCCAATACCAGTGCCAAGGTTAAAGCCCGAGCTGATTGGGTTGTCACTTCCGGAATCGCCGCCAAGGTGGTCGAACACCTGAGTCGCCAGGGTAAAAAAATTCTCTGGGCACCGGATCGACATCTGGGCACATACATCCAAACCGTCACTGGTGCCGATATGCTGCTCTGGCAAGGTTCCTGTATTGTCCATGATGAGTTTAAAGCCGATGCCTTAATGGCGCTCAAACAAAAGCATCCCGATGCCAAAATTCTGGTGCATCCGGAATCCGCTTATACGGTAGTTGAAATGGCTGATGTGGTGGGTTCAACGACACAATTAATCAATGCCGTGAAATTCATGGATGCACAAACCTTTATTGTGGCAACCGATAATCGAATTTTTTATAAAATGCAACAGGCGGCCCCAGACAAAACTTTAATCGAAGCACCTACTGGTGGGGCCGGTGCAAGCTGTACCATGTGTGCCCATTGTTCATGGATGGCAATGAATACACTACAGGGCATTCTTAATGTTCTGGAAAAAGGCAACAATGAAGTGACGGTTGCAGAATCGGTCCGTGTTAAAGCCTATGAGTCTACTCAGCGTCTATTGGATTTTGCCGCGGCTAACTCCTAAGACTGAACGAATCCGTCTAAGATGAAGTTTTCCGCTAGCTTAGAACTTCACAAATAAGGTTTTCTTTAAGCCAGTTCTGAATAAAACCAGCAACTCTTATGGCCGCATGTTGCTCATCGACCCATTCACAAACGCCTGAGCAAATTTCTGAAAAGTCACTGCCAGTGAGCATCGCATCGATTGCCCAGGCCTCATCCACATCCATGGAACGATAATAGGTTCGTAGCTCTTTGCGCCAGATGAGCCAGGCCACCGGATAGTCATTTTCAAGAATATCGATAGCGGCTTGTTGTTGCTCAATCGCCTGCCAGAGTTGCGGCACATTAAAACGCATATCCAAACGTTGAACTGAAGGGTGAAAAATGAATTTTAACCCTGGCCAGTCTTCGGGATTAATTTGCTGTAACACATCTAATGACAATACTTCGATATCTGCAGCATCAAAGGCCGTTCTTAACAACCACTCAAACTGCGCCATTTCAGACACAACAGCCTGATCTTGATAAGCATCACTGCCTCTCAGGAAATGCCCCATTTGATGGCCAAAATAACGCAAAGAAAAATGAGTCGATGGCCAGGTATTAAGATAATCAATACCCAGATTAAAAAAGTCTTCATCACCTAATAGAGTATGCAGTGCGGGAAAAGTATCTTGCAGAGCTTCAATTAATCGGTAACGATAAGCATTGGCATAGATATCCAGCCGTGTTTCAAGGGATACTTTTTCGGTGCCGGTAACAGCATCCTTAATCAAGGTATCACCTTTTTGCAACCAGGATAACATCTGCTGCTGAAGTTCTTTTAACGCGATCGAGCTTTGTGTCATACCAGCATTTCTTTGTGATTATCGGATGTGATTATCAGCCCTTCTCTGTGTACTTTAGCAAGCATCGTTTGAATCACTTCGGAATTATAGCCATTTAATTTGACCTGAGCGGTAAGATCCCTGGCAAGATTTAATTCTTCCAGTAATTCTGCCAGAGGCGGAATATTATCATCCCGTTCAATCATAAAAGTGATGTCATCAAAATGCTCAACCGCTCTGGCATATAGAGACCATACCGCATCACACACAGGCATATCATGGGTATCGATAACGTAATCACCATAATCACTATGCCCGGCCAGATGAAATTGTTGTACGTGTTTAGGCGGGACGGCTAATAAATAGTCCAGAGGATCAAATTCATGATTGACGGCAGAGACATATATATTGTTAATATCCAGCAGTAGCAGGCAATCTGCTCTTTGGGCAATTTCTGTCAGGAACTGCCATTCGGTCATTTCAGAATGCTGGTAGGAGACATAGCTGGACACATTTTCAATGAGCATCCGGCTGCCCAGAAAATCCTGCACCTGCTCAATACGTTGTACGACGTGGTTGATGGCTTCTTCAGTATAAGGCAGCGGCAACAGATCATGAGCATTGGTACCATTGGTTCCAGTCCAGCATAAATGATCGGAAAGCCAATGGGCGTGAACGCGGTTTTTTAAATTTTTTACTTGTTCCAGATATTCCTTATCGAGAGGTTCTGTATTACCGATATTCATGGAAACACCGTGCATAACCATTGGATAGCGTTCTGCAATCTGTTCTAAAAAGTACAGGGGTTTACCACCAGGAACGAGATAATTTTCTGTTAGAATTTCAAACCAGTCGACATCAGGTGAAGAGTCAATGACATCCTGATAATGTTCTTTACGCAATCCAAGACCAAAACCCAGACCAGGATATTTTTTATTATTCTCCATAAAATCCTTTATTTAGCGGTATTGTGTCAACAAAATTCTACTCGGAATAGCAATGAAGGCGATCCCTGCCTCAAACCAGGCTGAAGCAGGAGCCGCTTTAAAAAACCATTAGCCCAGAACTTTACCACCCTTGTCGGTACACTCTTGCTTAGATGCTTTGATCCAGCCATGACCTTTACAGCTGTTTTGGCCTTTACAGGAGTTTGTTGCTGTGGCACAGGCTGAAGTTCCCTTACAGGCATTGATACCACTACACTTTACTGTTGCTTCCTCAGGTGATGCTACGGCGCTTGCGGTAAAGCCGGTGGCAAATAGTGCAGCGGCCGCAGCTGCAACAGCAGCGCCTGATAATTTCTTAGTTGTATTCATAACATTTTATACCTTTTATAATGAGAAAAATAACAATTATTTTGATTAACACTTGCGATGAGGGACTGTATCCTTCTTTGCTCAGCACAAGTTAAAATCCAGTATAGTTGATATATATCACGAAACAATCACGGAAAATACGTAGATCTATAATGTTTTTCATGCAAAACATTAATTTTCTGGTATTAATTACGGGTTTTGATGGATAATAAGTTCTTTTTAAAGATTTATTATGACTGATCAAATATTTTCATCCAGAGAGCAATTTCGCCATCTTTTTGAGCTGGGGCTAGTTAAACTCTTGCAGCATGACGAACTGGGGGTTTTTATTCTGGTACTTGCCAATGCCAGATTTGACCAGCATGTTCATAATTATACTCATGATGCCTTGTTAGAAAAATATGAACAACTGGCGAAAAAATATCAATTTCTGCTCCAGGATGGTCAAATATTAACTGAACCTGAGGATGATATCCTGGTGTTTCTGAAGTTAATGGCCATGGGAATTGACCAGGTCAGTCAAACGGAATTTCGTCAAACCAGACAGTGGGAGCTGCAATTTAACCATATTCGTTCCCTGCGTCCCGCCCGAAATAGCAAAAATGTTATTGAAGGAATCCACCTCGAATTCAATCCGGATGGCTTTCACTTTAATAAACCATTTTTACAGAAAGAGTGTTTCTGGTCTGGATCAATGAATGGCAAACATCTGGATGTTTTTTATAACAAATTTCCCTTTGCCCGTTTCCATTCTCTTCTGGTTCCTGAAAAACAAGCCTGCTTGCCTCAGTATCTGACTTATAAATACCATGAATATATCTGGCAGGTCACCGAACAACTGGGAGACAAATTACCCGGCATCGGCATGGCCTATAATTCCTATGGTGCATTTGCATCCATCAACCACTTGCACTTTCATCTATTTATTAAAGAACATCCCTTGCCCATTATAAATCCGGTATGGAAGCACAATGGCGGTAGCATAGACTACCCGATTGGATGTCAGGTATTCCAGTCTTTACAGCAGGCCTGGACTTTTATTGAGCATTTGCATAACACACAAACCAGCTATAATCTGGTATATCTGCCCGGAAAAGTCTATTGTGTACCCCGCAAACATCAGGGTACTTATAGCGATGCGCCCTGGAGCAGCGGTTTTGCCTGGTATGAAGTTAGCGGCGGTTTTACCACTTTTAACCATACCCAGTTTATGGATCTGGATGGTCCACAACTGGAACAGGAGTTATCCCTGCTGAGACTTTAGTGACTTTGCAGGACTTGATATTACCATATTAGATACTATTTAAGCTCAATATAAATAGCATCAGCGCTGCTCTCGAGAAAAATATAAAGTTGCAGTGCTAATAAGCGCAAAATTAATATGGGAATAAAAACTGGCTATTGATTATTTTTAAGTCAAAGAAACTTAAAATACGATGAACGATAATTGTAGTAGCCAGCACTAATAGGTGGGATTATTATTCGGAACTCAATCACGAATCGGATTGCGGCCCATGAACCATCATCAGTAATTCCGCTTCGCCACGAGACATATCACAGCTTTCAACCAGCTCATCAATCGTGGCGCCTTTATGCGCCAGAGCAATGGCTTGTTGAATTGATTGGGAACCCTGTTCCTTGAGGTCAAATTCCTCCTGGCGGTCATCCAGTTCTCGAATCTGACTTGCCAGTTGATTAATACGTTTGCCTACACCATAGGCTGCGCTGGTCATTGTCTGTAATTCATGGGACAGCTCTTTTAACTGTTTCTGTTGTAAAACAATATATTGTTTTAGTTGATTGACCTGGGAGTCAGATTTTTGCAGGGAACGGCTTAAAGAATTAACATAAAAAGCCAGAAATAAAAACAGAATCAGTAAAACTGCGATGGTAATAAAGAGAAGTGTGGTGACGTCCATATAATTAGTTAATCAGGCATATTCATCAATATGTCTTACTGTAACATTTTTTTCATCAATGTCCACCTGCTTTTCAGGTGTGCCATCTTGGACTTCGTTTTCAGCTGCGCTTTCATCCGCTGGTTTTTTTTTCGGTTGCTTATGCTGCTGAGTCTGCTGCTCCTGCTCCCCACGATAATGACGCTTTTCTCTGACCAGGGGCGTTGGATTCATCGGCGTGAGCGGTTGAATATCATCTGCCATAATTGATTCCTCATATCATTATCCGTTATCCATAATTCTAACAATATCTACCTGATTAACAAAACTTTGTTCAGAAGCGCCTTTCACTGAGATAATTACTTTTTCCTAATGGATTAAGTACTTTTACGAACACAAACTTCTAAAGTACTAACCACTTAGGATCAATACTTTCACGAAATTAAAAATTTCTAAAGTACTAATACATATCCATTTCTGCCCATTCTTGATCAGAGAGTACTTTTTCAACAGCGACCAGAATCAATAATTCCCCGTCCCTGCTATGCACCCCTTGTATGTATTTAGAGCTTTCATCATTACCCACATTGGGTGTCAGCTCAATCTCGGACTTAAGAATATCAGCCACTTCAGCAATGCTATCAACTAATAGACCAACGGTTTGATCCATAGTTTCAATAATGATAATTCTTGATTCTTCGTGGATATCAACGGTAGGCAGTCCAAAACGTCCGCGAGTATCAATAACCGTAACGACATTACCCCGTAGATTAATAATGCCTAAAACATAGCTTGGTGCGCCTGGAACAGGGGCAATTTCTATATTGCGTAAAACTTCCCTGACTTGCATAACATTAATGCCATACTTTTCATTGTCCAGCATAAACGTTACCCACTGTGTCATTGGATCAGCGGCAAGCTCACTTTCGTTACCATACTCCATGATTAGTCCTCAGTTCGAAAAATAAAGAGTGTCAAGAATTAAACCTGAATTAATATGTTATATACTTCTATCGGCATATACCATTGAAAGTTTAGTATCTTAATAAAATATTTCTATGTTATTAGCCATTCAAACTGTCCTCACCTGTCTTTAGCATAGTGGCAAATTCGGAGCTGTCCAGTAGCGCACACATATGTTCAATCACTGTACCCAGTAGCCAGCGACGTTTGGTTCTGGATGAACGCCATTTTACGGAATCCGTTTTCAGGGTAATGACCTCCAGTACTTTCTCACAGGCCAGTCCCCAACGACCACCATCTATCATAATAATATGTTTAAAATTTTGTTGTTCTAGATGTTCGGCTGGCCAGCGATTTTTTGGGACCACCTGCTGCAGAGTATCTATAACGGGCACGTTTTTACCCTGATTTTGAATCAGTCCCAGATACCAGGGAGCATGTCCTGGCATCTCTGTGATATACTCGTCGCCCCACTCGACGATACCATTCAGTTCGGTCAGGGGAACTGCGAGTTTTAAACCCGCTACCGCAAATAATAATACCTGAAAATCGGGTACTGCCCATGCTGGCGCGTTATCGACATTACGGATCAGAGCTTCGGTATCCTGCTCTTTCTGAGTTTTAAGAGCCTGGATATTTCGCTTTTCCAGTTGTGATGCCTGTGCCAGATCGGATTCCAGTTGCGCCTGACTGACAGCCGCTTGCGTCAGTGCTTCAATTTGCTGGGCAATTTCTTCCTCACTGAGGGTTTTAATTTTTGGTAAAAAGAGACTTAAATCCAGATTAGGTGCTTCTTTAGCCGTGGTTGTTTTTTTTGCTTCTTCAGCCGGCAGATTTTGCTCAGGCTGGGGGCTATCTGCTCGCTGAAGGCTCTCTGCCGGCTCATGGCCCTCTACTACTTGCTCACGTTCAGTAAACTTCTGAGCCTCAGCGGACTCAGAGATTTTAACTGGTTTAATATTGTTCTCTAACCCGGAATTCTGTATATCGGAGCTTTTTATATCAGAACTTCGCACTTCAGAGCTTTGTACTTCAGAACT
>Ga0316204_10009215_pt1 | contig 13308 bp, 13 predicted proteins | sample 6monrhotite_MG_2_FD_205661 | JGI IMG/M metagenome (GOLD analysis project Ga0316204, IMG submission 205661) | Microbial mat bacterial communities from mineral coupon in-situ incubated in ocean water Damariscotta River, Maine, United States -... | ecosystem: Environmental > Aquatic > Marine >... | reverse complement strand
TCATTGAACAACTTAAACCTCTATGAAACATTGGAGTGGGGATCATGTCGCAATCAGCATTACGCTTAGTGGAGAAAGGCTCCGTGGACAAAAATAAGGCTCTTGAAGCCGCCGTGTCGCAGATCGAACGTGCGTTCGGCAAAGGCTCTGTGATGAAACTCGGCCAACGCGAAACGGTCGAGCACGAAGCCATTTCGACCGGTTCGATCGGGCTCGACATCGGGCTGGGCATCGGCGGTTTGCCGAAAGGCCGGGTGGTGGAAATCTACGGACCGGAAAGCTCCGGTAAAACGACCCTGGCGCTGCACGTGGTGGCCGAGGCACAGAAAAACGGCGGAACCTGCGCATTCGTCGATGCGGAACACGCACTCGACCCGATTTATGCCCGCAAGCTGGGCGTCAATATTGACGAATTGTTGATTTCGCAGCCCGACGGTGGCGAGCAAGCGTTGGAAATCACCGACACCTTGGTGCGCTCCGGCGCGGTGGATGTTTTGGTGGTGGACTCGGTTGCCGCGTTGGTACCGCGCGCTGAACTCGAAGGCGAAATGGGCGACCACCATGTCGGTTTGCAGGCGCGCTTGATGAGCCAAGCGCTGCGCAAACTGACCGGATCGGTAGCACGCTCCAACACGCTGGTGATCTTCATCAACCAAATCCGCATGAAAATCGGCGTGATGTTCGGCAACCCCGAAACCACCACCGGCGGCAATGCGCTGAAGTTCTACGCCTCGGTGCGTTTGGAAATTCGCCGCATCGGCGCAATCAAGGACCGCGAAGAAGTCGTCGGCAATCAGACCCGCGTCAAGGTGGTCAAAAACAAGATGGCGCCGCCGTTTAAGATGGTCGAATTCGACATCATGTACGGCGAGGGCGTGTCGAAAATGGGTGAACTGCTTGATTTGGGTTTGAAGGCCGAATTGGTTGAAAAATCCGGCTCGTGGTTCTCGTGCGACTCGACCCGTATCGGTCAAGGCCGCGAAAACGCCAAACAGTACCTGCGTGACCATCCGGAAATGGCCGAAAAATTGGAAAGCCAAATCCGCGCCAACGCGGGCTTGATTTCCGATGAAATGCTCAAAGGTGGCCCCGATGATATAGCCGCAGGCGAAGAGACCGCCGAAGACTAGGTCTTCTCGCACCGCATTTGGCCCGACCAATTGCGTAATGCCGCATGATCCCCATGCGCCGCGCGCGGCCCCAATGAGCGACTGTTCGCAGTTTCTCGGGGCCGCGCGTTGCGTTTGGTGGGGCGTTTGGGGAAGGCGTTTTGGCGGGGCAGTTCGAGGGGGTACGTGGTTTGGTGTGGTGGACAGGCTTTAAGAAGCCCTGTAAAAGCAATTCTTTGTGTTGGGGGCTATAACCTCGATACAAATCCTTCATTGTGTAAGCACGAACCAGCCGGACTGAAACCAGATGCAAACCGCCAACGATATTCGCAAGGCCTTCCTCGATTTCTTTGCCAAAAATGGCCACGAAGTTGTTTCGTCGAGTCCGCTTGTGCCGCACAACGATCCGACGTTGATGTTCGTCAATGCGGGCATGGTGCCGTTCAAGAATGTTTTCACCGGCATGGAAACGCGCGACTACACCCGCGCCACCTCGTCGCAAAAGTGCGTGCGCGCAGGCGGCAAGCACAACGATTTGGAAAACGTCGGCCACACGGCGCGTCACCACACGTTTTTCGAAATGCTCGGCAACTTTTCGTTTGGCGATTATTTCAAAGACGACGCCATCGACATGGCGTGGAAACTGATCACCAAGGACTACGCCATCAACCCGGATCGTTTGCTGGTGACCGTTTATCACACCGATGACGAAGCGTTCGATCTGTGGAAAAAGATTGCCGGTTTGCCCGATGAGCGAATCATCCGCATCCCGACCTCTGACAATTTTTGGTCCATGGGCGACACCGGCCCGTGCGGCCCGTGTTCAGAAATTTTTTACGATCACGGCGATCACATCGCCGGGGGGCCTCCGGGCAGCCCGGACGAAGACGGTGACCGTTTCGTTGAAATTTGGAACTTGGTGTTCATGCAATATGAACAGCAAGCAAACGGCGAGCGGATCGAACTGCCCAAACCGTCCATTGATACCGGCATGGGCCTGGAACGCATCGCCGCAGTGATGCAAGGCACCCACGACAACTACGACATCGATTTGATGCGCGCGCTGATTATGGCGTCTGCGGATGCCACCGGCACGGACCCGGACGGCGATCACCGCGTCTCGCACCGCGTGATTGCCGACCATCTGCGCGCCACTGCGTTCCTCATCGCCGACGGTGTACTGCCCAGCAACGAAGGGCGCGGCTATGTTCTGCGCCGCATCATGCGCCGCGCCATGCGTCATGCGCACATGATGGGCGCGACCGAACCTCTGATTTACAAGTTGTTCCCCGCGCTGCAAGCCAAAATGGCAGGCGCGTTCCCGGAACTGAACCGTGCCGAAGCGTTGATCACGGAAACGCTTAAGCTGGAAGAAACCCGTTTTAAAAAGACCCTGGATCGCGGCCTCAAACTGCTCGACGACGCTACCGGCGACATGACGGACGGCGGTGAGCTGGACGGTGATACCGCGTTTAAGCTTTACGACACCTACGGTTTTCCGCTGGACCTGACCCAAGACGCGTTGCGCGCCAAAGGCATCGGCGTCGACGAGGACGGCTTCAACACCGCCATGGAACGCCAAAAGGCCGCCGCGCGCGCCAGCTGGTCCGGCTCCGGCCAAGCCGCCACCGAAGAGCTGTGGTTCGACATCAAAGACGCCATCGGCGCGACCGATTTTCTCGGCTACAAAACCGAATCCGCGCAAGGCCAAGTCACCGCAGTCGTCATGAACGGCGAGCGTGTTGACGAAGCCTGCGTCGGCGATGAGGTGCTGGTGGTGTGCAACCAAAGCCCTTTCTATGGCGAGTCCGGTGGACAGATGGGCGACATCGGTACGCTTGCCGGCGACGGCGTAAAGGTCGATATCACCGATACGCAAAAGAAGCTCGGTGATATCACCGTGCATGTGGGCAAGGTCGCCGAAGGCACGCTCAAGATCGGTGATGAAGTGGCGCTCAACGTCAATTACGGCCACCGCGCCGCGACCCGCGCGAACCATTCCGCCACCCACTTGTTGCATGCGGCGCTGCGTCTTGAACTGGGCGATCATGTCACGCAGAAAGGCTCAATGGTGTCGGCGGATCGCTTGCGCTTTGACATCAGCCAGCCCATTGCGGTGACGGCGGAACAAATTTCCGACGTGGAATTGATGGTCAACGGCCAAGTGCGCGCCAACACGGCTGTCACCACTCGTTTGATGGCCCCTGAAGAAGCGGTCGAGGCGGGCGCAATGGCGCTGTTTGGCGAAAAATACGGCGACGAAGTGCGGGTCGTGTCGATGGGCACCGAAAACGAGAACGGCGCCAAAGAATTTTCCGTCGAGCTGTGCGGCGGCACCCACGTGAACCGCACCGGCGATATCGGCTTGTTGAAAGTCGTGTCCGAAGGGGCCGTGTCGTCCGGCGTGCGGCGCATCGAAGCGCTGACCGGTGCGGCGGCGGTGGCCTATATGGAAGCCCAAGAAGCGGCGCTGCAATCGGCGGCGATGGTGTTGAAATCAGCCCCTGCCGACGTGGCGACGCGGGTTCAGCAATTGGTCGATGAACGCAAAAAGATGGAACGCGAAATCGCCGACCTGCGCAAAAAACTGGCGTCCGGCGGTGGCACAGGCGGCGGAACCGAAACCAAGGATGTCGGCGGCGTAAAGTTCGCGCCAAAGCTGCTTGAAGACGTATCGGGTAAAGAACTCAAAGGCTTGGCCGACGACATCAAAGCGCAAATCAAGTCCGGCGTGGTCGCGCTGGTCGCGGTGGCGGACGGCAAAGCCTCCTTGGTGGTCGGCGTCACTGAAGACTTAACCGACACCATCAGCGCCGTCGAATTGGTCCGCGTGGGCTCAGCCGTGGTTGGCGGCAAAGGTGGCGGTGGTCGTGCCGACATGGCCCAAGCGGGTGGTCCGGATGGCGATAAGGCGCAAGCCGCGCTGGACGCCATCGAAGCCGCGTTGCACGCCTAGAGCCCTCAGGTCACTTTCGAAAATACTGCCCCGGCGTGGTGCCCAACGCCTTTTTGAACATGGCGATGAACGCGCTTTGACTGGCATAGCCCAGATCGAGCGCGATGGACACCACCGGCTCGCCATCCGCCAAGCGCCCCAACGCCGCCATCAAGCGCGCTTGTTGACGCCAATGGCCGAAGCTCATGCCGGTTTGCTGTGGGAATAAACGCGCCAAGGTGCGCTCGCTGACGCCGAAACTGTCGCCCCATTGGCGTTGAGTGCGGGTGTCGGCGGGGGTCTCGACAATGGCTTCGGCAATGCGTTTGAGGCGACCGTCGCGGGGCATCGGCAGGTGCAGTGGGACTTCTTTTAAGGTTTCGAGTATGTCGATGATGACGGCGATCACGCGTCCATCGGGACCATTTTGATCGTAAAGATCTTCGAACGCGTTGGCGTGCAAGATCAGTTCACGCAACAGCTTGGGCACCTCGACCACCGCACAGGTCTTGGGCAGGTTAGCCACCGTGCCCGGGGTGACGAACAAGCTTGCCATCGCGGTGTCGGCGATGGCTTTGACGCCATGGTCCAAGTTGCCGGGTACCCACACCGCGCGGTTGGGCGGCATCACCCACGCACCGTGCGCCGTGCTCACCAAGGCAAGCCCTTTGTGGGCGTAAACCAGTTGTCCACGCCCGTGGCGGTGCAGCGGAACTTCTTCGCCGCGCGCCATGTCATGGGGGCGTATGACGATGGGACGGGGCACGTCTTCCCAATCGAGCATGACGCCAGGCACGGGAAGGGGATATGGATGAGATGAATTTGGCATAATGTCGATACTTTTTGTCATTATCGTGTGTATCAGCCTAATGCGTCTCGGCGTATTTTGAAAATGGTTTTAAATAATGCGCATCTAAAGATGCACCGGAGCCCCCATGACTGAGCGCACCACGCCCTTTTCCCAACGCCCCGAAGTGTTGTTGATCCTGCTGTCCATCGCCATGCCGCTGAGCTTCAGCACCTGGATGGCGCTGCTCAACAACTTCGCCATCGAACGCGCCGCGTTTACCGGGGTGGAGATCGGCATTTTACAAAGTTTGCGCGAAATACCGGGCTTTCTGTCGTTTGGTGTGGTGTTCTTGCTGCTGGTGATACGCGAACAGGCCTTGGCGCTGATCGCGTTAACGTTGCTGGGCGTCGGCACAGCGGTGACGGGCTTTTTTCCGACCGAAATGGGTCTTTATATCACCACCGTGGTGATGTCGATCGGCTTTCATTATTTCGAAACCCTGCGCCAATCGTTGGCGTTGCAGTGGCTGGACGTGGACCGCGCGCCGGTGGCATTGGGGCGCATGGTGTCTGCCGGCTCGTTCGCCGGTTTGGTGGTGTTCGCCTTGATCTGGTTGACGCTGGATGTGTTCAACATCGATATGGTTTGGGTGTATTTGGTGGGCGGCGGCGCCACCGTGGCGTTGACGATTTGGTGTCGGTTGGCATTTCCCCGTTTTCAAGGCAAAGCCGAACAGCACAAACACTTGGTGGTGCGCAAACGCTATTGGCTGTTTTACGCCCTGACGTTTTTGTGGGGCGCGCGCAGGCAGATTTTCGTGGTGTTCGCGGGCTTTCTGATGGTCGAAAAGTTTGGTTTCGACGCGGGTGCGATGAGCTTGATGTTTCTAGCCACCAGCGCCATGGCGATTTGGTTTTCACCCAAAGTTGGACGTCTGATCGCGAAGCTTGGCGAACGCCGGGTGCTGATCATCGAATACACCGGTTTGATCGGTGTGTTCTTGGCCTATGCCTTCGTCGACACCGCGTGGGTGGCGGTGGGGCTTTATTTGCTCGACCACCTGTTTTTCGCCATGTCGTTCGCGTCGAAGACGTATTTTCAAAAAATCGCCGACCCGCAAGACATCGCCTCGACGTCGGGGGTCAGCTTCACCATCAATCACATCGCGGCGGTGGTGATCCCGGTGGTGTTCGGCCACATCTGGGTCAGCGATCATTCGTGGGTGTTTTTGGCGGGCGCAGGCATGGCGGCGGGATCGCTTGCGTTGGCGTTCTTGATCCCGCGCAATCCAAGCTGGGGACACGAGACGGTGTTCAGCGTACCTAAGATGCAAACCATTGGCGAAACCGCCGAGGTTTCTGTAGGCGAGTCCTAATGGAAGGGCGGCGCGTACATTAAGCCGCCATCGGTCCACAGCGCATTGAGGCCACGGTCCAGTTTGAAATCGCTGTCTTTGCCGAGGTTGCGCTCGAAAATCTCAGCGTAATTGCCGACTTGTTTGACGATGCGGTAGGCCCAATCGTCGTCGAGACCTAATGCCTTGCCAATGCCGGCCTCAGAACCGAGAAAACGGCGCTGCGCAGCGGTGCCGCTTTTGCGCAGCGTATCGATGTTGTTTGATGTGATGCCCAATTCTTCCGCTTGTATGGTGGCAAAAACCGTCCAGCGCACGATGTTGAACCACCCGGCATCGTCATCGCGCACGGCGGCACCTAAGGGTTCTTTGGAAATGACATCTTCGAGAATCATGTAATCGTCGGCGACTGGGGTTTCTTTGGTGCGAAATTCGACCAAAAAGGATTGGTCCGAACTGAACAGATCGCAACGCTCGGTAAAGAACGCGTAGCGCAATTCTTCAAATGCGCCGAACGCCATCAAGGAGATGGGCAGGTCGTGGTCGCGGATGTATTCGGCGATGTTGTCTTTACTGGTGGTGCTGTCTTCGACGCACGCGGTGGCTTTTTTGCCCAGAGGCTTCAATTCCAACAAGTTTTTCACGCCGAGCGATTTGCGCGCAACGAAACCTTGACCGTCATAAAAGTTCACGGCGGCAAAGTGCACGCCGAGAGAGCCATCGCGTGACAAGGTCCATGTGGTCGAGCGCACCAACACGTCCACGGCGCCTTCCTGCAAAGCCTGAAAGCGGTTTTGCGGCACAAGTTGGACAAAATTGATTTTGGATTTGTCTTTCAGCACGGCTGCGGCGATGGCGCGGCAGAAATCGCGGTCGAACCCGGCGATGGTGCCGGGTTGGCTGTATTCGCGTGGGGTGTTGAGGTGACCTGCGGTGCTGCAATTGAGCTGATCGTGTTTTTTGACCGTTTGTAGGGTGCTGTGAACCGCGTTATCAGCCTCCCCTCGAGTGACGCTCTGAGTTACGCCCTGACTTATCGCATCATGTGCGACGAGCGTGCAGAGTGTAAAGAGAGCCAAAGCCGTAACGTGAGCCGTGCGCAGGAATGGGGGGGTGAACATCGTTATTTCCAATTGTTATTTATCGCAGTTTAAGCATCTGTGGTGATCTTGTTAAGTGTGATGATATTGATTGTGTGGTGGCATGAAAATGCAACTCGTGCAAAAGTCAACTCGCCGGGTGCACGTGTGCACGGTTATTTGTAAGCTGGTTTGGTGTCAAAAGAGGCTCTCAACCACCAATTTGTCTATAAAATATTGGTTGGCTTTATGGCGTCGGGAGCGTGATGAGCAAGGCTTTTTCCAGTATCCGCCAGCGCGTTCTGTTCGCTTTTTTCCTGCTGGCGTTTGTCGGGGTGGTGTCCAGTCTGTGGAACATCTATTTGATGGCGCAGTATGAGCAGCGCCTCACGCAGCTGTCGGGTGAAAGCATTCCGGTGCTGGTCGCGGCCTATGAAATGGCGCGCCAAGGCGAAGCGATTTCCAAGGGGGCGTCGGGCGTGGTCTTGACGCGCGACAGATGGACGCGACAAGCCTTCGTCAATCGCATCAACGATCAATTCAACTGGCTCGACAGCCAGCTGGTGACCTTGGCTGAAAAGGGCATCGAGCAAGAGCGTCTCGACCACGTTCAGCAAAACAAGCGGGCCTTGCAGGTGAGTTTTGGGGATCTCACAAAGGCAGTGGAACGCCGCCACGATGCGGACGTGGCCGGACTCAGTGCACAAAAACCCGAATTGGCGGCAGAAGTGGACCGCTTGCTGTTGCTGCACAAATACCACGCGGACCGCTTGACTTACTCGGTCGCGGGGCTGGCCAACGCGCGCAAAGGTGAAATCGAAAGTTCGGTTTCGGGCATCCTCAAACAGATCAAGGTGGAGAGCTGGCTGCTCAACATCTACGCCTTGGCCGCCATCATCTTCGCCATATTGGTCGCGGTGTATCTGGACAGCCGTGTCGGCAGCCGCGTGGTGGCCATTCAACGCGCCATGCGCGCGGTTGCCGATGGCAGCGCCAAAGAAGAAATACCGCGCGGCGGCGGGGATGAAATTGCCGATATGGCGGATGCGCTAGGCACCTTTGTGGACAAGCTGGGGGAGCGTGAAGAACGCCTGCAGGTGTTGGTCGATGAGCGAACCAGCGAACTGGGAACGGCCAAAAATCATCTTGAAATCAATGAACGGCGGTTGCGCAATCTGTTCGAAGTGGCGTCCGATTGGTTTTGGGAGGTCGATGCCGCGTACGCCATCACCTATATGTCGCCACAATTTTTCGAGGCCGTGGGCAACCCGCCCAACGTGCTTCATCGCAGCTTGTTTGAACGCATGGCTGCCGATGATGTGATTGTCGAGGCGGATGTCTTGGAGGATCATTTGCAAACTCTGCGCGACCGGCTGGCGTTTAGTCGCTTCGAGTTCGCTGTTCGCACTACGGATGGACACACCATGCACCTGCAATCGTCGGGCATCCCGGTGTTCGATGAAAAGGGGCGTTTCGACGGCTATCAGGGTGCTCTCACCGACATAACGGAATACAAGCAAGCGGAAATCGAAATGCGTCATGCGCAGAAAATGCAGGCGCTCGGCAACTTGGCGGGCGGTGTGGCGCATTCGTTCAACAATATATTCCAGCCGATTTTAATCTTGAGTGAACTGACGTTGAACGAAACACCCGAAGCCTCGCCTGTGCGCGAACGCTTGCAAATCGCCATCGATGCCTGTCGCAGGGGCAAAGCCCTGGGCGATCGGATCTTGCTTTATTCACGCCAAGACGAGCCCGAGAGGAAGCCTCTCGATATTCACGGTGTGGTGCGTGAGACCATGGCGCTGTTTCGTTCCAGCGCGCCGACTTCGATCCGCTTGGCGGAGAACCTTGACCCAGATGCCGGAAAAGTGGTCGGCGATGCCGCTCAGCTTGAAGCGCTGCTGCTCAACCTTGCAACAAACTCAATGGATGCGATCGGCGACAGGGCCGGTGAAATTCAAGTTAATTTGTCACGTGAGAATCGGGCAAGCGTCGAATATGATATGGGTGCTGACATCGTCCACGATGATTATGCAAAGATCAGCGTGTCCGACGACGGTTGCGGAATGCTCCCGGAAATCGTTGAGCGGATTTTCGACCCCTTTTTCACCACCAAGGGATTGGGTAAGGGAACGGGATTGGGCTTGTCCATGGCAAGCGGCATCGTGACGATGCACGGCGGGGGAATCAAAGTCACCAGTATCAAAGATCAGGGCACCACATTCGATGTTTATTTGCCAATAGCACAAGGGGCTGTGACGGATATGGAAAACCATCTCAAAATTGATTGTGAAGGGGCGTAACGATGGTCGCTGTGCTTGTAATTGAGGATGATGACGCGGTGCGCTTTTCGTTGCTGTCGGCGCTTGAGTCCATGGGCCATACGGTGGAGACCGCAGTTAATGGTGTGGAAGGGGTGGAAAAGTGTGCGGCAGGCACTTTCGATCTGGTCATCACCGACCTGATCATGCCGCAAAAGGATGGGGTTGAGACGATTTTGGAACTCAAGCTCAACAATCCCGATCTCAAAATCGTGGCCATATCCGGCGGGGGCCGAAATGTCGATATTATGGAAACGACGTATGAGCTCGGTGCGGATTGCGCTTTGACCAAACCGTTTTCCATAAAAGATCTGAGCGATTGCCTGTTTCGCGTTTTGTCGGACACGGTGGTGAGGTGATCGTCCAGACCGGACCGTAGCCAGGCAAGGGTATCAAGTTTTCGGTCTAAGTTATTAGAAGTGGCTCTCTTCCCCCTCATATCATTTGGTGTGTGGTCATACTAGAGAGCAGATGAATCCGACATGTTGAAAAGCCTCACGCTCAAACAAGCCCCTGCCTTTATGGCCGTGCTGCTGCTGCTTGCGGACGGTGGGTTCATCATTGCGTCTGTCTACATCAACGCTGAAGTCCGCACGGTCAAAGAGGCGTGGACGGAATCTCAGGTGGTTCGCTCTGAAAAAGCGCGCCTAGGTGGACAGTTACGCGCCGCATTGGGCTATGGCGGTGTGACCCATAGTTTTAAAAATTATGTTTTGCGTGGGCAGGATGAATATCTTGACCGCGCCAGGGGCAATATTTCCGACATCAAAGCCGTCATCGCGTGCTATCGCAATTTCGATTTAAGTTTGGGCGAAAGTAACGCTTTGGACGATATGTTGCGCATGCTGGATGGGTAGCAGGTGGCGCTCGACAACATTCAGCCGATGATCGAAGAGGGGCTTTCCGTCGAAATCATCGACGCCAATGCAAAGATTAACGACGCTCTGGTGACCTTGGCCGATGATGCGCCGTATGCAGCTAAGGCTGCGGGTCGCAACACATTCCGTATTCATGGACATAGCGAGGGCATCGCAGAGGCTTAATCAGCGGCGTCGGCCTTAAGTTGCATCCGCACGATTTTGTCGGGTTCGCCGCTGATTTTACCGTTCGCGTTCTTGTTGCCTTTTTTGAGCTCATCGACGAATTCCATGCCTTCAAGCACCTGGCCCCAGACGGTGTATTTGCCATCAAGCCAGCGGCCATTGCCCAGCATGATATAAAACTGGGAATCTGCGCTGTCGATGTCGCGCGACCGGGCCATGCCGACCACGCCGCGGACAAACTTTTCAGATGAAAATTCGCCGGGGATCTTGATGCCCGATCCGCCCGCGCCGGTGCCCAGTGGGTCGCCGCCTTGGGCCATGAAATCTTCGATCACACGGTGGAACGTCAGGCCGTCGTAGTAGCCTTGGCGGACCAGTTCCTTGATCCGCGCCACGTGTTTGGGCGCAAGATCGGGACGCATCCCGATCACCACCCGCCCGGCGGGAAGGTCCAGGTGCAAGGTGTTGTCGGCGCTGTTTAAGTCTAAGTTGCTCTCGCCAGCGCCTTGATAGACGCTGGCGGATGAGCCTGCCTCGGCAGATGAGGGCGGTTGTTGGCCGATGACAAACCACGCCCCGATGGCGATGGTGAAAACGAGTGCCGCCAGGATTGCGATGCGCATGTCATAGGCTCCTTGGGTTTAGTCTTTGGCGTCGGCGGCGACTTGCATGCGCACGATGATGTCGGGCTCGCCCAACACCGCGCCGTTGGGGCCTTCGCCTTTTTTGATGTTGTCGACGAATTCCATGCCTTGCACAACTTGGCCCCACACGGTGTATTTGCCGTCCAGAAAATCTGAGCGATCAAACATGATGTAGAACTGGCTGTCGCCACTGTTGATGTCTTGGCTGCGCGCCATACCGACGGTGCCGCGCACGTATTTTTCACGCGAAAATTCGGCCGGAAGGTTGACGCCGGAACCGCCGGTGCCGTTGCCTTCGGGATCGCCGGTTTGGGCCATAAAGCCGTCGATCACGCGGTGGAAGGTGAGCCCGTCGTAAAAGCCTTCACGGGCCAGTTGCTTGATGCGGGTGACGTGCTTAGGGGCCAGGTCTTCGCGCATTTCGATCACCACCCGTCCGTCTTTGAGGTCCAGGTACAGGGTGTTTTCAAGGTCCAGGGCCAGGGCCTGTTCGGTCATGATCAAAACTCCAAATATGAGGGCAGCGAATGCAGAAATGAGACGGGTCATGGTGTCCCTCGCGTTGTAAAAAAGGGGTGTGTTGGGGGAAAATAGCACGGCGGTAGAAAAACAAAAACCCCGCCAAACAGGCAGGGGTTTCGGTTGAGGTCGGTCAAGACAATCAGTCGAACAAAGAATCGATTTCATCTTGGCTGATGGAGCGGGCAGGGTCGAGCGCCGGACCGTTGAGCAGTTTTTCGTCATCAGACTTGCCGTCGCCCTTGACGTCCACCTTGGCGATTTCGTCCTTGCCCCACAATTCCGTCAGCGCCGTGACGCGGTCTTCCACGTAGGTCAGCGAACGCGCCACCTTGGTGACGCGTTGGCCGGTGATGTCTTGGAAGCTACACGCCTGAATGGTATTCATGTCGTTTTCGGAAATTTTATCCAGCAGGGCGAGCTGGGCTGGGTCCTTGAGCAGGGCGCGCAGCTCTTTAACGGCCTCTTCGTTGTCTTCAGCGCAGGCCATGATGGTGTTCGACGCATCGTCGGTGGCCTTGATCACGGCGTCCAACTGGTCGGACATGGTGCCGAATTCGTGGGAGTCGTCCGCCGGGCGGGAAATGCTGGCGATTTCCTCACGCACGCGGTTGATGTAGCGCAGCAGCCCGTGCAGTTGGACGCGCAACGCTTCTGGGTCGGGATCTTCAATCGGTGCATTCATGTACGCCAGGTCCTTTTTCGCCAAACCATCAAATATCCCGCACGGCGATAGTGCGGATTTCACAATCAACATACTTTAACAGCAAAATCAGTTAAAGGTTGATAAAAATGACACTTTTAGGGTAACGGCCACTTAGCGGGTGGTGCGTTTGGGGGACATGGTCTTCATTGCCATGACCTGGAGTTTCATTTTTTGTTCCGCGCTGAGATCGTCCAAAACGTCCTGGCGGGCTGCATGAACGCGCCGTGCAGCTTGGATCAATTGCTGACGGGTGGGCGAGGCCGTTTGCCCCGTGTGTGTTTGGGGGCGGTTTTCGATGCCGTCCAACGTCGCGTCGAGTTGCGCCTTGATGCTGGCCTGGGACGGTTCAGGGGCAACCCCGGGCTGTGGCGCGGGCTTTGGGTGTTGCGCCGCATTTTGCAGGGCTTCCCGGGCTTTTTTGTCCAATATCAAGGACATAAAAGCTTTGCCGATTTTTGACATGCCAGCGACCTTTTGCAGCGACTTTTTGCACTTAACACCCGCAGACTAACGCGATTCTTAGTGTTGCGGCAAATACTCAGCATTGCGGGCGTTTTGGCGATTGCAATCATCACGGTCCTGGCTAGGATGGTGAACAGGTTCAGCATACCTCCCCAAATCAAATTCACCCCCACGCACCACGGTGCCGTGATGCGGTGTTCGTGGCATTTTCGCACTGTGGGAAAGTTCCCACTTTCACGAATGCTTAACCGAAAATAGATAGCGCTTTCACAATAAGCGCAGTATGTTGCGGACCATCATGAAAAGGACAAGAAACGCTAAAATTATCGCCACGCTCGGGCCT
>Ga0316204_10009213_pt1 | contig 13309 bp, 7 predicted proteins | sample 6monrhotite_MG_2_FD_205661 | JGI IMG/M metagenome (GOLD analysis project Ga0316204, IMG submission 205661) | Microbial mat bacterial communities from mineral coupon in-situ incubated in ocean water Damariscotta River, Maine, United States -... | ecosystem: Environmental > Aquatic > Marine >... | reverse complement strand
CGAGCAGTGCGGACAGTTCATTCTCAGACCCCATTCCTAAATAATAAACCACTATTTTAACAATGTTGCTGACCCAATGGCAAAATAGTGACTCAGCTTTGACAGAACCGATTTTGTCATCAAGGAAGGTCTCGAGAAAATTATCCCTATTGAAGTAAAATATCGCAACATGACGCAATTCAAGATAACTCGTGGATTTAGATCATTTTTAGAAGTCTACAAACCCAAACTTGGATTTATCATCTGTAAAAATCAAGTAGGAAGTATGACTCTTGGTGAGACTGTCATACATTTCATTCCATTAAACGAACTCCCAAGTTTATTTGGTTATCTTGAATTCAACTTTCCAATATGAAAATTTATCGGAAGGATTTTTGCAAAAAAAGCCCTCCCCTTAAATCCTATGTGCTTGCACCATTCGGAAAGTCTCAAGCAATTCATCATAGGCATTTGGATCTTCTAGGATGCGGTTATAGTCAGCTCTCGTCAAAGTGATGGCATAATTTTCTTGGACTGCAGCGGCCGTACTTGCTGCACTTGCACCTGCTTTTTCTTCATCGATCAAAGTAATAGTTTCAATCGCATAGTCCGAGGTTGAACTTGCTGCTGCCGCGGCAGCTGAAGCTGATTGCATTGCTGCTTGTAATTGTCGTTGGCAATCTTCTGCTTCTCTTGCCGTTTTAAAAATCAATTGGACTTGGCCGGGTTCAGGAATTTGTTTTTGTGTTTGTAGTAATAACATCGCTAAGTGTGATGCCGGTTGTGATGTTCCAAATAAACCTACCGTTGCGGGTGAAGCAGTAACTGCTGCAGTTGAAGATTGGGCTAATCCAGTAAGCGATGCTGGAGCGTCTGATTGGGTATATGCAGGTGGTGCTGTGACTAATGATCCTACGCCTGCAGCTGATACACCAGAGACTTGCACTGCCATAAATGCTTGGTAGGCTTCTTGGACTTCTGCTCTTTTTGCATGACTTGCAAAGTGTTCTTCAAAATGATCATAAGCCATATCTTGCGGTAATAATTTTTGCGTTTGTAAAAATGCATAGAAATCTGGGCTCACGGTGGGTGTTAGCTCTGTTGCTTCACCAGGAGTTTCTACAACCCTTGCAGCTGATGTGGTTGCTTCAGCAATCAATTCTCTCGATCCCGGTATTTTATCTAAGAGAGCATCACTGGGATAATCAATTTCGGTTAACAATGCTTTTGCATAATCAAAATCTTTAACAAGAGAAGCTGCATGTGCCGAAAGCACATGTGCCATTCGATCATCTTGATGTGAAAGCACATAGGCTTTGAATTCTTCTAACAATGCAATTGCTAAATCATTTTTATCAGTTTCATGGTATAAATTGATAAGTAACCATGTGGCCATAGCCCAGGGTGTCAGTGTGATTTGTCCTCCCGCATGTTTAAGCTCCGTAGATAAAACGCTGTCAAGTGCAGGTGCTTCCATCTGACTGTAGCCAAGCCCAGCGTTATCTTGCAAAGATCTGGCTTCTTTTAAATAGTGTTCTGCTGACTCAGTAATACCCTGTGCTGCTAATACCTCTCGACGCTGTATCAGAAAATTGGCATATTCCGTTAAGGTACTTGTTGATCGCTTTAGGGTTAATGCTTCAAGGAAATAGCGATTAGCATTTTCCCATTCATCTTTTAGGGAGCAACAAATAGCAAAATTATGTTTGAATTGTGAAGAAAGTGGAGCAACTTTCATAAAAATTTTGTTATATTTATATGCACCCTCTAGAGTGTCATCAGTGATATCACCAGATGCAATAGCAAGACAAACCGATCGGGTTTCAAGATCAGGCAGCTCATCAATGCTATCCAACACTGATTTAATAGTCGATTCATGAGCAAAGCTAAGTATCTTCGACAATAGAGTATTACCATCCTGGTCGGATTGCATTGCTTCTAAGGAAATTTTAAAAGGAGTTGTTGTAATTTTTTGTTGGCATCGAATCAAGAAATCTCGTGTTATTTGAATAAACATCATATCACCACCGTATGATGTAAAAAGCTTCAATGCACACTTTGCATACTCTATAGCTGATAGGTAATTATCTCGCCTCAGAAAATTTTCTGCAAGTTTGTAGAGATTTTTTGAAAAATTTAGAGAATTGTACTCAAAGTTTTCACTAAAGATATATAAAGAACGTTCAAGTAGTATCCTCTGTTTTACAATATCTTGATCATACAAAGCACTCATATTCATTAATAACTCTGCAACTTTTGGATGATCTTTGCCATAGTAGCTTTCATATACTGACAGAACATCTAGCATCATTCCTTTGCTAGCTTCAAAATCCTCAGTAAGTAAAAAACATTGACTTAGATTCATTTTTACTTTTGCAACTTCGATATGATCTGAACCAAACCAATTTTCAAAAACCTTTAGTGCATCATTATAAAATCGGATAGAATCTTTAATTTTACGTGAATAAAAAAAAGTATTACCTAATTCAAAAGTTACCTGTGCAACTTTGAAATGCTCTGTACCATAATATTCTTTTAACCTTGGTAATACGGTTTCCAGAATTTTAATTTTTTTGTTTTGTTCTCCTACTCCACCATAAGCAATGGCTAAACTGACAAGGCACGTTAGATAATCGGGATGATCAGAACCAAAGTGCTCACTTAAAGAAGCTGATACATTTTCTAATAAATCAATTGCCAAGGTATGTTTTCCTATAAAAAAATAGGAATTTGCAAGACCCATTTTGATAAACATTCTCTCTTCTTCAAGGGTGACATTTATTTCTTTTGAAATAATTTGATCTGCACTCATATAGCTTCTATGACTTTCAACAGTATTACCAAGCGTTTGATAAACATTTCCCAAATTATTTAAAACAACAGCTACTCTATAATTTTCATCACCATACAAATCTTTTATTGCATATAAAGCTTTTTCAATCTGTTTTACACTTTTTTTTGATGATCCTAATGCATTATATGCATTACCTAAATTTAACCTAGTAACCGCAATATCTTTCTTATCAACATTGTGAGTATCTTTTTTTCTGAAGCTTAGAACGAACTCTAGCAATATTTTTTGATCAAGGTATTTTCCAAGGTCACCATACAAACAAGCTGCACTATGTAATAACCTAACCAAATCTGCCTGTCTTGAATTTGAAAAATACATCATATAATTCTGAAATGAATGAATATGTGTTAATAACCCTTTATTATACTGCCATGTTGCTAATTTATTTTCTTCTCCACTTTCTTTATCATATAAAAAAGCTTTATCTAATAATTTTAAAGCCTCAACCACTACATTGTTCTCTGCTGTATCTTCCTGACCTTTTTTTTCACCAACATGAAGCCGAATTACCTCTTGCAGTAACTGGTGTATTTGTATACTTTCCTGTACCTCAACTGCAATTAGACAATAATCTCTCAGTCCTCTTAGAATCTTATTAAACCCAAAATCATCTTTAGAAAATGCGCGGTCGATTACACGATTAGGGATGGGGTCAGGAGCATAGAATGCACAGATATTTAAAAGATTTTCTGCCGCGGGTAGTATTACTCTCAATGATTCTATCGACAAGTACCAAGTTGTGTAGACCATTTTTTGATGTGCATGTTGTGCTAAAGCTGCAGGTGTTTGCTGAGAAGGTATCTGTAATAATTTCGCTTTATTATCATACGTGGTTTCATAGCGAGTTAAATACCCTGCAATACCACAACCTGTTTGTTGAATGTACGCAACGGCTTGAGTTAAAGCCAGTGGGAAGTAACCTAAAGCTTTTGCTAATTCATCGGCTGATTCGGGTGTTTCTGTTGGTGTCTGCCCTTCTGGATTTAAGAGTTTTAAGATATATGATCTGGCATCCGCTGGATCAAAAACATCGAGTTCTATCACTGCATGGCCTATCCAATGGGCACTGCGACTGGTCAATAGAATATGTAACTTTCCATCACCATATCTTTCTTTCGGTAAAAAATGTTCAACTTTATCTTTATTACTGACATCATCCAGCACTAGTAAAACATTGGGATAGGCCTGGGATAATCGGATATAGATTTGGCGCATTAACGTAGCATGATCATCCTTATAAGCTTGTGTATCTATACCTAACACATCTTGCGCGAAATCAGAGAAAGCAGATAATGGTTCTCTTGCTGATAACCAAACGATATAGTCATAGCCCACTTCCCTGACGCCTGCTGCTCCAGCTGCACCAGCCTCATTGCCCGCTGTCATACGTGCTGTATGCGCATATTCTAAAACCAAGCTGCTTTTACCCACACCACCAAGGCCTGCTACACTTTGAGTAATGACACCTACCGGGTTACTTTCTAATTGCCTAGCAATCTGATCAAGCTGTGATGCGCGTCCGGTAAAGTTTCTATTACGCTGAGGTAGTTGGTATAAAGGCGTTGAAAGTAAAGCATCTGCTTCTTCTATTCGTTTCCGATAATAAGCTTGTAATTGGCTTTCTTTAGATACTGCATCCTCTAAGTCTGCTATGCGTGATGCGAGGGTGGGATTAGATAATTGTGCTTGAACCTGTTCGGAGGTTAAGGGTTTTGTACGATCGGGGTGAGCGGCATAATATGCTTCCCATTTTGCATTAAATTGCGTCCATTGCGCTTTGTGGTCTTCTGAAGATTCTGGGTAATACGATACATAAAGACTTCTAAGGAACGCTTTTAAGCTTTTTGTGTAACTCTTTTCTCGCCAATTGAATATTAATTCTCTATCAACCCATTCTTCAGGTAAGGATTCGTGTTCATGGCCTGCTCCCAGCATATAGATCACGCGCGATTGATTGATGACAGTGCGATCTTGTTGATGTTTGTCTTTAATGAGATTAAGTTCAAGCTGCACACTGGAATAATTCAAGGCATCAATGCGATCTTTTAAAGACGGTGTGCAATACACGAGAGCAAATTCACTATCTTTAGCCCCTTGACAAAAATCTTCCTTATGGTCATCTCCAATATTATCTTCGATATCCAACAGCGCATGGATACCCGCTGATCTTAAATGAGCACGTAATGTTTTTAAAAATAAAGGCACCCAAATCTCTTGGGATCGATGCTCAGCCGTGGGCCAAGCATAACTCATAAAACATTGCGGTGTTTTGTCATCAAAGGTAAATAGTTTTGAGAGATCAGAGAGTAAGGTTTCTAGGGCGGCATGTTGTTCGGCATCTTGTGCTATTAGGTTTTGCTCTGTGTAAAAAGCATGCGTCTGCCATTGGATTTCTTTACGTTCTATAGCATTATTGCGTAAGTGTTTTTGCACTTCTCGATTTAATAACTTATATGAGCGTTTAATACGATCTTTAATCGCTGTGATCAATGGTCGATTTTTGAAAGTTGCTAACACATCCAGTTGACTTAACAAATCATTGAGCTTTTCAAGAAGACTACTGATTGTTGGAATGTAAAGTGAGTCTGCTTTTCCGGCTGCTGCCGCTGCTGACAGCTCAATGGCCTGTTCTTCATTTTCATAAACGACATTTGTATTGATTTCAGTTATAGTTTCTTCAATCTCTGCTAATATTTGATGATATTTAACTAGTTGATCATCAGTTAGATTTAAACGTTTAGCGGCCCTTTTTAAAAGATCAAAATTAAGTGTAATCAGCAATAACGGTGGGTCTTGTAATAATTCTAGTAAACTTCTGGGTGAATTGGAAACTGAGGTTTCAGCAGTAAGCACTGCTGAGCCTTTGCTAGAAGAAGTGGTTTTGTGAATTGATTGCATCGTAAAACTTCCTTTTCAGGTTGTCGAACTGATGTTTTTAGCATTATTCTCTTTCTTTAAATACATCTAATTTATTCATGATAAAAGCCTATATCAACAAAACAACCGAATCAATTATTTAATTCTAAAATAAAATATATTAATTTAATTCAATCAATTGGCAATATACATATTAACTGATAAATAATTTCAAAAGTTACCATTAAATTTTTTATTTCATATAAACAATTACCTATATCTATTTGATGTCAAGAAATATTTTTTCATCCTTCAATCAAATCAATGACAAATAATCTCTATCTTTTATTGAAAATATTAATAATCCATACTAGAGTGATTGTCGTATTGCGTTATTGAAATCCATTTTCATAGATAAATAGGAGATCGATCATGTCAAAAAGAAATTTTGAGTTTAGGAACAATTTTATTTTTAACTGTGTGTTTTCTCTGATAAACACTGCTCTAGTATTTTCTGTAAGAAATCCACAAATTATGCTCTTTATTGCTTTTAGCCTTTTGTACGAACCCGTGGAAGCACATGATGCCAATGAATTTTGTCATAACAACTGCCAAAGAATATATAGGGCTAACTCTAGTCCAAGGAGGAGCCAAATAATTGAAGAATGCGTAGACAATTGCCTGTTGGCTAGGGCACCCTAGTCGACCTAATACCCAAGCAACACTTCGATTCATAGTTAAATTATTTATTTATGAGGAGGCAAAGACTGTCTCCTCATTTTTGAAGCCAATACTTGCGCTCTTTAAACCAATAGCACTTATTCGCTTTTATTGGGTTTTTGCCTTCCATTAAAATAATGGCTTTTTGATCGGACAATTGCATCAGCGCATGTGATTGAAAATGAAAGCTCTCACTACGAGAGCCGGGATGATCACCATGTCCTATGCTGACTGAACTGGATGATAATTTCACGGTTCTTGTCCCACAGCATTTTGAAAAAAATTCTGCATCATCCAAATCATTTAAGGCAAAGGCGATCTTCACTTTGCTATTTAAAAATCCTTTGGCATCTTCTTTTCCGTAGCTTGTAATAATCTGACCTAAATATTGCACGATAATAATGGGACGCAGATGATAACTACGCAGGAAAGATAGCCCGTCTTTGAGTTGATTAATCCGTGCCATATTGCCAAACTCATCCATCAACGCCAGTACACCATAAGGTTCATCCACCGCTGGGGCCTCTGCGGATAAGCTATTGATCATTTGCGCCCAAAACAGCGTTAATATCGGACTTAATCGCTCCTTATCCGCATCGGGGATTTGTACATAAATGCTGATTTTTTCTCGCCTTAAATGCCTAAAATCAAAATCATTGCCACAAGTTGCATAGCTCACCAAAGGATCATTAAAAAGCCCCATACGTGAGTGAAAATCTTTCAGAATATTTTTTTGGGTTTTCTCATCAGTACCCAATATGGCATAGGCATTTTGTTTTAATTGTTTTGAGAACACAGCTTTATTTTGTTCTACTACATCAAACAACCAAACGAAGAAGTTTTTTTGTTTGGACAAATCATGTATTTCAGATAGTGTTGCGTTATGTTGTGTTTCCAATAAATAAAGCGATAGCGTTAAAAAGATTTCTCGCGAAGATTGATACCAAAAACCATCACCGAGTTTTGTGGCAGGAATTAAGGTCTCTGCAATCAATTGTAAATCTCGAATCCGCAAATCAGGGTGATCACTGACATAATAAAAAGGATTGTAGCGCGCTGTATTTTTATCGATATTGGCAGGTGCCCATAAAAAACACGTATTATTCAATCTTATTTGCCTGTGCTGTGCAGTGAGTCTGTATAATTCACCCTTTAAATCATTAAATACACCAGAACCTTCCCATGCTAATAAATTCGGCACGGCAATAGCGCTTGTTTTACCAGCCCCGGTCGGTGCCACTACTAACACCCCTTCATAGCCCGGTAATCGCAATAGTTGACCATAGGCTTTTCCGAGCACGATGCCATTGTCTGTGAATAAACCCGCGCGTTGTATCTCAAAGGCATTGGCAAAGTGGGCCTGGCCAAAGATTTTTTTAGCTTTGCCTGTTGCAGAAAAAAGTTTGCTGATGAGCGCGATAAAAAGGAGTGAATAAGCACCCAAAACACTCAAGAGACTATGTTGATAGGCCTCGCTGCCCGTCGGTAAGTCACGAAGTAATCTGTACACCATCCAGGGCGTAGGAAGAATATTCATGCCCTCCCAGAGACTAAATACATAAATACCGAGCGCACTGAATCCTATCCATGCTAACCAAAGCACCAAAATATACTGCGCAATCGCCCGCTTCACACCACCTTGAAACCAAAGTATGAGTGACATCATGGGAATTAATATCACAATAAATGCCATCAAAACAGGAATAACAAATCCATAGTCTAGTACTAGGATAAAACTCCAGGGGGTTGCCGGGTTATCAAGTCCCAATAATTTGAGCAACAAGACATTCATACACTGCAAACCCATCAAGCTGATCATCACTAAAAAAATCAATCGGACAAATTTGTTTTGTGTTAAATGATAGAAGCTCAAACGCAAATTAAGCATTAGTGCATTAAAACCCGTACTCAGGTAGTAAATCGAAAAAATATGATCTACCAATCCTCCAGAAGCTGCAATAATACAACAATGTCAGTTGCTTAAAATCATCCAATTGTACGTACGACTAGTCGACCCATTCATGAACTCTAATTGTTGATGGCTTCCCTAAGTAATCATTACACGTATATTGACATTCAGGAAAGTATTCACAACCCCAAAATACCCCTTTTTTGCCGTGTTTTTTTATGAGGCGCCCCTTTTTACAAATATTACAGAGATAGACTGTCTGTGATTCTTTCTTGGCTTTAGCGTCATCGTGCTTTTTTAACTGAGCCGTATCAACGACATAATCACAGTCAGGATAACCACAACATCGACGAATGGATCGACCACGAATAAAATATAAGTAGGTTGATAACCCACATTTTGGGCACCTTATCGGCTTCTCCATTTACGCTGTCCTTGATAAATGATTAACTTTTTAATTAAGTTGGGAAACTATCTGCGAGGGATCGAATTATAAGGAATGACCGCAACAACTCTCAATGAATAATGTCTCACAAGCTTATCAGAAAATGTGTATTTAAATAGCCTCTGAAAAAGAGGAGTATCCCCAACACGACGGTCTCTGAGGATACAAAGGGATAAGGATGATGAAGACAACCTCTCACGACTTAGGATGATGCTGGTGGCCGTCGTTCCCTCCGAGGGATCGTGTGATATGCAACCTATTGCATGATATTCAAATTTCTAATCCCTTTTCTCTGTGGCAACAATGCCTTGAGAATCCATGTGTGCGTCATCCTTTATCAAAAGGATATTGGTGATGAAAATAAAATTGCTTTCTGGAATTTGCGTTTTTTGTTTGTTGGAATTTCTGTGTGTTGCTGTGATCTTTATGTATTCTATAAACATGCGTCATTTGATCCCTCAAGACATGAAACGAACGTCCCCCATTTTTATCACTCAGTAAGTTGGAGATGAAATGAAGTGATGTAGATTTTCAAAAAAACTTGGGTCTTCCGGATTTATTGAAAAATGCTACTGGAGAACATTTAGATTCAAAATACTTCATAAATCATGTTAATAATCGTTATCTTCAATTGTAGTACATCCATCTTGTCGAGCGTTAAAGAATCAATTTTATATTCTTTAATAACTGGAATAGGACCAAAAAATTTGCGCAGCCAGCCTCCTAAATCTCTCGGACATCTCTCGGACATTTCGGATGTCCGAGAGATGTACAAGAGCACCCCTATTAAATATTTCACATTACATATTAATAAGTTATATAAACATCTGACTTAGTCTTCTCACCCATCTCTCGGACATTTTGGATGTCCGAGAGATAACTATTTTTTGATAAGGAACCACCTTCTTGCCCAGCCGCCGGCGCCCTCGGCATCAATATAACCCATTTCTTTTAAGGTCTGCAGATCACGTCGCAGGGTTCTATCTGTAATATCTTCATCTAACACGTTCAAAAGCTCATTCGGAGCTTTCGTCCCAGCTTCTAACAAACTCAATATCTTCTTTTGTCTGTCTGTTACCTCCGGTTCTTCAGAAGTTAACCTGGCGGGGCTATAAGAACGTGACCACAAACGAACACCAAACGTTCCTGTTTGTTCAAAAAACTCAGGTTCTTTCATTCCTTCTTGGGCACAAATGTTAATAATTTGCTGTGTTCCCATGCCCATTGCTTCAATTAATCCCCGCTTGTTAAAAACGTCAGTTATATAAGGGTTTCTAGGATGGGAAGAATGGACTTCTTTCAATTGATCTATAGTAATTCCTTTTGGTAGCAGTCCTGTATTGATAAGTTCTAATCTATCATCATAAATAACGAGTGTTATTGATCCACCAGGAGAAGAATAATCTCTATGGCACAATGCATTGATTAAAGCTTCTCTTACGGCTTTAAACGGATACTCTTGTTCTTCAACACGCTGCATTTGTCCTTCAACGATCCTAACAGCAACAGCTGTATTACGTGATATAAAGTTCTCTGCTTCCCTCAATAGAGTAAATGCGTTACCGATGACATGTTTTTTGTCAATAAAGGTTCCTTTTTCTAATCCTTTGAACCTTGCCATTCGGATAATACATTGTATGTATCCATGGCCTAGGTTAGTTCCAAATAAAACTGGTGCTGCTTGTATTAGTTTGTCATCTTGAAGTAGATTAAATTTAGTTAAAATATATTCAATACTCTTACCATCAAATGAAGGATTTAATTGATATTTTTGTATTCCGTCTTTGACGGTGTCAATAATTTCATTATGATCTAGGCCATCAATATTAAAATCATCAGCTGGCAATGACTCCCATGATACCGGTGATATGTTTCTTGTTAGAAGTAATTGCTGATATCTAGTTTGACTCATTGTGTGTGTATCAGCTTGCTGCCTTTCGTAAGCGCAACCAGAAAAACTATATGGAACGCAATGACCATCAGGATGTGCTGTCATCGTAATGACTTGACGTCCTTTTTCCACATCTATGTATTCAATTTCTATATTTGCTGTTGGCTCAAGCTTCTTTAATGTATTAGAAATATCAAGTTTAGTTTTATCATTAACGACTTGTCCTATGACTTTATGGTCATTTCCAATACCTATAAATACTGTACCGCCTTTCCCATTTAAAAAAGCACAAAGTGTTTGAGCAGCCGATTTAAGATTGGCTGTAGATTTTTTTAGTTCTACAGTGCCTGATTCTCCCCTCTTTGCAATAGTTTTTTTGATGTCCTCTAAATTCATGTCATAGTCCTGTCTAATCAGCATATAATTTCGTGATCATTCCTTGTCCGACCAATCTAAAATCTTAATAAATCGAGGCAATTAGATGTTTGAGTTTTTTCTAGTAATTTTGGATATTCAAGTAATGCTAGTTTTCTATGACCCTTTGCCTACATCCTGTTTCGTAAAATTATAGTCTCGGCGTAAATCAGCTTATTCAATAGATTCAGACTTTTTTTATTTTTTCCCTAACTATCTATTTTAAACAAAGATGATTTATTGTTTTTGAATTAAATCATATTCAACTACTTTTTTCCTTGAATTCATCCAAAGCAAACAAGTTCTCTGTCAATTCAGGATGTTCAGAAATTAGATAATCAGCCAGACCCGATTCGAATACTAAAATATTGCTTATCCCAAACGATTCATAATAAACCATAGTGCTGCGACTACGATAAATATGGTTGCCTTTGATAAAGGTATTTTCAATTTCTTTCTTCTTTTCAGCAGATAAAGAATCAAATATGTTTTTAGTTTCCCTGGATCTGTATTTTATATATTCATCGTTTAAGTTATCGATAAATTGTTTTTCGCGTTTTTTTTCAATTCTGTCTTCGAAAGATAAAATCTCCTCATGTGAAGCAACAATATTTTTATCAACATAATTTTTCTCAATAGCAGATCTTAAATAGCCGGCAATATTTTTAATTTCTCCCGTTTTATACTTTGGTCTCGATTTTACGTATTCAATAGCATCAGACACCCTACCCTCACCAAATTTGGTTATTAGATTTTTTATTTCAGTTGGATCCATGCCAAACTTTTCCAAAACAAACACATCATCCTTAGGGCCTATATGCTCTTTAGGTTGTTTACCTAAGCGTTTTTTTATAGCACGTTCTTCTAACTTGAATTTAATAGAATGAATTTTTCTACCTTTCCGCTTTATGTCAGGAATAATGAATATATCTGAACACGTATTTATTTCTGTAATCGCCGCTGATAGAACCCGGCGATTAAAATCTCTGAATATCTCATACTTGCCATCTTCTACTCCCATAAGCTTTCGAAAAAGTGAATACGGAAATTCTTTTGTGTATTTTAATCCACGATATCTGGCACAGTTTTCATAAAGCGCTAAAGCATAAGAAGACTTAAATCTTGACTGAATCAATAGATTGATCTTTCCATAAATCGCAGGGTCAATAATTAAACTTTTAATCAACTCGCTGTATTGGTATTTTACAATGCCATTAGTAATGCTCACAGAGGACAGTATGGTTGAGGCATTCCACCCTTCTATCTCAAATTCAGGTATTTTTTCATCTAAAATATTCCATTCAATTACTGTTGAAATAAGCGTCTTTAGCGCCTCTTTTAACACTTTATGATTCCGGGTGACAGAATTTAAAAGTCGTTTCAATTTATCCAATGAAATCTCATGAATTAACGTTTCTTTAAGATCTGGATATGCATGGAACAAGAGTGCATTTGAAATTTTTCTTTCAAGCAATGATAATTTATTTGAACAGTGGATCGTTGCAACATGTTTCTTGATTACTTTTCTGCCATTGATAAGCTCATAGCTGTCGGCCATAATCAATTCCCTATTCATGGTTCTAGTATCCCTATCAAAATCAGCACAACTTACAAATCACATAAACGTCTCACTCAATCACACAAACGTCACATTTTAGTCACATATCTGTCACAATAATTCACACATTTGTCACAGATAAGCCAATAATAAATTGTTTTATTAGATGTTTCTCAAAAATAAACTATAGAAACATATATAAAAATATAACAACATGTTCGTAATGTTTACGTTGTTGTATTTGATAGTAACATCTAATTTAATTCCAATCTATCTCATGATAGTATCGGATTCTACGTAATACATTGAAAGGAGAGTTTCATGGAGGTAATTGTTCCAGCTAACAATAAAGGAGGGGTAGGCAAAACATCTATATCAGCTATTCTTGCTGATTATTTTTCAAAAGTGCTTAAGAAAAAGACCTTAGTGATTGATTTAGACCCACAATGCAATTATTCACAAAGGGCACTCCAAATGGAAATAGATCCTTCCTATGAAGAGGGTCATAGACCTCCTATTCATCCGGATTATGAAGAAAGTGATTTAGATTGGGATGGGAGAAGCAGTATTGCGGATATTTTCTTATACCCAAAAAAAGGTATTGTGCCCTACCCTACTATGAATGAATACTTAGATGTTGCTCCTGCACATGCAGCAAATTTATTAGAAGTTGAACAGTTTCA
>Ga0316204_10009212_pt1 | contig 13309 bp, 2 predicted proteins | sample 6monrhotite_MG_2_FD_205661 | JGI IMG/M metagenome (GOLD analysis project Ga0316204, IMG submission 205661) | Microbial mat bacterial communities from mineral coupon in-situ incubated in ocean water Damariscotta River, Maine, United States -... | ecosystem: Environmental > Aquatic > Marine >... | reverse complement strand
CAAGTAAATTCAATGGAAATATCAGTAATTGGAACACGTCTAATGTGACCAATATGTCCTATCTATTTTTTAACACTCCAGCATTTAATCAGAATATAGGCAATTGGAATGTGGAGAATGTTACAACCACGGCAGCGATGTTCCATACTGCTACGCTATTTGATCAAGATTTGAGTGGATGGAATGTTTCAAATGTCACAGAGATGCATGCAATGTTTACCTCTGCAAGAGCTTTTAATCGGGATCTGAGTTCCTGGAATGTATCTAAGGTAACCTTAATGAATAATATGTTTCAGAATACCGATGTCTTTAATGGAAATATCAGTACTTGGAATACTTCGAGTGTTACAGATATGGATTTTATGTTTGTTAACGCAACGGCTTTTAATCAGGATCTGAGTACTTGGAATATTAGTAATGTTGCAGAGATGACAGCTTTTCTATCTGGAGCGAACAGTTTTAGCTCAGAGAACTATGATAAATTATTAATAGGATGGGCTGCACAGTCTGTACAACAGAATGTTGTATTTGGAGCGCCTCCAACTAATTATTGTATTGGAGCAGACGCAAGAGATCTCTTGGATAGAAACACCAATGGAGGTAAAAACTGGAATATAACCGGAGACACTGGAATGTCTTGCCCAGATATGATACTTACATTTAATACAACGCTAGGAGACCCTGGAAATACAACGATTACGATACCTATGGTAGATGATAGTGTAGGCAGGTATGATGTAGATATAGACAATGATGGAGATTTTACAGATACTGGAGACGGAGGAGCATTAGTCAATATAATAGGTACACAAATAGTTGATTTTGGTTTAGGTAATGGAGGAGAGAAGACGATTCGAATTCGCCCTAACCCAGACAACAATAGTAATGGTCAATTACGAATAGCCTATACAAACGGAAATAATGGTCAAAAGCTATTGAGTATTGATAATTGGGGAACAACGATTGTTTGGACTTCTATGGAGAGTGCATTTTATGGTTGTTCTAATATGAATATTTCAGCGTCAGCAGGAGTTCCTAACTTGAGCATGGTAACTTCTTTAAAATTTATGTTTGCTAGCGCTACTTCTTTTACTGGAAATATAAGTACTTGGAATACAACTGGTGTGACCGATATGAGTAGTCTGTTCTCTGGAGCTACTTCTTTTACTGGAAATATAAGTACTTGGAATACAGCTGGCGTGACTGATATGAGTGTAATGTTCGGCGGGGCCACTTCTTTCGATGGAAACATCAGTACTTGGAATACGGCTAGTGTAACCAAAATGACTCTTATGTTTCAGGGGGCTACCTCTTTTAATCAAGATATAAGTTCATGGAATACGGCTATTGTAACCTCTATGAGCTCTATGTTTTCAGGTGCCACTTCTTTTGATGGAAACATTGGTTCTTGGAATGTATCTAAGGTAACCGATATGGGCCAAATGTTCAATGGAGCTACTTCTTTTGATCAAGATTTAAATTCATGGAATACTTCAAATGTTACAAAGATGAGTCAAATGTTTGAAGGTGCCACTTCCTTTAATAAAAATATGACTAACTGGGACATTTCTAAAGTAACAACAATATCATCTATGTTTAAAGGCGCTACTTCTTTTAATGGAAATATCAGCAGTTGGAATACATCTAATGTTAATTGGATGGGGCAAATGTTTTCTGGAGCTACTTCTTTTAATGGAAATATCAGTAGCTGGAATACATCTAGTGTTACAGGAATGCACGAAATGTTTTCTGGAGCTACTTCATTTAATCAAAATTTAAACTCTTGGAATGTCTCTAATGTTACAAATATGTCAAGTATGTTTTTTAATGCTTCAGTTTTTAATCAAGATGTGAGTTCTTGGGATATATTAAATGTTACTGATATGACTACAATGCTCTCTGGTGCTATACGTTTTAGCTCAGTAAATTATGATGCTTTACTAACAGGTTGGTCTGGGCAAACACTAACAAATCCAATTACATTTGGCGCTCCACCAACAACATACTGTAACGGAGACGCAGGAAAAATAGATTTGACAACGAATCATAGTTGGACCATTAACGGAGATTCAGGCAAGTCTTGCACAGATTTTACATTGACTTTTGATACTAGCATTGGTGGTGTAAGTAAAACTATTCGTATTCCCTTCACCAGCGGAGGCGGAGGAGGAAGTTATGATATAGATTTGGATAATGATGGTATTTATGGAGATCGTGACGATAATGGGACGTTCCTTATGAATCTGTCGGGTACAACAACAGTTGTTTTTGAAAATTCAGGAGAACATACCATCCGTATTCGCCCAAATAATAGCAATGTTAACAAGCTATTGCGAATCTATTTTAATGACCTACCTATATATGCACTAAAACTAACACGTATTGATAACTGGGGAGATGCGATTGTCTGGACGACGATGTCTAATTCCTTTTTTGGATGCGAAAATATGGACATTGCTGCAAATGCGGGAGTTCCCAATTTAAGTATGGTAACAAATATGTCTTCTATGTTTCGTGAAGCGAGATTAATGAATCAAGATTTGAATGCCTGGAATGTTTCCAACGTAACCAATATGTTTGCTTTGTTTGGAGCTGCAAATGCTTTTAATGGAGATATTAGTGATTGGGATGTATCGAATGTAACTAACACATTTGCTATGTTTTCTAATGCGCATGCTTTTAATCAAGATATTGGCGCTTGGAACGTTTCTAGTATGACCACTATGCCTTCTATGTTTGCTGCTGCTACCTCTTTCAATCAAGACCTCGGTTCTTGGAATATTGTAAATGCGACGAACATGGGTAATATGTTTGAAGGAGCTACCGGTTTTTCTTCAGAAAATTATGACAGATTGCTTTTAGGTTGGGCTGCTCTAGGCGTATCAAATGGTCGTAGTTTCGAAGCTCCTCCAACAGCCTACTGTGCAGGGAGTGGAGCAAGAGCTACATTAGTAAGCTATGGTTGGAATATTCACGGAGATCTAGGGGATTCCTGTGCAAATGACTTTACAGTAACATTTAATACAGAAACAGACGATCCCGGAAACAGAACAATAATGATACCCATGAACGATGGTGTCTATGATGTAGATATTAATAATGATGGGGTATATGGCGATTCCGATTTCGCATCAACGCCATTAGACTTAGATGGTTTATCTGGAACGGGAATGATTACTTTTGAAAATCCGGGAGTGTATACCATTCGTATTCGCCCTAGTATTAGTAATGCAAGCAATCAACTCCGCATGGCCTTTGCCAATGGCAACAATGCGCAGAAATTGACAACGATTAATAATTGGGGAAATCATATTGTGTGGACTTCTATGGAAGATGCTTTTAATGGATGTACTAATATGAATATAGATGCTGCGGCAGGCGCTCCTTTGTTAAGCAATGTCACGAATATGTCTTCTATGTTTACAGGTGCAGCTTCCTTTAATGGAAACATTAGTAATTGGGATGTTTCTAAGGTAACAAATATGTCTTCTATGTTTTCAGGCGCAGCTGCTTTCAATCAAGATATTAGTTCTTGGGATGTTTCCAAAGTAACCAATATGAGCGGGATGTTTGAAGGAGCGACATTGTTTAACCAAACGTTGATTTCTTGGAATGTTTCTTTGGCAACAAATATGGCAACCATGTTTAAGAATGCCAATGCTTACAATATGAGTATGAGTTCTTGGGATGTTTCTAAAGTAACCAATATGAGCGGGATGTTTGAAGGAACGACATTGTTTAACCAAGCCTTAAACACTTGGAATGTTTCTTTGGTAACAAATATGGCAACCATGTTTAAGAATGCCAATGCTTACAATATGAGTATGAATTCTTGGGATGTTTCCAAAGTAACCAATACCAGTGGCATGTTTGAAGGAACGACATTGTTTAACCAATCGTTGAATACTTGGAATGTTTCTTTGGTAACAAATATGGCAACGATGTTTAAGAATGCAAGCGCCTACAATATGAGTATGAGTTCTTGGAATGTTTCTTTGGTAACCAATATGAGCGGGATGTTTGAAGGAGCGGTATTGTTTAACCAAACGTTGAATTCTTGGAATGTTTCTTTGGTAACAGATATGACAACGATGTTTAAGAATGCAAGTGCCTATAATATGAGCATGAGTAACTGGAACGTGTCTAACGTTATGAATATGACAGAGTTTTTAACAGGAGCTACAGGTTTTAATTCAGCAAATTATGATAGTTTGTTAGAAAGCTGGTCGGTTCTTACGGTAAAAATGAATGTTGCTTTTGGAGCACCACCCGTTATTTACTGTAATCAGACAGCTAAAGATAGGTTGACCAGTACGTATAACTGGAGTATTAATGGAGATTTACCGGGATTATGTTCTGATATGATACTAACTTTTAATACCCAAGCAGACGATCCAGGCAATGTTGGCTTCAGTTTACCAATGTCTTCTGGGGCCTTTGATATAGACATAAACAACGATGGGGTATATGATGATACCGACGCCTCAGCAAGAGAATTAAACAATTTAACAGGTACACAAACGATTACTTTTGCGAGCGCAGGAATATATACGATCCGTGTTCGACCAAGCAGTGCTAACTTTAATAAAGAATTGTACATTAGATATGCTTCGAGTAGTGCTGGGAAAAAACTAACGAGCATCGTTAGTTGGGGAACTGATATTGTTTGGACCTCTATGGAAAGTGCATTTTATGGATGTAGTAATCTAACTATTTCCGCATCAGCAGGAGTTCCCAATTTGAGTATGGTTACGGATGCATCAAGTATGTTTAGAAATGCCACAGTTTTAGATCAAGGTTTAAGTTCTTGGAATGTATCTAATGTTACGGATATGTTTGCGGCGTTTTCAGGTGCAACTTCTTTTGATGGAGATATTAGTACTTGGAATGTCTCTAGTGTAACAAATATGAAGAATATGTTCACGGCAGCAACTTCTTTTAATCAAAATATTGGTGCATGGAATGTCGCCAGTGTAACCATTATGAGTAATATGTTTTCAGGTGCCACCTCTTTTGATGGAAGTATTGGTACATGGAATGTTGCCAGTGTAACCACCATGAGTAATATGTTTTCAGGCGCAACTTCTTTTGATAAAGATATTAGTACTTGGAATGTCTCCAATGTAATCCATATGAATTCTATGTTTGATGGAGCGATTTCTTTTAATAGAAATATTTCTAATTGGAATACGGCTATTGTAACCTCTATGAGTTCTATGTTTCAAAACGCCACTTCTTTTGATGGAAATATTAGTATTTGGAATGTTTCTAGTGTTACATCTATGGCAAATATGTTTAACAATGCGACCTCTTTTAAACAAAATATTAGTACTTGGAATGTTTCTAATGTAACGAGTATGAATAGCATGTTCGCTGGCGCCACTTCTTTTGATGGAAACATCAATGCTTGGAATACGGCTAATGTAACTAGCTTCAGCTATATGTTTAATGGCGCAACCGCTTTTAATGGCAATGTAAGTACTTGGAATATCTCAAAAGTGCAATACATGACATCTATGTTTTCAGGCGCCACTTCTTTTAATGGGAATATCAGTACTTGGAATACATCCAATGTAATTGGTATGAGCTCCATGTTTAAAGATGCAGTTGCCTTTAACAGCGATATTAGTGCTTGGAATACTTCAAAAGTTACAACCATGCGAGAGATGTTCCACAATGCAACAGCCTTTAATCAGAATCTTGGTTCTTTACAGGTAGCTAATGTGTTTGATTTTACAGATTTTCTTACCGGATCGACTAGCTTTAGTCAAATTAATTATGACAATTTATTAACTAATTGGGTAGGACAGTCTTTGAAAACGAATCGTACTTTTGGCGCTCCGCCAATTGCCTATTGTAATGGAGAATCAGGGATTCTTACATTACAAGGCCCATCATTTAATTGGACTATTACAAATGATGCTGGGAAAGATTGCTCTTCAGCAGGAGTTTCATTAAACATCAAAATGTTTTTACACGGCGCCTATGATACAAATACAGGTATGATGAAAGATAATCTTCGAAGTATGAGTCATATTCCAATGCTCACTCCTCATACCGATGGAATCACAGCGAATGCTAGTGTGTTGACTCCTGAAGGGAATGACGCTATTGTAGACTGGGTATATGTAGAATTGCGTGATAAAAATGATATCACAAACGTATTGTATGGTGTTTCCGGCTTATTGCAACGTGATGGTGATATTGTTAGTATGGATGGAACCTCTGTATTGTCAATTATTGCAGCAGCGCCAGATGATTATTATGTATCCGTAAATCACAGAAATCATATTGCAATTGCGACTGATGTTGCACACAGTTTAAGTGGTGCTACTACCAGTATAGATCTTACAGTGAGTACTAATGTTCGGGGAGGAGCAGCGTTTATGCATGAAATAAGTGCAGGAGTACATGCGGCAGTTGGAGGCGATTTTGATGGAGATGGACAGATTACTACAAATGATTTGATTTCTGGGTTTGGATCTCTTGGTTTACCAGGTTACCTACTTCGAGATGCAGATTTGAATGGTCAAGTAAATACAAATGATATAACAGTTATAGTGGTGCCTTATATAGGTATAGGTAAGCAATTTTAATATGAAACCTATAAATAGATAGTTTGTAAATAAACGAAAAGGACTCGTAAATCGAGTCCTTTTTTAGTTTGAATTTAGTATTTGATGTATAGCAGACGCATGTAGATGTGTCTGCTATTTCAATTTGAATAGTTTATGTTACTAGAAAAGAACAGAGTATTACATAATAGGTTACTTAACAAAATGTTTCCATAAACATTTTGGATATTTGCACGCCCTCTTTAACATAATATCATATGCATTTTAGTAAGCATAGATATTAAGCAAAATTAAATAACAACACTAAAAAATTTAAATTGTGGAAAGAGGTAAATACCTATTAATAATTGCGATATTTTTAACAATTTCACCTACTTGGGGGCAAGATTTTACAGCAACTTTTGATACTCGACTTGGAGCAGATCCAACTAGTTATACGATTAAACTGCCTATAAGCAATGGTACGTATGATGTAGATTTTGATAATGACGAGATATATGAAGACTATGATTTTAACGGAACATACTTAAATAATTTAGAAGGGACAGTTACTATTGCATTTAATGTAGCAGGAGTACATACGATTCGTATTCGCCCTAGTAGTAGTAATACGAGTAATCAATTGCGTATTGCTTTTGCAGGGGCGAATAGCGCCCAAAAACTAACTAGTATTGACAGTTGGGGAACTTCTATTGTTTGGACTTCTATGAGAGATGCTTTTCATGGGTGTGGTAATATGAATATTTTAGCTACTGCTGGAGCACCTAATTTAAGTATGGCAACTGACTTAACTAATGCTTTTTATGGAGCTAGCTCTTTTAACGGAGATATAAAAGGTTGGAATGTTTCGACGATCATACATATGAACAATGTGTTTAGGCATGCTACTTCTTTTAATCAAGATATTAGTACTTGGAACGTTTCTAATGTAACTAATATGTTTCTTACGTTTTATGGAGCCACAGCATTTAATCAACCTTTAAATGATTGGGATGTTTCTGGTGTTGAAAACTTTCCGTTGATGTTTTATGGAGCCACAGCATTCAATCAACCTTTAGATAAGTGGAATGTTTCAAGTGGGACTAATATGGCGGTTATGTTTAGTGACGCAACTTCTTTTAATCAAGATATCAGCAATTGGAATGTTTCTAACGTTACGAATATGAATAAGATGTTTAAAGGCGCGATAGCATTTGATCAATCTTTAGGTTCTTGGAATGTTTCAAATGTTGATTATATGAATGATATGTTTACGGGTGCTACTAGTTTTGGTGCTGCTAATTATGTAACGACACTTACAGGTTGGTTAGAAAATGGTGTACAAGATGGTGTTGCTTTTGGTGCGCCTCCAGTACAAGTTTGCTTTGATAGTGACGTAAGAGAAAATCTTATTAACAGTTTTGGGTGGGTGATTTCTGGAGACACATGCCTACTTTCTTTAAACATTAAAGCTTTTCTACATGGGGCACATCATATTCCTTCAGGAATGATGCGAAGTGATTTGAGTGCGCATATTCCCACTACATCTCCTTATTCAGATAGAGCTACTATTAATCCAGAAGTATTAAATGTAACTGGTCATAATGCTATTGTAGATTGGGTGTTTGTAGAATTACGCGATAAAAATGACTTTAAAAAAACAGTATATACTTCTTCAGCATTACTTCAGCGAGATGGTAATGTCGTTGGCTTAGATGGTGTTTCTCTGTTAAAAATAGAGGGAGCTATTGATGAGTATCATGTTGTTTTAAAACATAGAATACATATTCCTATTATAACAAATACAACGGTTAGTTTAAGTGGGATCAGTGTTAGTCAGATTGATTTTACTAATGCTAGTAATGTACGAGGAGGAACTACTTCTTTACAACGGGTTGACACAAATACACATGCACTAATGTGTGGAGACCTTAATGGAGATGGGCAAATAAATACAGCAGATTTAATAGTAGGATTTAAAGAAATGGGGAAATCAGGATATTCGTCTGCAGATATTAACATGGACGGTCAAGTGCAAACTTTAGATATGATTAATATGCTAGTTCCGTTTTTAGGAAGTGGCATACAATTCTAATATAAAACCTATAAATAGATAGTTTGTAAATAAACGAAAAGGACTCGTAAATCGAGTCCTTTTTTAGTTTGAATTTAGTATTAAATGTATAGCAAGCACATGTAGATGTGTCTGCTATTTCAATTTGAATAGTTTATGTTACTAAAAAAGAACAGGATATTACATAATACGTTACTTAACAAAATGTTTCCATAAATATTTTGAACATTTGCACGCCCTCTAAAAAAATACCTGGAGCAATTATTGTTTTGGTATTTAAAAATTAAAATAGTAACAAAACTATAATTTACAATGGGAGGGAGTAAATATATCGTTGCACTTGCATTTTTTACAGCAAGTTTTTCCGTACTAGGACAACAAAATTTTATAATCACATTCAACACAGAAGCAGGAGACCCACAAAGTAAAACCATTACGTTGCCAATATACGATGGTACTTACAATGTAGAAGTAGATATGGACGGCGATGGAGTATACGAACATAAAGACGCTTCATCAAAATCGCTAGAAAACTTAGTAGGTTTACAAACGATTACATTTAGTACTCCTGGCATATACCAAGTTAGAATCTATCCTGGAAGTTATAACTATGGGAATCAACTTCGTGTGGCTTTTGATGATACAGATAGTGCTCAAAAGTTAATACGTATAGATGATTGGGGAACCGATATTAATTGGACTTCCATGCGAAACGCTTTCAACGGATGTACCAATTTGACCATTTCATCTTCAGCTGGGGCACCTAATTTAAGCAACGTAACCGATATGGCTTTTATGTTCGCAAATGCCACTTCTTTACATGAAGAAGATTTAAGCATGTGGAACATATCTAATGTCACCAATATGAAGGCAGTATTTTTGAATGCCACTTCTTTTAATGGGAATATTAGTACTTGGAATACCAATAATGTAACTAGTACAGAGGAAATGTTCGATGGCGCGACTACCTTTAATGGCAATCTAAATGACTGGAATATAAGCAAGGTGGCAAACATGACAAGAATGTTTTACAATGCCTCTTCTTTTAATCAGGACCTAGATATGTGGAATGTATCAAACGTTCAGAATTTCAGGTATATGTTTTATGAGGCAAGTTCATTTAACCGTAGTATAAGTAATTGGAATACGCAACGGGCAACAACGATGTCGCACATGTTCTTTAATGCTACCAAGTTTAACCAAGACATAAGTGACTGGTATATTCCTAATGTGCATAACATGACTGCTTTTTTAAGCGGAACTTCCAACTTTAGTGTACAAAATTATGACAAGCTGCTGATAGGATGGTCAACATTAAACACCCAATCAGGCCTTAATTTTGGAGCACCTCCAACAAGTTATTGTAATGGTAAAGATGCAAGAGCAAAGTTAATCGAAGATTATTATTGGAATATTAGTGACGATACAGGATTAGATTGCCGATTACCTGAACCTTTAGTAGATTTTACAGTAACATTTAATACAGTAGGAAGTGCAGCAGATGCTAGCATTATATTGCCCATAAGTGATGGTACTTATGATGTGGATATAAATAATGATGGTGAATATGATGATAAAGATGCTACTGGAGTTTCTTTACAAAATTTAACAGGAACTAAAACCATTACGTTTACAAGTCCTGGCGTATATACCATTCGCATTCGCCCTGCAAGTGACAACCCTTCTAATGAGTTACGTATCAATTTTGGAGGCGGAAATAGTGCGCATAAATTGACCAGCATAGAAAGGTGGGGTGATCGCATCGTTTGGACATCTATGCAGTATGCTTTCCGTGGTTGTGTGAATATGAATATTTCCGCTTCAGCTGGAGCTCCAAATTTAAGCAAAGTAACCAACATGGGTGGTATGTTTTTAGGAGCTAGTACTGTCAATCAAAATTTAAATGCATGGAACGTTTCTAATGTAAATCATATGAGCGGACTATTTTTAAATGCTACTTTATTTAATGGAAATGTAAGTACTTGGAATACTAGTAATGTAACGGTAATGCAACAAGTATTTGCCAATGCACCTCGTTTTAATCAAGATATTAGCAATTGGGATACAAGTAAAGTAACTAATATGTCAAGTATGTTCTTTAATGTAAGTTCTCATCCGTCTCAATTTAATCAAGATATAAGTAGTTGGAATACAGAGAATGTAACGACAATGAGAGCATTGTTTTATGGTGCGAGTTCTTTTAATCAGGATATTAGTAATTGGAATACACAAAAAGTGACCAATATGTCATTTACATTTTTTAAAGCAGCTGCTTTTGATCATGATATCGGCAACTGGAATGTTTCCAAGGCTACCAATCTATTTAATATCTTCAAGTATGCAACTGGTTTTAGTTCAGAAAACTATGATAAATTATTGACAGCTTGGTCGCAACAGAATGTAAAGAGCAATGTTAATTTTGGAGCACCTTCAAGAACCTACTGTGACGGGATAGATGGAAGAAATAGATTGATCAATACCTACGGTTGGAGAATTACAGGAGATGTAGGAATAGGCTGTCAGCTTTCTATGAATATTAAAGCCTTTTTGCAAGGAGCTCATCACGAGCCTTCTGGAATGATGCGAGACGATTTAAGAGCACATATTCCTACGACTTCTCCATATTCGGATGGAGCTATTATTAAACCAGAGGTGCTTAATGTAGAGGGTAATGACGCTATTGTAGATTGGGTTTATATAGAATTGAGAGATAAAGAGGATATCAAAAATGTGGTGTATGGATCATCTGCGTTGTTACAAAGAGATGGAGATGTTGTAAACGTAGACGGAACCACTACTTTTAGTATGATGGGAGCTTTTGATCATTATTATGTATCGATGAAACACAGAACTCATCTAGCAATTGCTACGCATTTAACTATGAACTTGAATTCAACAGCTACTGTTGATATAGATTTTTCAGATACCAATAATGTAAGAGGTGGTAGTACTTCGCTTAAAAAAATGGGTGCTGAAATACATGCATTAATGTGTGGAGATATTAATGGAGATGGACAAATAAATACAGAAGATTTGATATTAGGATTTAATGAAATAGGGAAATCAGGATATTCATTTGCTGATATTAATATGGACGGTCAAGTACAAACTCTAGATATGATACATATGCTAGTTCCATTGATTGGGAATGGTGTACAATTTTAGTATAGAAATACTAAAGTAAGAATCTCAGCAAACCATTGTCAAAATTTCAAAAAAACTACGCAAACACAATTTTTATGTTACGAACACAGGTGCTTTTGTTACACAAAGAGAACAGGGTGTTACATAAGTCTTGTTATTGCTATCATCTTGAAATGATTAGTTGAAATTTTGTACTAATTAAGTAATAGAATGACTTCTAAAAAAGAGGTAAAAATTAAATAATGTAAGCTAAGAGATTATGCAAATGGGGAGAATTAAATATATATGCATTGTTAGTTTATTTTTGTCTTTCACAAGTTGGGCACAAGATTTTACGCTCACGTTTGATACGCGATTAGGTACTGGTGGTACTACCATCACCTTACCGATGAGCGGAGGCACTTATGACGTAGATATAGACGATGATGGAAACTTTGATTTAACCAATCAGCAGAATACACTAATCATTGATATTGGAGGTGTAGCAAGAATACAAACCATTCGCATTCGCCCTAATCTTATTAATAATGTTAGTAATCTATTAAGAATAGCATATAGCAATGCTAACGATGGAGAAAAATTAACAAGTATAGATAATTGGGGAACAACGATTGTCTGGACTTCTATGGGAGGTGCTTTTTTTGGCTGTACAAACATGAATATTGCAGCCTCAGCAGGCGTTCCTAATTTAAGTATGGTTACTGATATGAGTACAATGTTTGCAGGAACGAGTTCATTTAACCAAAATTTAAACTCCTGGAATGTTTCGAATGTAGAGAGTATGGTGTTTTTGTTTGGAGACGCTACTTTATTTAATGGAGATGTTAGTTCTTGGAATGTTTCTAAGGTAACCAATATGTTTGGAGTATTTTCGAATGCGAGCGCTTTTGATAAAAACATAAACACTTGGAACACAAGCAGTGTAACTGACATGACTAAAATGTTCAGAGGCGCTACGTCCTTTAATCAAGATTTAAATTCTTGGGATGTTTCTAAAGTGACGACTAGTGAGTCCATGTTTGAGAAAGCGACTTCCTTTAATGGAAATATCGGTACATGGAATACAGCAAGCATGGTATTTATGGCAAATCTATTTCTTGATGCGGCTAATTTTAATCAACCTTTAAACACATGGAATGTTTCTAATGTTAGTGAAATGAATCAGATGTTTAGGAATGCTAGTTCCTTTAATCAAGATATCAGTGGTTGGAAGTTGAGTCAGGTAAATAATTTGGCAGGAATGCTTACTGGAGCTACTAGTTTTAGTACAGAGAATTACGATAGTTTATTAACAAAACTGGGGTCAGGACCTATAATACCTTTTTTAACTTTAGGAGCTCCACCCACTACCTATTGTTATGGAGAGGGAGGTAAAGATGCATTAATCTCTGCAGGTTGGACTATTGATGGAGATTTGGATAGGTTGTGTCCATTGGTTCTAACCTTTGATACAAGCAAAGGAACAGGAGGGACTACCATTATCTTACCTATGAGCGGAGGCACCTATGATGTAGATGTAGACAATGATGAAGATTTT
>Ga0316204_10009209_pt1 | contig 13313 bp, 15 predicted proteins | sample 6monrhotite_MG_2_FD_205661 | JGI IMG/M metagenome (GOLD analysis project Ga0316204, IMG submission 205661) | Microbial mat bacterial communities from mineral coupon in-situ incubated in ocean water Damariscotta River, Maine, United States -... | ecosystem: Environmental > Aquatic > Marine >... | reverse complement strand
CAATACTGGAGCGCGCATAGTCCTGTCCGAACCAATTCACATAGACCGATTTTTGGCCAAATTCGACGCAGATCCACGCCCCTTCGGTCTGGCGGTAGATAATCAAATACGGGCGCACATGAGCAAATTGCGGGCTCTCAATCTCACCCGCTGACATCGCCCAGGCGCGAAATGTCTCGCGCAACAGCAATGACGGGTCTTTCCAGATGCGGCCGATCGGTTGTTGTTCTTGATAGAAATCCCACTGTCCCACATGCGCCTTGAGAAGCTGCAAATGGCCAACAGAACTGACCTGGCCGCGTAACCAAGTGGTCCCGCGGGCCAATATATCCTTGGCTCCGGGCAGGGCCGCCTCGCCCGCAGCGGTCAATTGATAGCGCCGGTCATCCACGTAAAAAAGCTGCGCACCCATCTCTTCCTCCAAGGTCGAGATGTGCCGCCTGACAGTCTGCCGCGTGCTGCTAAGATCCTTCACCGCATGCGACAGGTTTAGTGTCGCTGCGAGAGTCACAAAGGACCGTATCATTTCGAACAAGAGCGCCGGTGGCGGAGGAAGCTTGTCCGGTGCCGCCTCGGGCTTGGGATTTAGATGTTGGTTCATATCGGGCCCATGGTATGTAAATCATCCATCAGTGCAACAAAAATCATCCATCAATTGTACATATTTCTCCCAAAAGTGGAAAAATCTATTCAATTGAACGCGCTTAAGAAGTTCGCGATCAATGTCAGGCACAACCAGAGGTTTTTTATGTCACATCCAGTCGATATCCACGTTGGTCGCAAGCTAAAGCAGATCCGCACGTTGCGGCGCCTGTCACAGACCGACGTGGCGAAAAAGCTGAACCTGTCTTTCCAGCAGATTCAAAAATACGAAATCGGGTCGAACCGGGTCGCTGCCAGCCGCCTCTTTGAACTGGCTCAAATCCTTGATGTTCCGCCGTCCTACTTCTTTGAGGGACTGCACGACAACAACAACGCCGCCCCTGCCCAAGATGCTGGAATGGAAATCGTCACCGCCCTTGCCGCGATCAAGGACGAAGCCGTCAAAACCCGCATCAAGACCTTTATAGAAGACGTTTCAGGCGTCACCGTCGCACGGCGCGGCTAGCCCTGATGCGCAAAAGCATCCTCAAAGGGTTTGCCCATGCGCTCTAGAACAGAGCGCGGCGCACCAGATTTGCACCAGCAAACAGCAGCACAATCAACGTAGACCGCCGGAAGATCTTTTGATCTATCCGGTCGGAAACGCGTCCGCCGAGCCACATGCCAAACATGGCAGGTGGCACCAAGGCGAGCGAGAACGGAAGTGTTTCGGCGCGGAGCACGCCGGACCCGAGATGCGCACCAAACAGGGCCAACGCCCCGCCACTGTAGATCACCCCCTGAATGCGCATCTGGTCCTGTTTGGGGGTCTCAAGCGCGGTGAGATACATCACTGTTGGCGGCCCCCACACGCCAGACATCCCCCCGATAAACCCCGCAACGGCGCCAATCATGGCTTCGACAGTGGCGGATCGCCGCCCGAGACGTAACGTCACTCCGAGCAGCTGGATCAGTACAAAGACCATCACCGGCACGCCAATCAGCAATTGCAGGACCTCAACCGGCACAATCCGCACCATTTGAGCCGAACACACCAACGCAATTCCGCCAACCGCCAGAAACACGCGGAACGCTTTGATCGACTGCCAAGCGGCACCTACACCTTGCCGCAGGGATTGCACGGTGTTGGCCACCAGTGTCGGCACGATCAGCCCCGCCAGTGCATATTCCGGCGCGATAAAGGTCGTCAGTCCCGAAATGATGACCAAGGGCATCGCAAACCCCACAACGCCTTTTACGAATCCGCCGAACACCGCGATGAGCAGGGCAAGCGTCAATGTCGTCGGCGTTAAAAAGGGGAAAATCGCATCCATACGCCTACATAACACCTCTGGATTTCGCTGCACCCGCAATTTCGCCGCGTAATTTTAGAACAAAATGCCACATGCAAACGTATCTTTGTTGTGCTGCACCTGCGAAAAGGATATGCCGTGACCAAGCTAAAAGAGGATCAGAAACATGGCTCATGATGGTCAGGACGTGACAATGCACACATCGATTATTCTCGACAACCTGTTGGAACTGACAGCTGCGGCGGTTGCCCCGGTGGATGCCGTTCTGGAAAAAGCGGTCACATCAGTCCGAGCCTTGGTGAGTGCTGATGGCCGTGTTTCTGCCGCACTTATTGAGCAACATCAAACGGCTGCACATGGTTTGGCTTGGCTTGCGACCTATGCACAAGCCCTGCGCCAAATGCAAAAATGGGCAGACAAGCTGTCAGGCGAGGGCCGTTTTGGCGAGACCGAACAACTGATCCACCAGATCGCCTTTGGTGAATACCTTTGGCAGATCTACGGCGGCATCCAGATGAATCAGGGGGAAATGCTGCGCTTGCAAGATCTTGGCCTCAGCCAAGACGACATGCGTGACATGATGGACCCCGCCATCATGGCCCTGACCCAAGGTGGTAACACCCAGAATGCCCGCACACGCTTGGTCGAGCTGATGCAGGAACATTCCGCCAATATCACGGTCGGCGCCAGCGGTCTGGACGAAGAGCTTGAGATGATCCGCGAGCAGTTCCGCCGCTATGCCGTGGAAAAGGTCGAACCCTTCGCCCACGACTGGCACCTCAATGATGAGCTGATCCCCATGGAGGTGATCAACGAACTGGCAGAGATGGGCGTCTTTGGCCTGACCATTCCAGAAGAGTACGGCGGTTTCGGCCTGTCCAAGGCCTCAATGTGTGTGGTGTCAGAAGAACTGTCGCGCGGTTATATCGGTGTTGGATCGCTCGGCACGCGCTCCGAAATTGCCGCGGAATTGATCATCGCGGGCGGCACGGACGAACAAAAAGCCAAGTGGCTGCCCCGCATCGCCTCAGCCGAGACCCTGCCCACGGCGGTCTTTACCGAGCCGAACACCGGCTCTGATCTGGGCTCCCTGCGCACCCGCGCGGTGAAAGATGGCGACGATTACAAGATCACCGGCAACAAGACATGGATCACCCACGCCGCCCGCACCCATGTGATGACCTTGCTGGCCCGCACCGATCCAAACACCACTGATTATCGCGGCTTGTCGATGTTCCTTGCGGAAAAGACCCCCGGCACTGACGAAAACCCCTTCCCGACCGAAGGTATGACCGGCGGCGAGATCGAAGTGCTCGGCTACCGCGGCATGAAGGAATACGAACTGGGCTTTGACGGGTTCGAAGTCAAAGGTGAGAACCTGCTCGGCGGGGAAGAGGGCAAAGGCTTCAAACAGCTGATGGAAACCTTTGAAAGTGCCCGCATCCAAACCGCGGCCCGCGCTATTGGTGTGGCGCAATCGGCGCTCGATATTTCCATGCAATACGCCCAAGACCGCAAACAATTCGGCAAGGCGCTGATCAACTTCCCGCGTGTGTCGTCCAAACTGGCGATGATGGCGGTCGAATTGATGGTGGCCCGCCAGCTGACCTATTTTTCTGCCTTTGAAAAAGACGAAGGCCGCCGCTGCGACGTTGAGGCGGGCATGGCCAAGCTGCTGGGCGCAAGGGTCGCTTGGGCGGCTGCGGACAACGGTTTGCAAATCCATGGCGGCAACGGCTTTGCCCTTGAATACAAGATCAGCCGTGTGTTGTGCGACGCCCGCATTCTGAACATCTTTGAAGGTGCAGCAGAAATTCAGGCGCAGGTGATCTCACGCCGCCTCTTGGGCTAGATCAGGCGGGGCGGATCTCTCCGCCCCTGCCACCGATCTACCCGTAGACGGCCCAAAGGCTCAGCGCGGGAATACCCAAAAAGATGATCCACTGCGGCATCTGTTTGAGATTGCCAAGCTGGCCAATGCCATAGGCAATGAACAACCCGGCAAAACCAACCTGTACCGCGCATATCATCCAAAGCAGGGCCGGGTTCGGCACATAGGCCAGCCAGGCAAGCCCCGCCGCCATAAGCATCAACATAACAGTGACCCCATGCCAAACCACATCGGCAACGGCCTTGACCGGCTTGCTGAGGTTTGACTGTCGGATCGGCGTCATAATCTCGGGACCGCCAGCAAACACATGAATGGCACTGGTCAGCAACATCAACAAGGCGGCGATCATCAAAGCAACGGACATCTGGTATCTCCTTATCCATACGCTACCGTATGTTTCATATCAGCTTGCTGCCGTCAATACGGTAGCGTATGGTTGCCTATGACCAAATCAAACCGTCTCACATCCGAAAGCTGGATCGCAGCAGGCTTCCTGTCTCTTGCGCAAAACGGCCCGAAATCCCTGCGGGCAGAGCCATTGGCACGTAGCCTAAAGACCACAAAAGGTTCGTTTTATTGGCATTTCTCCGATGTTCCGGCTTTTCACGCGGCGATGCTCACCCTTTGGGAAGATCGCGCCTTTTCCAGCATCGTGGCGGAACTGGATACAATGTCGGACCCGAGGCAACGGTTGCGGGCACTGGGACAAATTGCTGCGGTTTCCGCGCCAGAAGAAATGGGCGGGCAAGACCTTGAACCAGCAATCCGCGCCTGGGGCCGCGATGACGCAAATGTCGCCGAGGCCATCGCGCGGGTCGATGCCAAGCGCGAAGGCTATCTTGCCGATCAATTGGCGCAGCTCGGCCTTTCTAATCCGGCGTTTGCCCGCATCATCTATGCTGCCTATGTGGGCGGTGACGACCTGTGCAGCCGAGATGGCGGCGATCCTGCCCCGGCATTGACCACCCTGATTGACCTGATCTTGGCACTGGAATGACCCTTGCAGATGCCCGTTGCCCGACCTACCTGAGGGGAATGAAATGGATCGCCCCTCTTGTTCCGCTCAGCTTGGCCGCAGGCTGTTTTGCCGATGAAACCCTGCGCGGCTATGGCGCGGCAGACAAAACATGGATGCTGACCGAGGCACGTGACTTTGCCGCCAATCCGGAAATCACACTGACCTTCCCCGAAACCGGCCGCATCGCCGGGCAAGCCCCCTGCAACAGCTATTTCGCCACAATGGATGTCCCCTACCCCTGGTTCGAGACAGGTCCAATTGCCGCAACCAAACGCGCCTGCCCTGACCTCAGGACCGAGGCCGCGTTTTTCAACGCGCTGGAGGCGGCCACATTGTCCGAAGTATTGGGCAACACCCTGATCCTCTCCGACGATGACGGGATGCTTATGGTTTTCCGCTCCGGCGGCTGAACGCTTCAACATATCTCGCCCGCGCCTCTGGCAAGGGTTTCCCGCCCAGATCCTGCGCCAGATGTGACTTCAGGAAATATCCAGTGGTTTTGAAGGCCTGCAAAATCTGTGCGGCCTCTCCATCGCCTTCCCCCCGTAACACCGGGGGCAGTGGCAACAGACGATCGGCCCATTCCCCGGCGCCCTTTGCCGAAACAGCCCGACCCGATTTGGGCGAGACATAGATCAGATCATCGTTTGATCCCGTCACCGCGCAGGCCGTCAGATCGAGCCCATACCCCATGTCTTCCAGCAAGGTCAGTTCCCAATGCAAATAGGCCAGTGGCCAAACCGCCTCATCCCCCAACAAATCCAAAAGCGCCTCTGTACGGCGATACAATGCGGCGTGCGGCTCCCGCTCCGGCAGGCAAAACGACAACAGCGCCGTGACCGCGTTCAGCCCCGCCAGCGTCATCCGGTCCCCCATTGCCGCCGCCGCGCGGCTGCGCACCGGTTCTACTGTGAAACTGCCAATGTGGTCTTCCAGACGCGCCCGCCAGGCCACATCAAGCTGCGCACCCGGCTGCAGGATCGGCGCGATCTTGCGACTGGTGCCGCCGCGCACCACGCCCATATGCCGGCCCTGCTCGGGCGTGAACATCTCAATAATGGCCGAGGTTTCCCCATGGCGGCGCGTGCTCAGCAATATGCCCTGATCGCGCCATTCCATCAGCCAAGCCCCTCTTCATCCAAAAGATGGCGGCCCTGCCGGTCCTCAACTTCGATCACCCAGATGTCAGGATCAAATCCGCGTTGCCGTGCAATGGCATCGTCCACTTCGGCCTCTGGACCGCTGCTCAACTCGACCCAGCGCCGCTCACCGCTCATCAGATCAAAAGACCGCTGAAACACCTTTCCGCGACCATCCAGCGTGGACAGTTTCACCAGAACCGCACCGCCCGTGTCATCGCCATGAGCCACCACAAAGGCCGGAATATCCTGAAACCGCAAACGCGCAAGATAGGCATCAATCCAGAACCGAGAGGTCAGTCGCGCCATTGGCAACCCCTCTTCATTTGGCCAAAAAAACTCAATCCGCCCCTGCACATCACGCAGGCGCCCAAAATGTCAGAGCTTGCCCGCTCAGCCATTCCCATCTTTGAAATCCAGACCCATCTCGGAATAGCGTTCTGCATCATCCAGCCAGTTTGGTCGCACTTTGACCTGTAGAAACAGATGCACTTTGCGGCCAAGAAATTCTTCCAGTTCCTCACGTGCGGCCTTGCTCACGGATTTGATGGTCTCGCCCTTATGGCCCAAAACGATCCCCTTGTGACCATCACGAACCACATAAATCAACTGGTCGATCTTCGCAGACCCATCCTTGCGCTCTTCCCAATTTTCGGTCTCGACCGTCATCTGATACGGCAATTCCTGATGCAGGCGCAGGGTCAGTTTTTCGCGGGTCATTTCGGCGGCGATCATCCGCATTGGGAGATCCGCAATCTGGTCTTCGGGATACAGCCACGGCCCCTCGGGCAAGACACCCGCCAGATAGTGCCGCAACACATCAACCCCATGACCGCGTTCGGCAGAAATCATGAAGGTTTCTTCAAAATTGAACCGTGCATTGAGATCCTGACTGAGGCCCAGCAACACCGGCGCTTCGACCTTGTCGATCTTGTTGATGGCCAGTGCCACGCGCCGCCCCTCCCCGATATCGGCCAGCCCTTCAAGAATACGCTCAACGCCTTCGGTGACGCCGCGATGCGCCTCGATCAGCAAGACAACCACATCCGCGTCCGCAGCCCCGCCCCAGGCGGCAGCCACCATCGCGCGGTCCAGCCGGCGACGCGGCTGAAACAGGCCGGGTGTGTCGACGAACACGATCTGCGCATCCCCCTCCATCGCGACGCCGCGAATGCGGGCGCGGGTGGTTTGCACTTTATGTGTGACGATACTGACCTTGGCGCCAACCATACGGTTGAGCAATGTGGATTTGCCTGCGTTAGGCTCTCCGATCAGGGCGACGAAACCGGCGCGGGTGGTCATTTGTTTTTCTCCAACTGCGCCAGCAAACTTGTGGCGGCGGCCTGTTCGGCCGCGCGTTTTGATGGGGCGGTGGCACTTGCCTCGGCCCCGTTGTCCAGCCGCGCCGCAATGGTGAATACCGGCGCATGGTCCGGCCCGCTGCGGGCGGTGGTGACGTATTTTGGTGGCGCCAGCTTGCGCGCCTGCGCCCATTCCTGCAAGGCGGTCTTGGCATCGCGGGCATCTTCTTCGACGGTTTCGATCCGCCCTCCCCAAAGCCGCAGCACAAGCCCTTTGGCCGCGTCAAAGCCGCCATCGAGGTAAACCGCGGCAATCACCGCTTCAATCGCATCGCCAAGCAGTGCCTGTTTGCGCCGCCCCCCCGAGAGCATCTCGGAGCGGCCAAGCTTGAGCACTGTGCCCAGATCAATGTCGCGAGCCACATCGGCGCAGGTTTCCTTGCGCACCAGCGCATTGAAGCGCGGGGCCAACTGCCCCTCTGTCGCGCCGGGGTCCAGCGCCAGCAACGCCTCGGCCATAACAAGGCCCAGCACCCGATCGCCCAGAAATTCTAGCCGCTGGTTGTCATCGCGATTGGCCGAAGACATCGAGGCATGGGTGACCGCCCGGTTCAACAGCTCCGGCGCGGCAAAGTGGTGGCCAATCCGGCCTTCAAAGGCCTTGAGTTCGACGCTCAGCTTCATTCGATGCCTTTAAAGAACCGGTCGCTGCGCCATGTCCAGAAGAACAACATCGACCGCCCGGCAGAGCTGAACATGATCCGGTCCGCACGGCCGATCAGGTTTTCGTAAGGCACAAACCCGACGCCGCCTGCCTGCTGCGCCAAGCGGCTGTCTGCGGAATTGTCGCGGTTGTCACCCATAAAGAAATAGTGCCCTTCCGGCACGGTATAAACGCCAGTGCGGTCGGACCCTTGATTGGTGATGTTCAAAATCGCGTGGCTCGATCCGCCAGGCAGCGTTTCGATCATACGGCCTTTCGTGCACAACCCGCCTTCACCCACTGCGCCATTTTCACAGCGCGGGCGCAGACGTTGCGGGCCCTGCGGGGCCATGACCTCATCAAAGGTGCCGGCCTCTTTCAGCTTTACCGCCTCGCCATTGATGTGCAGCACACCAGCTTTCATCTGGATCTTGTCACCAGGCAGGCCGGTCAACCGTTTGATGTAATCACGCCCCGAAACCGGATGGCGGAACACCACAACATCGCCGCGCTCAGGCTCGCCGCCGAAGAGGCGCGTGTTGTCACCATCAAATGCGCCGCAGATGTCCTTGGCGTCCACTTCGATGCCAAATCGCGGCATCATCAGACTGGGGCAAGAGGCATAGGAATACCCATAGGCCATTTTGTTCACAAAGAGGAAATCACCAATCAGCAGCGTCTCTTTCATCGACCCTGACGGAATCCAGAACGGTTGAAAGAACAACGTACGAAACACACCGGCGATCAGCAGGGCATAAACAATGGTCTTGATCGTTTCGACAAAACCGTTGTCTGTCTTTTCCTTCTCGGCCATGCGGCGCAATCCTTCATTCGTGGGTGTGGGGTACATGCGGGGCGATGCCCTCACTGTCAAGGGAGTGGCGCCTGCATCGGCGGTCTGCCGTTGCGGCTCTTGGCATTGTGATCAGGCCAAGGGCCGTGCCTCGATCACCACAAAGGCCTGCGCCCAAGGGTGATCGTCCGTCAGGGTCACATGGATGATCGCCTCGTGCCCCGGCGGGGTCATGCTGTCCAGCCGGTCTTTGGCCCAACCCGTGACCTCCATCACCGGTTGCCCGGTGCGCAAATTGCTGACCGCCATGTCACGCCAACTGATCCCCATGCGCAGTCCCGTGCCCAGCGCCTTTGAACAGGCCTCCTTGGCCGCCCAACGTTTTGCATAGGTGCCAGCAACATCCTTGCGGCGTTCGGCCTTGCGCTGCTCAACTTCGGTGAACACGCGGTTGCGAAACCTGTCGCCAAACCGGTCCAGCGTGCCCTGTATGCGTTCGATATTGGCCAGATCGGTGCCTATCCCAAGGATCATTTGCGGCTCCTATCGCGCCTGCCAGGCTTTCAGCCGGGCAAGATCGATCCGCCAACGGGTAGGCACGGTCGGGCAGCAGCGCGGATCATTCGGCCCCGGCATCGTTGTTGTCATCATCGCAAAGCCATCCTCGAAGACCACATCACGCGGGTTATGGCCAAAGAGATCGGCCACCGGACCAGCAAAACCCCATGGCCCCTGAGGCTGTTTCAGAAACAGGCCAACTGCAATGCTAGTGCTGCCTGCCGATCCTTCGATGTACTCATACACAACGCCAAACGCCGCTGAGGCCTGCGTTGGATTGGTGGAGTTGGGCAACCAATAGGAGGCCTCTGCGTTGCCGCTACGGGTCAAATGTGAAAACAGCAGCGCATCAAGATTGCCCCAGCCTTCTGCCGCTACGGGCAAGCCCGCAATGCAGATCGCAGCAGAGAGCAAAATCGCCTTCATCCTCACACCGGATCGCGTGCGTCATCCATAAGGCGGCGCATCTCGGTAATCGCAGGCTCCAGCCCGAGGAAAATCGCCTCACCAATCAGGAAATGCCCTATGTTCAGCTCACGCACTTCTGGGAAGGCCGCGACCGGGGAGACCGTGTCATACGTCAGGCCATGCCCCGCATGGACCTCAAGACCCAGCGAATGGGCAAAGGTGGACATCTCTTCAAGCTTCTTCAACTCCGCCTGTGCTTCGGGCCAGCGACCTTCGGAAAAGGCGTCACAATAGGCCCCTGTGTGCAACTCGATCACCTCTGCGCCGATGCGGTTTGCCGCCTCGATCTGGCGTTGATCGGCGGCGATAAAAATAGACACACGGCTGCCCGCCTCGCGCAGGGGCGCGATGAAATGGGCCAGCTTGTTTTCCTCACGGGCCACTTCCAAACCGCCCTCTGTGGTGCGCTCTTCGCGTTTCTCGGGAACGATGCAAACCGCATGCGGCTTGTGACGCAGGGCGATCTTTTGCATCTCCTCCGTGGCGGCCATTTCAAAGTTCAAAGGCACGGACAGCACATCCATCAGCCCCTCAATATCGGCATCAGAAATGTGACGACGGTCTTCGCGCAGATGCGCGGTGATCCCGTCAGCACCCGCCTTTTCCGCGATCTTGGCCGCCCGCAACGGATCAGGATAGGCCCCGCCCCGCGCATTGCGCACTGTCGCCACGTGATCAATGTTCACACCCAGCCGAAGCTTTTCCTGCGATGCCATACCGCCCCCTTTGAATCAGTCAGTTAAAGGGAACCTAGTCCGCTTTGCGCTTGGCGTCAGCCTTATGTGCCGCTTTTTGTTTCAAAGCTTCGAATTTCGCTTTGATTAGGCCGCGGCGGCGCTTTTGATAGGCCCGCAAAAGCGGCACCATCAGGTAGTAACTGATCGTCGCACAGATGATGCCGGGCAGAATGCCACCGATCATATAGGGATAGAAAACCTCGTCTGCGAAGACCAGAATACCGGTCCAGTCGGTTTCCTCATGGGTAAAGATCGCACGAAAATTCACCCACAAATCCGCGCCCGCATCCGCGAATTTACCCACAAATGACCGATGCTCCCCCTCATGCATCCGCGTGCCCAAGATCCAGTGGCCGGTCTTGAGGGAGGCAATACCAATCGGCACATAGGTCAGGGGATTGCCGAAAAACGTACCCATCAATGCGGCAAGGATATTGCCCTTCATGGTCCGCGCAATCAGTGCCGCAATGATGAAGTGAAACCCGTAAAGCGGCGTGAACGAGGTAAAGACCCCGCCCCAGATGCCCCGCGCAATGCGTTCAGGGCTGTCGGGCAGGCGCCGCATCCGGTGTTTGACGTAGTGAAACGCCCGCGTCCAGCCACCGCGCGGCCAAAGAAACTCGGCCACCGCGCGCAATGTCGGCTTTGGATCGCGGCGCTTAAAGATCAAACTTGGGTTCCCTCGTGGTCACGCGCGCACCTCGTTCACGCGCCTTTCTCAGCATGCTGTACCGCATTTACATCCCGATACCTCGAAATGGCAGCGACTTCGCTCTCTGCCTCCAATGTCACCATCAGGGAGTGCAGATGCGCAACATCCCGCAGGGACACATAGATCAAAAGGCGGTAAAAATCCGGTTTGCGTTCTTGAAACTCAAGATCCGAGATATTGGCTTCGGCCTCACCGATCAAGGTGCAGATACGCCCCAGAACCCCGGTGCCGTTGCCTATCGTCAGGTCAATCACCGCATCATAAACCGCCGGATGGTTGCCCTCGTGCCAGCGCAGGTCGATCCAACGCTCCGGTTGATCCTCGTAGGCCGACAGGCGGTCACAATCAATTGAGTGAACCGTCACGCCCTGCCCCCGGAACGTGATCCCGATAATCCGCTCGCCGGGCAAGGGATGGCAACAAGGGGCGCGGTCAAAAGATTGCCCTGGCTCAAGGCCGACAACGGCGCGGGCGGTATCTACCTGTTCGCCCTTGCGCGGGCTCAGGTCGGCATAGACCGCCTGCACCACATCGTGGCCAGTGATCTCTGAACTGCCCAGCTGCGCCAGCAAATCCTGCATCCCATCAAGGCGCATATTCTTCGCGGCGGTCCGCAACACTTTGTCCGTTGCCTCTTTGCCCACATGGGCAAAGGCCGATCGCGCCAACTCGCGGCCCAGTTTGACGAAACGCGCCCGGTCTTCTTCGCGCAGGGATCGGCGGATCGCCGATTTGGCTTTGCCCGTGGTGGCGATGTCCAGCCAGGTCACCTGCGGGGTCTGGCCCTGTGCACGGATGATCTCGATGGATTGGCCATTCTTGACACGGGTCCAAAGCGGCACGCGCATCCCATCAACTTTGGCACCGACACAGGCGTTGCCGATCCGCGTGTGGATTGCATAGGCAAAATCAATTGGCGTTGCCCCGCGTGGCAATTTCACCACGTCCCCCTTGGGGGTAAAGCAGAACACCTGATCCGCATACATTTCCAGTTTGACCGCTTCGAGGAAATCTTCGTGATCCTCTTCAGCGTCAAATTGTTCGGTCAGCTGCGCAATCCAGCGGGCCGGATCAACCGCAAACGGGTTTTTCGACCGCACGCCATCGCGGTATGACCAATGCGCCGCAACGCCGGTTTCGGCCACGTCGTGCATTTGGCGGGTACGGATCTGCACCTCCACCCGTTTGCCATCCCGCCCGGAGACGGTGGTGTGGATCGACCGGTACCCGTTGGTCTTGGGCTGGCTGATGTAGTCCTTGAACCGGCCGGGCACCGCAAACCAACGGCGGTGGATCGTGCCCAAGGTCCGGTAACAATCCTCTTCGGTATCCGTGATAATGCGAAAGCCGTAGATGTCGGAGAGCCGGCTAAAACTCAGCTCTTTCTCCTGCATCTTGCGCCATATCGAATAGGGCTTTTTAGCGCGGCCAAACACATCCGCCTCAATCCCTGCCTGTTCCAGTTCATGTCGCATGTCGCCGGTGATCCGCTGGATCACATCGCCGGTTTCACGCTGCAAGGTGATGAAACGGCGGATGATGCTGGCACGGCCCTCGGGGTTCAGCACACGAAACGCCAGATCCTCCAGCTCTTCGCGCATCCACTGCATCCCCATGCGGCCCGCAAGCGGCGCATAGATATCCATGGTCTCACGCGCCTTTTGCACCTGTTTCTCGGGGCGCATGGATTTGATCGTGCGCATGTTGTGCAGACGGTCCGCCAGCTTGACCAGAATCACCCGCAGGTCTTTGGACATCGCCATAAAGAGCTTGCGAAAGTTCTCGGCCTGTTTGGTCTGGGTCGAGTTCAGTTGCAGATTGGTCAGCTTGGTCACGCCATCGACCAACTCTGCCACCTCGTTGCCAAACAGTTTCTCAACCTCGGCATAAGATGCAGGCGTGTCTTCGATGGTGTCATGCAACAGCGCAGTGATGATTGTGGCATCGTCCAGCTGCTGTTCGGTCAGGATCGCGGCAACAGAAACGGGGTGGGTGAAATAGGCCTCACCCGAATGGCGGAACTGCCCCTCGTGCATTTCGGCCCCATAGTCAAAGGCCGCACGGATCAGTTTTTCATTTGTTTTTGGATTGTAGCCCT
>Ga0316204_10009208_pt1 | contig 13315 bp, 10 predicted proteins | sample 6monrhotite_MG_2_FD_205661 | JGI IMG/M metagenome (GOLD analysis project Ga0316204, IMG submission 205661) | Microbial mat bacterial communities from mineral coupon in-situ incubated in ocean water Damariscotta River, Maine, United States -... | ecosystem: Environmental > Aquatic > Marine >... | reverse complement strand
CGCTCCAGTCCAGCAACAGAAACTGAATGGAAGAGCCGACATAGCGCTCTGCCTGCGGGCGCTCCACCAGCGTCAGGCCGGGCGTGTCGCGCAGCCCCGCCTCAACGGTCTGGTAGCGGGCATTCCAACGCGCCACTTGACGATCCAGATCGGCCAGTTGCGGCCGCAGGATTGCCGCGCGCAGATTGTCCATGCGGCCGGAAATATTCGGGGTCTCATACTTCACCCGCTCAAAGACCTCAGGATCGGGCGCCGCCAGATGGCGCTCATAAAGCATATAAGAGCCCGAGAGCATGATGGCGCGGGCCGCGACCTCTGCATCGTCGGTGATCAACAGGCCACCTTCACCGGAATTCACATGCTTATAGGTTTGGCAGGAATAACAGCCCACGGCCCCCACCCGCCCTGAGGCGACACCGTTCCAGGCCGCCCCCATGGTATGGGCGCAATCCTCGATGACGGTGATGCCAGCGGCGTCGCAGATCTGCATCAGGCGATCCATGTCGCACAGATGACCGCGCATGTGGCTCAGCATCAGCACCGAAGCCTGATCCGCCTTGGCCGCCAGATCCTCCAGATCAATGGTCAGCTCTTCCGTCACCCCAACAAAGACCGGCGTGGCGCCCACAGCCGCGATGGATCCCGGCACCGGCGCCAGGGTAAAGGCATTTGTCAGCACCCGATCGCCGTGCTTTACACCAATCGCGCGCAGGGCCGTGGCCAGGGCATACCCCCCCGAGGCCACAGCCAGACAGTATTTTGCCCCGACCTGCGCGGCAAACTCCTGCTCCAGCAACGCTGTTTCGCCCAGCTCTGCCTCAGTGACATTATAGCGATGCAAGCGCCCGTGGCGCAGGACGTTCAAAGCGGCCTCGATGGCTGCCTCGGGAAGTGCTTCTTGCTGGGTGAAGCTGCCGGTAAATTTCTCGCTCATGGCCCGTTTGTGAGCCGCCGCCCGCCGAGGGTCAAGGGGAACAATTCCACCTGCAGCACCGCTGACAGGGTGGGGATCAGCCGATCAAGCGGGCGACCACCTCCGGCAGATCCTCATAGCGGTCTAGCAGCGCCTCGGGGTTCAGCGCCGCCATATCACCGCCGGCAGGACCAAAGGTAACCAGCACCGACGGCACCCCCGCATTGGCCGAGGTATTGCGGTCGGTGTCACTGTCGCCAATCAAAATGGTGCGGGCCGGATCGCCCCCTGCCCGGCGCGCTGCCTCAAACAGCGGTTCGGGGTCGGGCTTTCGCACCGCCAGCGTATCCGCCCCCACCAGTGAGGCAAAGGCCTGCCGCACCCCCAGCGAGCGCATCAGCTGCTCGGCCAGGGCTTCGGGTTTATTGGTGCAGATGCCCACGCCGTAGCCCGCCTGCTTCAGGGCCTCAACTGCCTCCATGGCGCCGGGATAAAGGTAGCTGTGGTGATCAATCGCGTCGCGGTAGGCCTCCAGCAGCACCGGGTAATAGTCCTCGACCTTTTGGAGATCATAGATACCGGCCCGCTTCATTCCCGCCGTCAGCATCATCTTGCCGCCGCGCAGCGCCGTGGCCGCATCCCCAGGCTGGGTCAGGATATCGCCCAGCCCCATCTGGCGAAAACAGGCATTGGCCGCCGCCAAAAGATCCCCGGATGTATCCGCTAAGGTTCCATCAAGATCAAAGATAACTGTACGCATATTGCCTCCGTTCGGCGCCTTTTCGCTGCCCTTTATTGCAAGCCGCAACCTTCTTTGATGGCAGATTGGCTTGCACCTTTGCTGTTAGCGGATAGAACGGGGGTGTTAAAAGTCAAAGAGAAAACTGATTATGAGCACTGCCCTTGTCGTCCTTGCCGCAGGCAAAGGCACCCGAATGAATTCTGATATCCCCAAGGTTTTGCACCCTATTGCCCAGGGCTCGATGCTGGAGCACGCTTTGGCGGCGGGCCGCGCCCTGGACCCACAGCGGGTGATTGTGGTCGCCGGTCACGAGGCCGAAGCGGTCCGCGCCGCCGTAGCCGAGATTGACGAGAATGCCGAAGTTGTGCTGCAGGAAGAGCAGCTTGGCACCGCCCATGCGGTGGATCAGGCCCGCGCCGCGCTGACAGGCTTTAGCGGCGATGTTGTGGTGCTTTATGGCGACACGCCCTTTGTCAGCGCCGAAACACTGGAACGCATGGTCGCTGCGCGGGCGCAGGCAGATCTGGTGGTGCTGGGCTTTCACGCCGCAGACCCGGCGCGCTATGGCCGCTTGCTGATGCAGGGCGACAGCCTGGAACGCATTGTCGAGTTCAAAGACGCATCAGAAGCAGAACGCGCCGTGGATTTCTGCAACTCCGGCCTGATGGCCTGTGATGCGGATCTGATGTTTGATCTGCTGGCCAAGATTGGCAATGAAAACGCCTCAGGTGAATATTATCTCACCGATCTGGTGGAACTTGCCCGCGCCCAAGAGCGCTCGGTCACAGCCATTGCCTGCGATGAAAGCGAAACCTTGGGGGTGAACTCGCGGGCGGATCTGGCCGCTGCGGATGCGGTTTTCCAGACCAAAGCCCGGGCTGAATTGCTGGATCTGGGTGTCACCCTGATGGCGCCCGAGACGGTTTACCTGGCCTTTGACACGGTCATTGGCCGCGACACGGTGATCGAACCCAATGTGGTCTTTGGCCCCGGTGTCACCGTGGAAAGCGGCGCGCTGATCCGCGCCTTTTCCCATCTGGAAGGCTGCCATGTCAGCCGCGGCGCCAAGGTCGGTCCCTATGCCCGCCTGCGCCCCGGCGCGGAACTGGCCGAAAACACCCACATCGGCAATTTTGTCGAAATCAAAAACGCCCAAATCTCTGAGGGCGCCAAGGTCAACCATCTGAGCTATATCGGCGATGCCTCGGTGGGCAAGGAGAGCAATATTGGCGCTGGCACCATCACCTGCAACTACGACGGGGTGATGAAGCACCGCACCAAGATTGGTGCCCGCAGCTTTATCGGCTCCAACACTTTGCTGGTCGCCCCCGTCACCCTGGGCAATGAAACCATGACCGGCTCTGGCACGGTGGTGACCAAAGATGTCGAAGATGGCGCGCTGGCGCTCTCACGCACCCGGCAAGAGAATAAGTCCGGCTACGCCTATAAACTGATGGACATGCTGCGTGCCAAAAAGGCCCGGCTGACAAAAGGATCTGAGTAAATGTGTGGTATCGTTGGTGTTCTTGGTAAACATGAAGCGGCTCCCATCCTGGTCGAAGCACTGAAGCGGCTGGAATATCGCGGCTATGACAGCGCAGGCATCGCCACCGTGAACGATGGGAAACTGGCGCGACGGCGTGCCCTGGGCAAGCTGGTCAACCTAAACGACCTACTGGTCCACGAACCGCTACCGGGGAAATCCGGCATCGGCCATACCCGCTGGGCCACCCACGGGGTGCCCTCGGTCAGCAATGCCCACCCGCACCGGGCCGGGGCGGTTGCGGTTGTGCACAATGGCATCATCGAAAACTACCGCGAACTGCGCGCCGAACTGGCGGGCTTTGGCATTGAGTTTCAGACCGAAACCGATACCGAAACCGTGGCGCTGCTGGCCCAGCGCTATCTCTCCGCGGGTGCCACTCCGATTGAAGCCGCCAACAAGACCCTGGACCGGTTGCAAGGCGCCTTTGCACTGGCCTTTTTGTTTGATGGCGAAGACGACCTGATGGTTGCCGCCCGCAAAGGCTCGCCTCTGGCTGTGGGCCATGGCGATGGGGAGATGTTTGTCGGCAGTGACGCCATCGCCCTGGCGCCGCTCACCGATCGCGTCACCTATCTGGATGAGGGCGACCGGGTCTATCTGACCCGCACCAGCATCGAGATCCGCGATGCCAACGGCGCCCAGGCCAATCGCCCGATGAAGACCATCCAGATCGACGCCTCACAGGTCGATAAGGCGGGTCACAAGCACTATATGGCCAAAGAGATCGCCGAACAGCCTACCGTGATTGCCGAAGCCATCCGCCACTATCTGCCAGTGGGTGAAGACGCCGTGCATCTGCCCGGAGACGGCATTGATTTCTCAAAAATCGAGCGGCTGACCATGGTGGCCTGCGGCACCGCCTTTTATGCCTGCCTCACTGCCAAATACTGGTTCGAGCAGATCGCCCGCTTGCCGGTCGAGGTCGATATCGCCTCGGAGTTTCGCTACCGGGAGCCGCCCATTTCGGGCAAAACAGCGGCGCTGTTTGTCTCGCAATCCGGTGAAACCGCAGACACCCTGGCCGCGTTGCGCTACTGCAAAGGCAAAGCGGACAAGATCCTGTCCGTGGTCAATGTACCCGAAAGTTCAATCGCGCGCGAAAGCGATCTGGCCCTGCCCATTCACGCAGGTGTTGAAATCGGCGTCGCCTCGACCAAGGCCTTTACCTGCCAGCTGAGCGTTCTGCTGATGCTGGCGCTCAAGGCGGCAACGGACCGTGGCACAATCTCACCTGAGGATCTGCAGGCACATGTCTCTGCCCTGCGTGGCCTGCCCAATGTGCTGGCGGCCGGGCTGGAACAGAATGACACCATTCGTCAGGCGGCACAAAAGCTGAGCGAGGCCCGCGACGTGCTGTTCCTGGGCCGTGGTTTGATGTTCCCGCTGGCGCTGGAAGGCGCGCTGAAGCTCAAGGAAATCAGCTATATTCATGCCGAGGCCTATGCCTCGGGTGAGCTCAAGCACGGTCCCATTGCGCTGATTGACAAGCAGATGCCAGTGGTGGTCATGGCGCCAAAGGACCGGGTTTTTGACAAATCCGTCTCCAATATGCAGGAGGTCATGGCCCGCAAGGGCAAGGTGCTGTTGATCTCGGATGAGGCTGGGCTTAAGGAGGGCGGAGACGGCACCTGGGAAACCATCCAGATGCCACAGGTGCACGATAGCCTGACGCCCATCCTTTATGCGCTGCCAGCCCAGATGCTGGCCTATCACACCGCGGTGGCCAAAGGCACCGATGTGGATCAGCCGCGCAATCTAGCCAAATCCGTTACGGTGGAGTAACCTGATGACCCTTGAAGATGCCCTGAACGAGTTGAACGCCGCGTTTGAGCCCGGTCGCGCCGAACAGATGGTGAGCTACCACAAGCAAAAGCGCATCGTCCTGGGCATCCCCAATACCGCCATCAATGACATCACCAAGGGCTGGCGCCAGACCCTGACGCTGGAAGAGCGTGTCACCCTGGCAGATGAGTTGTGGAAAACAGATGTGTTTGAAGCCCGCATTGCCGCAGGCAAGCTGCTCACCCAGGCGCGGATCCAGGATGACGCGGCGGTCTGGGAGCTGCTACAAAGCTGGCTGCCTGATTTTGACAGCTGGGCCATTGCCGATCACGCCTGCATGGCAATGCAAAAACGCCTGACCGCAGATCCCGCACGGCTGGATGAGGTCGAGGCCTGGACCAGCTCTGATCACATGTGGACCCGGCGCGCTGCCCTGGTGGCCACGCTGCCATGGGCCAAGCTCAACAACCTCAAACCCGAAGACCAGGCCCGGCGCGACCGCATCTTAGGCTGGGCGGCCTCATATGTGCCGGATCGCAACTGGTTCCTGCAAAAGGCCATTGCCTGGTGGGTGCGTGATCTCAGCAAACATGACGCCGCCGCCAGCCGTGCGTTTCTGGTTGCAAACGGCGCCGGGATGAAGCCCTTTGCCCGCAAAGAGGCGGCCAAATACCTGAAAGAGCCCATCGACTATCCCGATCTAGCGTCCCCAGTGGTTGCAGCGGAAGATGCGGCAGAGGTCGAGACCTCCGACGGCGCAGATACCAGCCAGCCGAGCTCCTGAGCTCAGCCTGCTGGCAGTACTTCGACTTCAATCAGTTCGGTCAGCGGCGCACCAAGCGCCCGCATGGCGCCAATCGACAGCCGACCGCTAGAGCCGCCTGCGGTTGCCGGTTTCAGCGTCACGGTGACTTGTTTGCCATTGGCGCTGCGCAACCGGGCGATCTGCTGGGTTGTGACCAGGGACGTCTCCATCCACAGGCCGGGAATCGCAGGGTCCCCCAAAGAGGCCACCGTCTGTGCCCGCCCCTGGAACCGCGCAGAAACAGGCGCACTGCCCGCACTCGGGGCCAGGTCAGTCGCGCTGACCGCAGCAGGGTCCTGCACAATAGCGCCCTGTTGCAGGCTTTCATCGCTCGGAATGGCCGACAAAGGCGCACCGGGATCACGTTGCGGTGTCTGTACCGCCGCGCCGGATGCGCCTCCCAAAATATCGGAATTCCACTGCAAGGTATTGCAACCACTCAAAAACACCAAAGGTGCCATGACAAATAATATCTGTTTCATGGGGCAAGCCTAGCTTTGACGCAGCCCTAATGCCAGCACCAAAACGCAGTCTTTCCTTGCCCTAGGCGGGACTGCGCCTTAGCTATGGGCCTATGAATGCCCCATTGATTGATCCCTTCGCCCGCGCCATTACCTATCTGCGCGTTTCGGTCACCGACAGGTGCGATTTCCGCTGCGTTTACTGCATGTCGGAACACATGACCTTTCTGCCCAAGAAGGAGCTGCTGACCCTGGAAGAGCTGGATCTGTTATGTTCCAGCTTTATCAAGATGGGGGTGCAAAAGCTGCGCATCACCGGGGGCGAACCACTGGTGCGCCGGGGCATTATGACCTTCTTTGAAAGCATGACCCGGCATCTGGACAGCGGCGCGCTCAAGGAGCTGACCCTGACCACCAATGGCTCGCAGCTGGAAAAATACGCCGACGCGCTGTTTGCTGCCGGGGTGCGCCGGGTCAATATTTCGCTCGACACGCTGGATGACGACAAATTTGCCCGCGTTACCCGCTGGGGTCGGCTGCCGCAGGTTCTGCGGGGCATTGATGCGGCGCAAAAGGCAGGGCTGCGGGTCAAAATCAATGCCGTCGCCCTGAAAGATTTCAACGAGGCCGAGCTGCCCGCCATCACCCGCTGGTGCGCCGAGCGCGATCTGGATCTCACCTGGATCGAAGTCATGCCCATGGGCGAGGACATGGGGGATGAGAACCGCATCGGCCAGTTCTGGTCGCTCAAAGACGTGCGGGCCGAGTATGAAAACCACTATACTGTGACCGATCTGACCGAACGCACTGGCGGTCCGGCGCGCTATGTGCGGCTGGAAGAAACCGGCCAAAAGATCGGCTTTATCACTCCGCTCAGCCATAACTTCTGCGAAAGCTGCAATCGGGTGCGCATCACCTGCACTGGCGAGATTTATACCTGCCTTGGTCAGGAAGGCTCTGCCGATCTGCGTGCGCCACTGCGCGCCAGCCAGGACGGCACCGAGCTGCTGGAACAGGCCATCCGCGCTGCCATTGGCGACAAACCCAAAGGCCATGATTTTGACTATTCCCGGCAGCAGGTTGGCGGAACAATCACCCGCCACATGAGCCACACCGGCGGCTAAGCGGAACGTGATGAGCAAGCCTGACCAAACAGCACCGCCAACGCTGCTGTTTTACAGCTATCGCGCCTTGACCAGGCTGCTGGCGCCTTTTGCCTATCGCAAAGTTGCAGCAAAACTCGCGGCCCATGGGGTGAGCGACCGGCGGCAGCGCGAAAGGCTGGGTCATGCCAGCCAACCCCGTCCAGACCTTGCAGCCTCTGCGCCGCTGATCTGGTTTCATGGTGCCTCGGTCGGCGAAAGCCTGGCTGCCATTACCTTGATCAACCGATTACATACCCGCTTACCAGCTGCGCGGTTTTTGCTGACCTCCGGCACGGCGACCTCGGCGACGATGGCCGCTAAACGTCTGCCGGACTGCGCCCAGCACCAATTTGCGCCGCTGGATTCACCAAGCGCAGTGGGCCGGTTCCTGGCCCATTGGCGCCCGGATGCCGGGATCTTTGTCGAAAGCGAGCTTTGGCCCGTGACCCTGTCGGCTGCCAAGGCAGGTGGCACCCGGCTGGCGCTGGTCAATGCCCGCCTGTCTGCCAAATCCGTTGCAGGCTGGCGGAAGAAACTGCCAACGGCGCGCTACCTGATGGGGCTGTTTGATCTTTTGCTGACCCAGAACCAACAGGTGGCCAAAGATCTGCTGTCGCTTGGGGCGGATCCGGCGCGGGTGTTTCCCAGTGGCAATCTCAAGGCCGGGGCCGCCGCCCTGCCGGACTCGCCTGATCTGCTGGGGGAGATGCGTACCGCCCTTGCTGGGCGTCCGCTATGGATTGCCAGCTCCACCCATATAGGTGAAGAAGAAGCGGTGCTGGAAGCTCATAAGGTGCTGTTGCAGGATCATCCAGATCTCTGCCTTTTCCTGGTCCCGCGCCACCCCGAGCGCGCCGATGAAATTGGCGCCAAGATCACCCAGGCCGGGCTGGCTTATGCAAAACGCAGCACTGGCACGGCGCTGACATCTGAAACCCAGGTCTATCTGGCCGATACCCTCGGCGAGCTCGGCAGCTGGTATGCCCTGTCCCCCATTGTATTTCTTGGTGGATCATTGCGGCCCATCGGCGGACATAACCCCTTTGAAGTTGCCCAGGCCGGGGCTGCGGTGCTCACCGGGCCGGGCTATAGCAACTTCATCGAAACCTACCCGCCGATGATTGCGGCCGGCGGTGCCACGGAAATAGGCGATGCCCGCGAGCTGGCGCAGGCAGTCGATCTGTGGCTGACCCAGCCGGAGCAGCTGCTAAACGCCCGCAACGCCGCGCGCCGCTACGTGGACGAACAATCCGGCCAGCTGGATGTGGTGGTAGATCGGTTGATCAGCAGCCTTGGTGTGAATGCGCCTGAAAGAACCCCATGACTGAGCTTTTTGTCACCAATTTCAACAAGAACTTCACCGGGGTCTCGGCCACGGCGGCCAATGTTCTGCGCCAACAGGTTGCACTGCACGATGTGCAGTTGGTTGGCCGCCCCCTGCCCGGCTGCCCCGCTCCGATCCCCGTCAAACGCGCCCGGCAGCTGTCGGCCACAGCCCCCAGCACCTATCCCTTTGCCATCTGGCACGTGCGCCGCAATACTGAGATGCGCGCCGCAATCTGGGCGCGCGATGTGCTGCGCCTGCCAATCCGCATTGTCTTTACCTCTGCGGCGCTGCGCCGACACTCGGCTTTTCCCCGCTGGTTAATCTCGCGCATGGATGCGGTTGTTGCCACCTCGCAAGAGGCCGCCAGCTTTGTGCCCCATGTGCGCGCCGTAGTGCCCCATGGTGTCGATACCAATACCTTTACCCCGGCTATAGATCGCCGCGCCGCCTGGCAGGCGCTTGGGCTTGGCGGCGATATAGGTATTGCCAGCATTGGCAGAATTCGCCCGGAAAAAGGCACCGATCTATTTGTCGAGGCCATGTTGCAGCTGTTGCCGCAGCTTCCCGGTGCCACGGCGCTGGTTCTGGGACGGGCCGCGCGCGAGCATCAGGGCTTTCTCAAGGGATTACAGGCGCGGATCAAGGCTGCCGGTCTGACGAAACGCATTCTGTTTCCCGGTGAAATCCCCGCCGCCGACCTGCCGCAAACCATGCGGGCGCTGTCACTGGTGATGCAATTGCCCCGCTACGAGGGCTACGGCATGGTGCCTTTGGAGGGCATGGCCAGTGCTGTTCCCTTTGTTGGCTCTAAGGCAGGCTATTACCAAATCTTTTCCGGCCAGGGGCGCGCAGGGAGAATTGTGCCGCAAGTGGCCCCAGCGGAGGCCGCAGAAGCAGCCCTTACGCTGCTACGAGATCCGAATCACTATCAGGCCATGTGCCACAACGCCCGCGAGATCGCCGTTGAAAGCTTTAGCGCCAGCCGCGAAGCCCAGGGAATCGAAGAGGTCTATCAGGCGCTTTGGGCCACAGGCTAGCGCCCAAAAAACAGGCAAAAGCCACGACCATAGGGACAGTCCACCAAAAAAATCGGGGTCAAACCGGGGTATTGCGCCTGTTTGGTCTGATTGCAGACCCAAAAAAAGCCCGGCAAATGCCGGGCTTTTGCAATATTTGTGCAGCTTGCTGCCAAATCAGGCAGCAGGCATACGCTGCTCAACGATTCCAGCCCACCAGCTGCAGCCTGCGGGGATAGCTTCATCGTTGAAGTTATACTCTGGGTGGTGCACCGAGGCGCTGTCGCCATTGCCCACCAGAATATATGCGCCGGGGCGCTCTTCCAGCATGAAAGCAAAGTCCTCGCCGCCCATTACCAACGGTGCCTCTTCGCAGGCGCCCGAGATGTCGGTGGCAACCTTGGCGGCGAACTCTGTCTGTTCGTCGTGGTTGGCCATAACCGGGTAGCCGCGATAGTAGTTCACATCAGCAGTGCCGCCAAAGGTGGCCGCGATGCCGGCGCAGATTTCCTTGATCCGCTTTTCCGCCAGATCCCGTGTCTCATTCGCCATGGTACGGACCGTGCCTTTGATTTCGACCCGCTGCGGGATCACGTTAAAGGCCTTGGATGAGGTCTCAAACGAGGTCACTGAGACCACAATCTGTTCCACCGGATCAGCGTTGCGCGACGCAATGGTCTGCAGCGCCAAGACCGCCTGCGCCGACATCACTGTGGTATCAATCGTTTCCTGCGGTTTTGCCGCATGGCCGCCGCGCCCTTCAAAGGTGATGGCAAACTGGTCCGTGGCAGCAAAAAACGCCCCCGACCGGATTGAGAAAGAGCCAATGGGTTTGCCCGGCCAGTTGTGCATGCCGTAGACTTCCTGGATGCCCCAGCGCTCCATCATGCCGTCTTCACACATCTCCCGGCCACCGCCGCCACCTTCTTCGGCGGGTTGGAAGATCAGCACAACGGTGCCGTCAAAATTGCGGGTCTCGGACAGGTATTTGGCAGCCCCCAACAGCATCGCCGTATGGCCATCATGGCCACAGGCATGCATGGCATTGGGGGTCTTGGAGGCATAGTCCAGGCCAGTGGCCTCGTGGATGGGCAGCGCGTCCATATCCGCGCGCAAGCCAATGACCTTACCCGCTGTATCGGTTTTACCCTTGATCACACCAACAACACCGGTGCGGCCAATGCCGGTGACAATCTCGTCGCAGCCAAATTCCTTGAGCTTGTCCGCCACCAGCGCAGAGGTGCGGTGGGTTTCAAACAGGATCTCCGGGTTTTCGTGAAGGTCACGACGCCATTCGGTGATTTCATTTTGCAATTCGGCGAAGCGGTTCTTGACCGGCATGGATAGTCTCCTTGGTATTACTGTCCCGGTGACTTAACCGGGGTGTTTTGAATGGTGTTTAACTGGTGCCAGGCCAGATCAGGCCACTGGCATCCGCTGTTCGATCATTTCGGCAAACCAGCTGATCCCTGTCGGAATGGCCTCATCGTTGAAATCATATTCGGGATGGTGCAGCCCAGCAGAAGGGCCATTGCCCAGGCGGATCATGGCGCCCGGGCGCTCTTGCAGCATGAAGGAGAAATCCTCTCCGCCCATGGCCAGCGGCACATCCTCGCAAGAGCCTGCGCCGGAAACAGTTTCCGCCGCCAGGCGGGCAAAATCAGCGGCTGCATCATCATTGATTGTGACCGGTACGCCCAGATGAAACGACAGGTCAGCTGTGCCGCCAAAGGTCTGGGCAATCCCGTCGACGATAGCCTGCAACCGCTCAGGGATCAGCGCCCGGACCTCAGGCGAATGAGTGCGCACCGTACCCCGGACCTCAGCCCGATCCGGGATCACGTTAAAAGCCTTGGAGGAGGTTTCAGCCGAGGTAACGGACAGAACCCCCTGTAGCACCGGATCGACATTGCGAGACATCACCGTTTGCAGCGCGCAGATGATATGGGACATCATAACCGTGGTATCGACGGTTTCCTGCGGCTTGGCCGCATGACCACCACGGCCCTGCAAGGTCAGCGTGAACTCATCCACCGAAGCAAGGATCGGGCCGGGGCGGATGGCAAACTTGCCCAGTTCCAGCCCAGGTGCATTGTGGATGGCATAGACTTCGTTGATGCCAAAGCGTTCCATCAGGCCATCTTTGCACATGGCTTCGGCGCCATTGCCGCCCTCTTCGGCGGGCTGAAAGATCACCACGGCGGTGCCATCAAAATTGCGGGTCTCAGCCAGGTATTTCGCAGCCCCCAGCAGCATGGCGGTGTGACCGTCGTGGCCGCAGGCATGCATCGCCCCATCAATCTTTGAGGCATGCGCCAGCCCGGTCTGTTCCTGCATCGGCAGAGCGTCCATATCTGCGCGCAGCCCGATGGCGCGGCCAACCGTGTCGCTGCGCCCCCGGATCACTGCAACAACGCCGGTGCGGCCAATTCCAGACACCACCTCATCGCAGCCAAAGCTTTTCAGCTTTTCTGCCACCAGCGCAGAGGTGCGGTGGGTCTCGTACAGGATTTCAGGGTTTTCGTGGATGTCGCGGCGCCAACCGGCCACTTCTTCGTGCAGATTTGCAATTCGGTTTTTGACTGGCATCGCGCGTGTCCTTTGGTCTGAATTATGCTGTGGGCATTCGTCGTTCAACAAGTTCGGCGAACCAGCTGCAACCCAGTGGAATCGCTTCGTCGTCAAAGACATAGGCGGGGTGGTGACACATGGCCGTGTCGCCATTGCCGAGGAAAATATAGGCGCCGGGACGCTCTTCCAGCATATAGGAAAAGTCCTCCGACGGCATGATTGGTGCGGTATTCTCATCCACTGCGGCGCCGACGGCACGGGCGGCCTCAATGGCATACCCGGTCTCGGTATCGGTGTTGATTGTCACCGGATATCCCGGCGACCAGATCACCTCGGCGGTGGCGCCAAAGGCCTCAGCGGTGCTGGTGGCAACCCGGCGGACCCAGTCTTCGGCCTCGGCGCGATATTCGGTGTCCAGTGTTCGCACCGTGCCTTGCAGTTTTGCCGTATGGGCAATCACATTGGAGGCCGTGCTATCGGTTTCAAAGGTCCCAACCGTAAGTACCACACGTTTTACCGGATCAACATTGCGCGACACGATGGAATGCAGCGAGACCACAATCTGCGAGGCCACAAGAGTGGTGTCGATGGCATCATGGGGGGCCGCCGCATGGCCGCCCTTGCCGGTCACCTTGATCTCAAATTCATCTGACGAGGCCAACAAGGCACCGGGACGAATGGCAAATTCCCCGACAGGCTGGCCTGGCATGTTGTGCAAGCCGTATACCTCCTGGATGCCCCAGCGTTCCATCAGGCCATCGTCACACATGGCCTTGGCCCCGGCGCCGCCCTCTTCGGCGGGTTGGAAGATCAGCACCACTTTGCCGTCAAAATTGCGGGTTTCAGAGAGGTATTTCGCCGCCCCCAGCAGGATTGCTGTGTGACCATCGTGACCACAGGCATGCATCAGTCCGGGCGTTTTAGACGCGTAGTCGACGCCAGAGGCCTCATGGATGGGCAGCGCGTCCATATCGGCGCGCAGCCCGATCACCCGACCCGAGGTATTG
>Ga0316204_10009207_pt1 | contig 13316 bp, 14 predicted proteins | sample 6monrhotite_MG_2_FD_205661 | JGI IMG/M metagenome (GOLD analysis project Ga0316204, IMG submission 205661) | Microbial mat bacterial communities from mineral coupon in-situ incubated in ocean water Damariscotta River, Maine, United States -... | ecosystem: Environmental > Aquatic > Marine >... | reverse complement strand
GAGGGATATTACAATCAAATGCTCAGGGTGAATTGATTGTAGAAAGCATCGGTATGCAAGCAAGCCATGTATTAAGTGGAATGAGTAAAGCAAACTGCTTTATTATCTTGCCGCAGGATTGGGGCAACGTAGAAGCTGGAACGTTAGTAGACGTACAACCGTTTAGAGGTTTAATGTAAATCAGAAGATCCAACGCAGAGGCGCAAAGACTCAAAGGAACGCAGAGTTTTTTTAGCGAAAAGCTAAATTATTTATGTATAAATAAACTGGCATACAATATTTAAAAATATTGTTTTCTTTGCGAACCTTTGCGTTCTTTGAGCCTCTGCGTTGAAATATTTTGACCTTAAGCTTCTTTAGCCTGCTCTTCAGCAATTTGTTTATGTACTTCTGCCATATCTAATGACTTCGCTTTTTCAATAACTTCTTCTAATCCCGCAGCCGGTAATGCACCTGCTTCAGAATATAATACCACTTGATCACGCAAAATCATTAAAGTTGGAATTGAGCGAATATTCATCATACCAGCAATTTCTTGCTCAACTTCTGTATTAATTTTTGCAAACACGATGTCTGGATGTTTTTCAGAAACTTCAGTAAAAACCGGTCCAAATTGTTTACAAGGGCCACACCACGGCGCCCAAAAGTCCAAAATGACAAAATCATTATTATCGATTGTTTCTTTAAAATTACTGTTATCTAAATCTACTGTTGCCATAGTGGCCTCCGATAGGCTGAAATCAATATTAGAAAATACTTATATTTTAACTATTTAGGGATAAATACGCGAATTTCAAGACTATTTATTCTCCCAATCTCAATTCAGTCACCCGCCCAGTTTCTCGAAATTTCCTATAGTCTTCAAGTACTTGGCGGTGATCAAAAGCCAATTCATCGGGTAAATTATCTATATCAAAAATGTCTAAATTTTTTGCATCATCTGCTGCGATTGGCTCCCCACTCGCTTCAGCAACATATACGGCAGTTACAGTATGACCACGATCATCACGCTTAGGATCAGAATACATGCCCAGTAATGCTTTAAGCGTAACATCTAAACAGACTTCTTCTTTTGCTTCACGAATAGCGGCAATTTCCAAACGCTCACCAACATCCATAAAACCGCCAGGGATTGCCCAACCATAAGGTGGATTCTTGCGCTCAATTAAAACAATTGGATGCCCAGGTTTATCTGTTAATTCAATAATGGCATCTGCAGCGAGTAAAGGTGTGCGCGGTTTATTATTTGAGTCTCTGTAATTAGGCATTAGTTATCCCGGTTAACATTTTTAAAACGAATAATTCGCCGACGGTCTCTTTTATCAGGTCGACGTTCAGCATGCGGATATTGTGCAGCATTGAGTTTTCTTTGTTCAGCCAATGTTTCACGCTTTTGAATACTTTCTTTTAGCTCCGTGTAGAGACAGTGCGCTTCTTTAGCCGGACCGCGTCGAATACTTAAATTTTCAACAATAATTTCAAATGTAAACGGTGTTTTATGAATGCTTAACTTGTCACTAATCTGTACAACACGTGACGGTTTAACCCGTTGCCCATTAAGTTGTACATGACCACCATTGATTGCTTCAGCAGCTAATTGGCGCGTTTTATAAAATCGTGAAGCCCATAACCACTTGTCGAGTCGGGTTTTTACTTCGGTATCATCTTTTATTTTTTTATTCATCGTATAACCCTGTCATTGCGAGCGATAGCGCGGTAATCTTTTTGAATTACTCATATAACCATACAGATTGCTGCGCTATTAACCATACAGATTGCTGCGCTATCGCTCGGCAACTGCTCCTGCGTGACTCTCGACAATTGCTCCGGCATTGTTCTACCTTCGCCCATCCTTGGGCTCGTACCTCCCGCGTCCATGCAGTCGTCGCAATGACAATATAATTTTAGAATCATACTTCAAGCTGCGGTATCATTACACTATGACAAACGCTACAAAAGCAAACCGGAAATCTCTGCGTACACAATTACATCAGGTTTTACCGAAAACATCGATACTTGAAACGGATGAACAAACACGTCCTTATGAATGTGATGGCTTAACTGCCTATCATCAAAAGCCCTGGATCGTTGTTTTGCCTGAATCCATCGAACAGGTGCAGAATATTTTAATCTTGTGTCACAACGAAGGCGTACCCGTTGTAGCTCGTGGCGCAGGAACAGGCCTTTCTGGTGGAGCGTTGCCCCTGGCAAATGGTGTATTGCTTAGCTTAGCAAAATTTAACAACATACTTGATATTAACCCTGCTAATAGAAGTGCGACTGTTCAACCGGGTGTACGCAACCTTGCTATATCTGAGGCAGTTGAAGAATTCAATTTATATTATGCTCCCGATCCTTCATCACAAATTGCCTGCACCATTGGCGGTAACGTGGCTGAAAATTCAGGTGGTGTACATTGTCTAAAATATGGTTTAACCACGCATAATATTTTACAACTTAAAGTCATAACCATTGATGGTGAATTGATAACAATTGGTAGCCAGGCTTTAGATACTCCCGGTTATGATTTATTGGCTTTAATGACCGGTTCTGAAGGTATGTTAGGCGTTATCGTTGAAGTTACCGTTAAACTTTTACCCCGACCTGAACAAGCGCAGGTCATACTTGCTGCTTTTGATGATGTCGTTAAAGCCGGTGAGGCTGTCGGTGCTGTTATTGCTGAAGGCATTATACCTGCCGGTTTGGAAATGATGGATAACCCGGCTATCCGCGCTGCTGAAGATTATGCACATGCTGATTACCCTGTAGATGCGGAAGCTATACTATTATGTGAGCTTGACGGCACGCATGAAGAAGTAAATGAACAAATTCATTTTGTAGAAAACTTGTTAACTACAAAAGGCGCGACAAGTTTAAGAACGTCTTCAAATGAAAGTGAAAGATTAAAGCTTTGGTTAGGACGAAAATCGGCTTTCCCCGCAGTTGGACGCATTTCGCCTGATTATTATTGTATGGATGGAACGATACCCAGAAGCCAACTGCCTTTTATATTACAAAAAATTAGTGAGCTATCAAAAGAATACGATTTATTAGTCGCTAATGTTTTTCATGCAGGTGACGGCAATTTACACCCACTCATTCTATATGATGCAAATATAGAAGGTCAGTTAGAACGTACCGAAGAATTTGGTGGAAAAATTCTTGAACTCTGTGTTCAGGCTGGTGGAACCATTACGGGTGAACACGGAGTCGGCAAAGAAAAAATTGACCAAATGTGTGTGCAGTTTAAATCGCTTGAATTACAACTATTTCACGATATTAAACACTCGTTTGATCCGCTTGAATTACTCAACCCGGGTAAAGCTGTCCCTTCTTTACATCGCTGCGCTGAACTCGGTGGCATGCATGTGCACGATGGCTTGCTATCTCACCCTGAACTGGATCGTTTTTAAATATGGGCATTAATCGCACCCAGGAATTACAGGATCGGATACGAGCAGCACTTAATGACAAAACAATGCTTAAAATTGTTGGTGGTAACAGCAAACATTTTTATGGCAATGATGTTTCAAAAAATACTAAAGTAGAAATAATTGAAACCCGGATTCATCAGGGAATTATTAGTTATGAGCCAAGCGAGCTTGTCCTTACTGCCCGGGCAGGTACTCCATTAAAGGAAATAGAAGCATTACTTGCAAAAAACAATCAAATGTTACCGTTTGAACCACCACACTATGGTGAACATGCGACATTAGGTGGTGCCATTGCTACAGGCTTATCCGGACCACGACGTCCTTTTGCAGGTTCAGTGCGTGACTTTGTATTAGGTACAAAAATTCTTTCCGGTAAAGGTGACGTCATGTCCTTTGGTGGACAAGTCATGAAGAATGTTGCTGGTTATGACGTCTCACGTTTAATGGTAGGGGCACTAGGAACACTAGGCTTACTGTTAGAAATTTCTATTAAAGTTTTACCAAGGCCTCATACTGAAGTTACCCAGTGTATTGCTATGTCTGAACAACAAGCTCTCAAAACAATGCAGGAACTTAATCAAAGCTCAATGCCCCTTTCAGCGCTAGCATATGAAGATGAAAAACTATACGTTCGTTTAAGCGGTGCTGCCAGTGCAGTTAAATCCGCACAATATAAAGTCGGCGGGGAAACTTTGCTACATGCAGATAATTTCTGGCAACAGCTTAATGAACAAACACATCCGTTTTTTGAACTGAGTAAACCCTTGTGGCGCCTGTCCGTTCCTTATGTCTCTACTGTTACTTTAAATGAAAAAAGTTTTATCGACTGGGCGGGTGCACTTTACTGGCTGCAAAGTGATAAAACGGCGGAAGAGATCCAACAACATGCTGCCGAACTAGGAGGTGCAGCAACGCTGTTCAGAGCACATCAAGTTCAAACTGGCACTAATACCCAGGAACGGTTCGCCCCTCTTCAGGCAAAAATAAAACAACTGCACGTAAACTTAAAAATGCGCTTTGATCCATACGGCATACTTAATTATGGCCGACTTTATTCGGATTTGTAGTTTAAAAAAAACAGCTTAATTAAAAAATACCACGATGCAAACAAAAATAGAAAAAAACTTTTTACAGTCTGAGAATGGCCAGCTTGCCAATAAAATTTTGCGCAGTTGCGTTCACTGTGGATTTTGCACTGCTACCTGCCCTACCTATCAAATATTGGGTGATGAACTAGATAGCCCGCGTGGACGCATTTATCTAATCAAAGAAATGCTGGAAGGATCTCAAGTTACTAAAGAAACACTTGAACACCTTGATCGCTGTTTAACCTGTCGTGCATGCGAAACTACCTGTCCGTCCGGCGTTGAATATGGACACTTACTGGAAATTGGACGCAGCGAAGTTGAAAAACGCGTTAAACGATCCCGTTCGCAACGAGTTCTACGTAAAATATTATTGCAAGTTTTACCTTATCCAAAACGATTTAATTCATTTTTAAAATTAGGCAGGTTGTTTCGTCCAGTTTTGCCCAATTCATTAAAAAAGCACATTCCGCTAAAAACTAAACTCGCGGCTCTTTCACTAAAAGAGCATAAAAAGAAAATGCTCATACTAGATGGTTGCGTTCAACCATCACTTTCACCTGAAATAAACCACGCAACTAAAAAGGTGCTTGATGCTCTCGGTATCGAATTAATATCTTTTAGTGGATGTTGTGGTGCGATCAATCAGCATTTATCCGATGAAGAAAATGCATTAGTTACGATAAAAAATAATATAGATCGTTTAGTTAATGAATTTGATAATGGCGTTGAAGCTATCGTAATGACTGCCAGTGGTTGTGGCGCTATGTTCAAAGAATACCCTCATATTTTACGTAACGACAGTACATATAAAGAAAAAGCTAAACTCATTAGCAGTAAAACGTTTGATCTGACAGAAATAATTGATGCTAACCAGTTAAACGCAAAACTAAATGCAACAACTAAAAACATAGCCGTACATACACCCTGCACCCTGCAACATACTCAAGGACTGCCATCAAATATTGAATCTATTTTATCAAACTGCGGCTATCAACTAAGCAGTATAAAAGATAAGCATCTTTGCTGTGGCTCTGCCGGAACCTATTCCATCACGCAAGCAAAATTATCTGCACAGCTTCTCGAACAAAGGCTTAGCGGATTAATGATTGATAACCCAGATATTATTGTTACCGCGAATATTGGTTGTTTACATCATCTTAATGCGGGAAGTACTGTTCCGGTCAGGCACTGGATCGAAATGATAGCTGAAGATCTGAAATAATCTTATTATTGAAAGTAATAACACGACTGTACTTAGAATAATTTTTTAGCATTTCCTCGCAATGACAGCATGAAAAATCACTATCCAATGTGTATAATTACATCTTTCAAAATAAATATACTGAATTTCCTATGAATATGAACTTTAGCCCAAGCCCCGGCCCGCATGAGCGTCATTTAAAACGTCGTTTATTAAATCCACTATTCCCTAAACCAGAAACTGAGGTCACACAGGCCGATGTGGACAATGCGCAAAGAAAAGATGAGGAAGACTTGCTCACCTTTATGACACACTTTCAATCTGTTGTGCAAAGAACAACTGAACTGGGAAGCAACAGCGAAAGCGATATTGTTTTACAGCTAAAAGAACAACTAGATGAATGTTATGCAACCAGCTGTGCCATGCCGGGTGATCACAATAATTTAAAAGTTGCAATTAAAAAATTGATTACTGCAATGATGACTGCCATTCGCAAAGGCGCGGAAGATGATCCTGTTGCTTTAAAAAAACTTGATGATGAAGAGATAGCGAGAGAACTGCATAATGATTTTCATGAAAGAAAATTAATTGCTGATTTAATGCTGGAGAATTCACCGATACTTGAAAATGAGTTAACACCAACATTACTTAATGAAGAAGAAGATGATCTTGATGCTGCTTTACAGTTATTCAGTATTGAACAACTTAATTTAATTGCCCAAGATGCACAGACATTACTTGAAAAATTACGTCAGGATGGTCATGAAATACCCTATGCATGGGAACGTTTTCAACAAATTAAACAGGCAGTAAAAACATCAACTGAAAATATGGATAAGAACAATGTCATTCAATAAAACAGAAATAGAATGCGCGGTATATAAAAGCTCGAAAAAAGATGAAACCTACGTCTTTATTCCGACAGGAACTCCATTATCAGATTTACCCGATGAATTAATTAAAGTGCTAGGCCAGGCCGAAATGGTAATGACTTTAAATTTAACGCCAGAAAAACAAATGGCCAGGGGAACAGCTGCTGAAGTAATAGAAAGTATTAATAAGCAAGGTTTTCATTTGCAATTACCGGAGAACCCTCAGTTAAATAAAAACCCTCTTGCTTATATTAATGAACGGTTTCTCGATAAAAATATTTAATTAATACTAAATAATTTTTCAACATACCAATCATTCAACTGCTGTAAATTAGATTCACCCATTATTTCCCGCCACCCAAACAGGGTGGTGACATGGGTGCACCACCTGATGTTTCCTGCCATTCTTCTTCAGTGTAAGTATGAATAGCTAATGCATGAATAACATCTTTTAATTCTTCTGCGAGAGTTGCATTTATCATACGATGACGCGCGAGTAAATTTTTCCCGGCAAAAGCGGGAGAAACCACGACAACTTTAAAGTGCGACTCTGAACCTTCAGGAACATTGTGATTACTACTCTCATTAATAACGTTCAGGTGTAACGGCTTAAAGTCATTAGCTAATTTTTTTTCAATTGTTTCTTGTACTATCACATCAATATCTCACTTATCTTTTTTTGATTTTTTGTTTACATCGTGTTCAGCGTGTTCATGGTCATCTTTATTATGATCGTCATGTTTTAGCTCTGCCATTTCAAGTAGACGTTGTTCTACTTTATAATTAACCGAGTCTTCAGGGAATTCACCTTCTGCATTACGTTCACCTGCGGTTAAACCAGTTAATAAAGCGATGGCTTCATCAACTCTATCGATTGCGTACAATGCAAATTGTTCATTTTCAATAGCATCGATAACATCATCTCTTAATATTAAATGAGGTATATTTGATGCAGGCAGTATAACTCCCTGCTTACCGGTTAAGCCTTGTTGACTACATATATCAAAGAAACCTTCAATTTTTTCATTGATACCTCCAATAGCCTGAACATTACCATGTTGATCTGCAGAGCCGGTTATGGCAAAAGATTGTTTTAGTGGTGCTTGTGAAATAGCCGATACTAATGCACATAATTCTCCAACTGTCGCACTATCACCATCCACGCTGCCATAAGACTGTTCAAAAACTAAACTGGCAGATAAGGAGAGAGGTTTACTCGTTGCATAATGAGCACCTAAATAAGACGATAAGATCAAAACCCCTTTAGTATGTAGCGCACCACCAAGCTCAACTTCCCGTTCGATATCAATAATATCACCGTCTCCAATCCGAACATTGGCTGTGATACGTGCTGGTTGTGCAAATTCAAGGCGCCCTGTTTCAATAACAAACAGCCCATTGACTGTCGCAACTTTTTCTCCCCTAACATCTATTCGGATTGTGCCTTTCTTAATTTCATCATAAATTCGATCACGACTCCGATCAGCACGATAAATTTGTTTGTCAATTGCAGTTTGCACGTCTTTTCTTTGCACTATTTGAAATTTTGACTTTGATTTATTTTCTTTTTTAGCCCAGTGAGCTGATTCAATCAGAAGATCAACCATACTATGCATGTGTGTTGATAATTGAGTTGTGTCTTCAATTTGACGCATACCATATTCTATAACGCGTTTAACTGCCTCTTGTTCAAAAGCCGCAAGCTTATTTTTTCGAATTAACGTCGCAATAAGCTGTGCATACTGGTTTAAGGATTCTTTTGAACACTCAATGCTTTCAGAAAAATCTACTTCAATTTTAAATAATTCAGAGAATTCCGGGTCATCTTCTTCCAGCGCGTAATATAAAGATCGATTACCGACCAGTATTACTTTAACATCTAATGGTATAGGCTCTGGTTCCAGTGATACTGTATTCAGCAATCCTGCCGCATCGCCCAAAGACTGAATATTAATTTCTTTTGCAACAAGTACCCTTTTCAAAGCTTCCCATGAATAGGGTTGGCTTAGTAACTTATGCGCATCAATAATTAAATAACCACCATTAGCTTTATGTAATGCACCTGATTTAATAAACCGATAATCCGTAACCTGTGAACCCATTTGTGACATGTATTCAACACACCCCAGTAAATTTTGATGCATTGGATTATCTTCAAAGACAATCGGAGAATTATGATTATGTTTATTATCAACTATTAAATTTATTTCATAATGCTGAAAACCAAAATAATCTTCACTGCCTTCAAAATTAATTTCTGCATGTTCCTGTTCACGAAATTCATAGAGCCCGTTAATAACATCTTCCTGAACATCCATTAAATAATTAGTAATGGCTTTTATTTCTTTATATTTAGCTTTCACTTCTTCAATGAGATGTGCAGCAGCAAACATTCCTACATCACGGTTTATTTCAGTAATTTTATCTCTGGCTTCTTTTTGCCATTGGTTACGTAAACGAATTAAATTATTTAAACGTTCTTCCAGTTCTGCAATAATTTTATCAAAATGATTTTTTTCTTTTTTCGATAATTTCTCATATTCTTCAGGCGATAATTTTTTTCCATTCTTCGCTGCTGAAAATGTTAATTCTTCATCACTACGTAAAAATATAACATCATGCTGTTTTGATTCTTCAGCTAATGAATTAAAAGCACTATGAGTCCGTTCTTGTAAAGAATTACGAACTTCCTGCTGGCGCGTGTAATACTGTTCACTTTCAAAAGCACTGGGGATAGCTGTTTGTAAATCCTTAACCAGTTGCCGCATATCATCGCGAAAATCCCGACCTTGTCCGGCAGGTAAATTAATTGCTTTTGGTTTTTGTGGATCATCAAAATTAAAAACATAACACCAGTCATCTGCGGCATTTTGTTCAATTGATGCTTCATCCAAAAATCGCTTTAATAAGGTATGCTTACCTAAACCGGTCGAGCCCATGAGGTACATGTTGTATCCAGGCCGGTTAATTTCAACAGCAAAAGACAAAGCTTCAATAGCACGCTCTTGTCCGACCATACCTTCAAAATCAGGTATATCGTCTGTCGTCTTAAAATTGAAATCTGCTTGTTCACAAAAGGAGCGTAATTGAGCTGCATTTAATACTTTGATCTGCGTCATAGTTTTTAATTTATTGGTGACATTTTATAAGTAGAACAGGTATTATAAATTAAAGTTGTGCTTGCAAGCGAATAAACTAACAAAAATTGCACTTACAAATACGATATAATTAATTGATATACTTAATATTTATTGTTTAGGCTAGGGAAAGGCACAATATCTGAGTAATTCACTTAGAATTAACAATTGTTCACATAAACCATATTGTCATTGTGTCTTTAAGGTTCTAACTTTAGTCCACGAATAATTGTTTAGGGAAAAAACAAATAAGGGGCATTACCACATGAAATTATCTTCTCGCGCACATTACGCTATAAAAACAGTCTTAGAATTATCAACTCACGTCGACGAACCTGTAACACTAGCACACCTCGCTCAGGCTCAAAATATTTCGATTTCTTACTTAGAGCAAATCTTTGCCTTATTACGGAAATGCGACATTGTTAAAAGTGCACGTGGCCCAGGTGGTGGCTATATGCTAAATAAACCATTATCTGAGATTTCTATTGCTTCAATCGTAAAAGCCGTTGATAAAGCCACCGTTAAAGAAACCAGCATGGAACCAGAATTCAACAGCTCTGATAGCCATACCCTTTGGTTACGTTTGCTGGAATTAATTGGTGGTTATCTGGATAGCATAAGTCTCGCTGAACTACATACTCTATACACCACGCCAGATGCTACTGAATCAACAACAACTGAGGCTGAAGAAAAAGAGAGCTCATACCAGGTAGCATAAGTCAGTATTACATCTATACAACTCGACCCATATAAAAGCGGGAGTGCGAAAGTATCTCCCGTTTTTTATTGTCTATTAATCTTTCCCCATAGAAAAGTAAGCTAAATAATAATCAATAGTGCTTGACAGATTTGCTCAACAATCCTATTTTAGTGGACTTGCACAAAATTACACCAACCGGAAGGCAGCATAAGAGCATGGATTTCGATTTTGTGACATAACTCATAGCAATATAAGAATATATTAATAATAATAAAAATGATTAAACAAGGGATAACACCATGCATTTTACTCTACCCCACATAGTAATGATCACTGCCGCTTTACTTATTGCTCACAGTCTTATCTGGGCATAAAGGTGTCCCACCTGCTGTAACATGCAGGTGGGATGTACTACCTTCATTAATATATAACTATATAACCAACGTCTTAAATTATAATAAAGACACCAATCATATAATTCGTGAAACTATTTTTGCACCCGTACTTGTCACTTAACATTTTTTTGAATTACTCTTCAGGTTTATTGATCTAAATCAAGTTGTTGCCTTTTCGCTTATGCCAAGATTATTTCAAATTATGTAACTAAGGGGAAAGAGTATGGTTATGCAGGAAGGTGATAAAGATATATTATCAAATGTCGGTAAAACTGTTTTGCTATTAACCTCGTTCATGTTTGCAATAATATTAGCTGCTAATATACTTGCTTAAAATTATAACTCACATTTTAAAATAAGTTTTACCACGCGTTCTCCGCGCAATTTAGAGTTAGTTGTAAAATTCAGGCCGGTTTTTTAACCGGCCTTTTTTATAATTTAGATTATGTATTCTTGAGTCGTGTAATATATTCCAACGCTTGATTCGCTTGCTGAACAAAATGTTTAAAGCTCTCAAAGCTCTCGTTATCTAACTTTCTGCTACTCGGTTGCCTGTCAGCGTAGATTAACCCAATGGTTTTACCTGCTAATAATAGTGGTGAAACAAAAAATGCCTGGCTAGCCAGAATTAAACGAACATCTTCGCTTATGTCATTTTTTATATCTTGTGTATCCTCTATCCATTTTGCTTGAGGATTATTAATTGTTTTTGAAAAAACATTATTGGTTTGCAGACTAAAATGAAACTTGTTAATAAAATTCTGATTATCTTTTCCTAATGCATATTTTGCTTTTACTGCTTTTTTATCTGAAGTCAACATTGCAAAAACTGTTCTATCAAGACCAACCCCACGATATATTCCTTCTAAAACTATTTCCAGAACAAGATTAAAATCAGGCTTATCTAATAACATTCCAGAGAGATCACGTAATATATTTAATTGCAGTAATGGATCGGGTATTGGGCAGTTAGCATCAAAAGAATGCTCATCTTTATTTTGGTCAACTTCACCTTCATCAATCGGTAAATATTTTATTATGGAGCTTGCACCAAAAAGCTGGGCAACTTCTGCAGCTTTATTTGCGTTATCATGTAATAGCTCAAAAATATGTTCTTGTTCAACGCCAATATGTTCAGCTAAACTATTTGCAACACGTACTGTTTCTTTACTTGACCAGCTTTTACTGGCAGCTTCAGAAATATTTAATGCGTGAACTATGTCCTGTATCCGGGGATTATCCATTTTTGGTTTATTTATCGCACTGTGCAATAAATCACTGATGTGCCAGTCGCTGGTTAAACCTACTGTTAATTCATCAAAAGTAAAGCCGAGAACTTCTTGTTGCGCCATTTCCTCAGAGAAACCACGTTTCTCTACTAACTCAACTATTTGCTTACCTTCTTCACCAGCAACGCACCAGAAAGTAATTTCACCAATATATCTTAGCAATGCGGCAATAAAAATTTCTTCAGCAGATTCTTCACCGCGTCGCTCAGCATAATCACGCGCCTGAACTGCAGCATGAAATGATTTGGCCATAAGCTCTAGTGCGTGTTCCCTGGCTTTTCCATTTAATAATGCATCAATAATTGCCAGTGACATACTGATATCACGTACAAGATTAAAACCGAGATAAACAATCGCGCGACTAACTGTGCTTATCCTGGCTCCGGTAACATTATATGTTGCACTATTCGCAACACGTAATACTCTGGCGGTTAAATTAGCGTCACGTAATATTATTCTGGATAAATCTGAGATAGATGTTGCATCTTTTGATACGACATCATTAATTGCATGTACCGTATATTTAAATATCGGTAATTCATTTTCGCTAATGCGTTCGATCCAGTTATCTAAATTTTCAGACATAAATAATGTGCTATTCGTCTTTTTGTATTAGTAATTTATAACCAAGATAATCGGCACATTCGCTGAATTCTTTAACTAAACAACTCTTATCTAAATGTATCCATTCAAATATTAACCATTCCATTTTGCGACAAAACGATCCAGCTGGTTAGCAAATTCACGGCGATCACGTTGATTTAGTGGAGGTGGTCCGCCGCCAGTCACTTCACCAGAACCTCTTAACTCATCCATTAAATCGCGCATGACCAGTTTTTGCTTAATTGTTTCTGTTGAATAAAGTTCACCGCGAGGATTAAGTGCATGCCCTCCTTTTTCAATCACTTCCGCAGCTAAGGGGATATCTGCCGTAATAATCAAATCGTCTTTTTTAATTTCCCGCACAATATAGTTATCCGCAACATCAAAACCTGACGAGACCCGGATACTTTTGATAAATTCGGAAGGTGGTGTTACTAAACTTTGATTAGCCACTAAGGTAACCCTGATTTTAGCGCGTTCAGCAAGCCGAAATAAAATTTCCTTTACAACTTTTGGACACGCATCGGCATCAACCCAAATCTGCATCTTTCATCCCTATATCATGAGACTAACGTAAATTTTAATCCAAATAGA
>Ga0316204_10009205_pt1 | contig 13316 bp, 10 predicted proteins | sample 6monrhotite_MG_2_FD_205661 | JGI IMG/M metagenome (GOLD analysis project Ga0316204, IMG submission 205661) | Microbial mat bacterial communities from mineral coupon in-situ incubated in ocean water Damariscotta River, Maine, United States -... | ecosystem: Environmental > Aquatic > Marine >... | reverse complement strand
ATCTAAGTTATCTATATTCATGATCGCTCTCATTGTTAGATCATGAACAAAATTAAGCTAAATTTCAGGCTCATTTCATAGTGGAATGATAAACTTCCTTCAGGCTCATTTCATATTGGACAATACTTAATATTTTAAAAAGCGCTTGTTACAGGTATAATAGCAAAACTGACTTCTATATTTAGTAGTCAACTTAAAGACATAACATTCTAAGTTTGAAAAAATTAATTTTTAATGGAGCTAGATTATGGCTATCATCAATTGCCCATCATGTAATAGTAAAATATCCGACAAGGCTAAAACTTGCTCTGGCTGTCAATATGATATGGTTAATAGCTCTAGCGCTGACGGTCTTAACGAAGAACTACTTGCGTCAAAAAAACGCATGGCTCATATTAAAAAAAGGTACTCTCTTCAAATGCAAGCCATGGTCGGTATCATTATGGTATTAGGTGGTTCACTCACATGGTATTTTGGTGGACGAGGTACATCTTCACTTTCTGATTTATCGGGTTTACTTATTCTTGTAATCGGTTCGGCATTATATTTGGTAACCCGCGTTCGTCTTATTATCTTTAAGAAAAGTAAGGTTTAACTACCTATTCAAACTACTCATTTTCCCTTTTTAAGCGGTGCAACATTTGATTAAACGCCGCTTGGCTATCGCACTGATTTCCATAACCTCCAATCAATGATTTAGTATCAAATGGCCTTGTATCCGATCGTTTACACTGAGACCAATAAGAATCCATATTTTCAGGATCCCAACTCATAATTTCTGTATCTTTTGGTATTAAAGCATTCATAACAATTTCCTCGGTTTTATTCATTAACACTGTTCAACTCACGCAACCCTGTGTTTGATGTTAGATTACAATTTAACCAACGAAATCGCCCTTCCGGCAGATTAAAACTAGCTTTCTGCCGCTCAAATGTGGCAAAATCATGTTAATGACTAATCATCTGAGTTATACCCGTGGAATATCTAATTCAAATAATTCGCCTTACAAAAATTTTCATCTTTTTTTTGGTTTTATCTCTCACCCTTGAGGCCAATGCAAAAGTTTATAAGTGGGTTGATGAGAATGGCAAAATTCACTATTCCGATAAACCAATAGATAAAAAAAGTGAAGCGGTAAAGATGAAACGCCAACCAACCTCTCAAGAAATCAATCAGGCTAAAAAGCGTGCTTCTACCTTAATTCGCCATAAGAATAAAGTTTTAGATATTATTGAGGAAGAAGAAAGTGATAAGAAGCATGCACTACAAAAATCTGAAAAAGAACAAAAAAAACTACACAGAGCTTGTAGCCAAGCAAAGGACGAAGCGAGAAGGTTAGCAAGAGGTTTCCGGAGTTATACCATTGGTGATGATGGAGAAAAATATTTTTTATCTGATGCAGAAAAAGAAGCCATGATAGAAAAAATAAATCAATTTACCAAAGAGCGTTGCCAACCTTAATTGAACCTTTTCATTTACCGTTACCTCCCTATTTCTAGAGAGGCAAGTTTAGTTAATATTTTCCATTTAATCCATTTTTAAATTTAAACCATTTAGCGATTTAAAATAAATCCTCTTCTCTTGCAGTAGCCGCAGCGCGAATACTACTTTGAACAAGAATTAAGAGTTCTCTTAATGCAACTGAAAATTTAGCAAACTCATGTCGGCTACTCGATCTAAAGTCAGCCACCATTTGCTGCCAACGATCGAGTAAATCTTCATTCTCAATAATCCATGCAATTATTCTTTCTTCCGCAGACTTCTTGTCAATTGACATATGTAATACCGCCACGGTCAAACTACGTTGTTGCCAATCGAGTTCTTCTCTAAAGGTCGCTCTAGCAAATGCTTGCCAATGATTATCTACCGGTTGCATGGTTATTTGGTCAAGGAACCAATGCAATTCGAGTTTAGCTCCCAATTTATAATAAACTTCACCTACAAGTGAAATTTTCTGTCCAGTTAGTTTAGACATTTCGACAACATCTAATCCCGAAAAGAGAGTGCTTAGGTAACCAACATCTTGCGCTAATTTTTTAGGTACACCTTGCTCAACCCAATGTTCAATTCCTTGTTGAATGTTGGCTACTTCGTCACCGTCTAATACTTTAAAGATATCCTTTTTAAGTTCGGCTATCCCTTTTTTAAAATATTGAATTCCTTGATGAATTGCCAAATTTTTCCTTCTATGACGCAAAAACCAGCGCGTTGATCGTCTTATCATTCGCTGTGTTTGATAAAACATGTTGTTCTTAACCGATGCTGGTATAGAGTGGTCAAGAGATTCAATTTGACTCCAAATTTTTGGCATATCAAATATTTCTTTTGATAGGGTAAAACAAATTGCAACATCGGAAGGTGATGCACCCGTTTCATCTGTCGTTCTAAAAGCAAAGTTACTGCCTAAATAGTCCACCATTTCATTAGCTAACCGCATCGCAATGATTTCATTTTTAAGAGGATGCTTTTGCATCTGCTTTGAATACTTACGACGCAGTGCAGTCGGAAAATAATCAACTAATTCATCTTGATAATAAGGTTCATTTGAAACTTCTGGTACGCATAATTCCTCTTTAAGGATCATTTTCCCGTAAGCGGCTAATACCGCAAGTTCAGCGCGTGTTAACCCTTCAGATGAAGCCATTCTTTCTAAGAGTTCTTCATCTTCAGGTAAAAACTCTAAGCCACGATCAAGTTTTCCTTCTTTTTCCATCCAATGGATAAAACGCATTAATTCTTTAACCATTTTAGATGAGCGTTCTTCACTAATACTAATCGTTTGAGCTTGAAGGAAATTCTCTCTTAGAACGATTTCTCCAACTTCATCCGTCATGCTAAGTAAAATTTTATTTCGCTGTTTTTCCGTCATATCACCATCAACAACAATTTGATTAAGTAATATTTTTATATTCACTTCGTTATCTGAACAGTTAACACCACCAGCATTATCAATGAAGTCCGAGTTTCCTCGCCCGCCATTTTGCATATATTCAATACGCCCAAGCTGAGTCACTCCTAAATTACCTCCTTCACCAATTATTTTGCAGCTAAGCTCGTTACCGTTCACTCTAAGATTATCGTTGGCTCTATCACCTACCTCGGTGTGAGTTTCTTTGGTCGATTTAATATAAGTACCAATACCGCCATTCCAAAGTAAATCAACATCTGATTTCAATATGCTATTGATCAGTTTATTTGGCGTCATGTTATCCACGGAAACATTAAGCCATTTCTTAATTTCCTTGCTTAATGGAATAGATTTAGCCGAACGCGAGAAAACCCCTCCACCTTTAGAAATAAGTTTTGCACTATAGTCTTCCCAACTCGAACGAGGTAAACTGAATAATCTTTCCCTTTCTACATAGCTTTTTTCTACATCAGGATTGGGGTCAATAAAAATGTGAATATGATTAAATGCAGCGAGTAGTTTAGTATGTCTTGAGCAAAGCATTCCATTGCCAAAAACATCACCCGCCATATCTCCAATACCAACAGCAGTGAATTCAGTTGTTTGGCAATCTATTCCAAGTTCCATAAAATGTCGCTTAACGGATTCCCAAGCTCCCTTAGCAGTAATCCCCATCTTTTTATGGTCGTAACCAATACTTCCACCCGATGCGAAGGCATCACCCAGCCAGAAGTTATATTTCTCGGAAATACCATTTGCTATGTCTGAAAACGTCGCTGTCCCCTTGTCGGCAGCAACAACCAAATAGGGATCATCCTCATCTAAACGAACAACATTGGTCGGAGGAATTAATTTTCCTTTTACTAGATTATCTGTAATATCTAACAGTGCGCTAATAAAAATCTTGTAGCAACTAATACCTTCTTCCATAAATTCATCACGCGATAGACCCGTTAAATTTCGCTTACAAACAAACCCCCCTTTTGCTCCAACGGGAACAATTACGGAGTTTTTAACTTGCTGCGCTTTAACCAGTCCTAGAACTTCAGTACGGAAATCTTCCTTTCGATCTGACCAACGTAAGCCACCACGAGCAACTTTACCACCTCTCAAATGAACACCTTCTAACTTGGGTGAATAAACGAAAATTTCAAACATAGGTGCCGGTTGTGGAATATCAGTAATTTTTGCTGGCGTTAACTTCACAGATATATAACTTTTTGCTTTTCCAGATTGTTCTAACTGGAAAAAATTAGTTCTTATTGTGACGTCTATTAATTCCAAATACCGATTAATGATTCGGTCTTGGTCGAGATTAGAAACATTGTCTAAACCACGGACAATCAGTTGGCGAATTTGTTTGACTTTCGCTTGATCTCTTTCAATTGAAGGATCAAATTTTTGATAAAAATAGTCGACAATTAGGCGAGCCATATTTGGGTAAGCTGCTAATGTTTCTTCAACATAATTTTGCGAATAACTTGAACCAATTTGCCACATATACTTAGCGAAAGCTCTTAGTAACGCAGTTTCTCGCCAATCGAGCGATGCACCTAAAATTAATCTATTAAACCCATCATTTTCTGCATCGCCAGACCAAACTTCTTTGAAGGCATCTTGGAACTTATGCTTTAAGTCATCAAGATTTAATTTTTTACCACTGGCGTGTTTCATTTCAAAATCACTAACCCAACGAATAGCTCCATTTACCGGCCTTATTTTAAACGCCTTTTCTCCGATAACATTGAGTCCCATATTTTCAAGCATAGGCATTACATCGGACAAAGGCTTGGGTTGATTTCTAAAATAAAGTTTAAACTTAATTCGCTCTTCATCTTCGTCTTGCGAACGGTAAAGCAGCATGCTTAATTCATGTTCATCAGATAAAGATTCCATATGCTTAATATCAAGTACTGCCGATACGATGGTATAATCATCTTGGTAACCCGCCTGAAAGGCGTTGGCATATTTTTTAATCAGCCTTTTCCCTTCTGCCTCTCCGTAAGAAGAAAGTAGTGAGTCGGCTAAGTTATCTTCCCAAGTTCGAGCGGATTGCTGCAAATCTTTCTCGATTGAGTTGACGTTATATTTAACATCTTCCGCGTTTTCAGCAGGGACAATAAAATGAATGCGCGAAAGCGTCGATTCAGAAAAAGTTGTGGTAAATTGAATCGGTCCGGTAGCACCTAATCGTTCTTCCAATATTTCAGTCACTCTTAATCGAATCTTAGTATTATATATCTCTCTGGGCACATAAACTAAACAAGAAAAAAATCGACCATAAGGATCTCTTCGTATAAATAATCGAACAATCGGCCTTTCTTGCATCTGTAAAATTCCGACAGATGTTTCTAAAAGATTGGCATAACCTGTTTGAAACAATTCATCTCTAGGGTAGGTTTCTAATATATTCTTGAGAACCTTTTTATCATGTTCGTAATCAGATAAGCCTGACTCTTCGAGTACAACTAAAATCTTTTGCCTTAAAACGGGAATGCTCATCGGGTTGATATTGTATGCTGCCGAAGTGTACAAACCGATAAAACGATCTTCTCCGATAATTTCGCCTTTGTCGTTTACGCGTTTAACGCCTACATAGTCGATATGAGCTGGACGATGAACTTTAGATACTGCACTTAATTTGGTTAAAACAAGTAGGTTATCTGTTTTCAACAATAGGTTTCTAGCACCTTTAGGCATTTCATTTAAATTATAAGATTTCGGCTTCCAGTTTTCGAGCGCATGTAAACCAAGACTAGAGCTTCGTTTAGGAACAAGGCGCTTACCATTTTTGGCGTCTTTAAATTCGTAATAAGTATACCCAAGCAAGGTAAAATGATTAGCACTAATCCAATCTAGAAAATCCTTACTTTCAGTATTTTTAGCGCTTTGTAATACTTTGGGAAGGTTCTTCATATTATCGATGGCTTGATTTAATTTCTCGCGCATCGGTTTCCAATCCTTAACCGTAACTGTCACGTCTTTCAATATCTCTTGCAAATTAGATCTTATTAAATCCAGTTCGGTTTGTTCTAACTGGCGATCAATTTCAAGTAGCATAGGCGTAGTTTCAGGTTTAGTTTCTGATTTTCCTGGTCGTTGAAGTTTACTAATGCGCCCACTTTTATCTCGTTGAATACTCATAGGAAGATGGATGTGCAAATGTACCCCCACTCCCATTCGATTAAGTTCCATTCTTATCGAATCAACCAAAAATGGCATGTCAGGATGAACTAACTCAATGACACTATGCTGTGTTTGCCAACCATCGTTCTCGAGCTCAGGTGAATAAACACGTATGCATTCTCCTGACGGATTATCTTGTAAATATTGCCAAAGGCTTACAATCGGAGAATAAAGATCGTTTGCCGTTTTAAATTCGACATCACCAGAAGTTATATTAGTGCAAAAATAGCGCGCAAATTCTGAAACTAACGCTGCTTGTTTTTTACTAAATTTTGATTCAATTAATTTCAGTAGGTTTTTGAATAAAACGCTATCTTGGGGATTTTTGCTGTTTAACATGGCGATTCCTTTAGGAATGTTCGACTAACATTAAAACGACTCAATTAATATTGGACAGTTTGATTCTTTATTAAACAAAAAATCATAAATATTAAAATTTTTGTAACCTGATTATATTGTTTTTATCCATCAACAAGTCTGAGGTAAATCAAATACTTGCTCTATACCTTAACAAATTGGGTTAAACCTTTGTAATTGTAGGATAAAAGCTAGGAATTGGCACGAATATTTGAATTATTTTTATTCGAAAATCTAAACTCGAAACAAATATCAAGCATCTGGTGATCGATGTAAAGATTGCGCCTTGCCCCGCTCATCGTAATTGAGTATAAAATGCCCTTTTACACCGTCATGAGAGATATACGGAAGTAACAAATTAGCGGGAAATTGAATTTTCAACCCGTTCGTCGCTTTAACCACCACACTACGAGCCTGTCCACGATAATATTTTTCTATTTCTCGGGCATCAATACGAATTGAAAATTGGGCACTTGGCATAAAAATTCAAAATATGATTAGTTAGTTTTATTTATCATGCGATGGTATTTGGATTCCAACCTCACTAAACGAGCTTCCATTTGATCTAACTCAATGAGCATAGATGCTGATTCTCTTTCTAATTCTTTAATCTCGTCGAGCAGCTCTCTTCGGCGATATTCTTGCGTAGCATCTGTTACCAAGGCTTCTTCTTTTATCTTAATTGTTTTAGATATTTTATTTAATCGATGATGAGATGATTGAATTTGTCGAGTTAATTGTCCAATTTCAGAGCGAACTTGATAGATTCTATAACCATCCACATAATTCCTATTAAACGCGCTTGCCAAGTCAGCAGGACATAGCTGATTATTTTGATAGCCATTCAAGCCTTGCTGATAGCCATTAGATTCTGTACAAAATTGCCTAAGGCCTTCTGCATGACCTTTAAGGTAGGCATTAAGATCAGGTGTCACTGCATAACCAGAACAAGCTTGTCTATGTTCGCCGATGTAGGAAGTTTGACGGCCTTTGCTACCATCTTCCAATCCAATAATTTCCCAGTTAGCAACTTTGCACTCCGACGCATTCATAGTCGCACAACCGGTTAATTTTAGAAGTAATAAACAACTTAAGATTGAAATAAAAGATAACTTAACAATGTGGAGCTTCATAACGAGCCAATACCTTCGAAGGACTTTATCAATATTCTATCATTTTAGCAGCTTTGGCTTTTTTTGGCACAAAAAAACCGGGCATTGCCCGGTTTCGCTGTATGGCGCGCATGGAAGGAGTCGAACCTCCGACCGCCTGGTTCGTAGCCAGGTACTCTATCCAGCTGAGCTACATGCGCGTAATTTTCTCATTGCCCTAATGGTCTAGTGACCGGAAGGAGCGGTATTATCCTTATCGAATATAGGTTTGTCAAACCTTATCTCATCCTTACTAACTATACTATTAAGAATGGCGGAGAGAGAGGGATTCGAACCCTCGATGGGCTATAAAACCCATACTCCCTTAGCAGGGGAGCGCCTTCAGCCGCTCGGCCATCTCTCCGGTATACTTAAAAGGAATAATTAAAATGCAAAAACTGACTCTAATTTTGTGTCACTTTTGCGGGATGGAATACTACCTGATTGATTATAAAAATCAAATGCTTTTTTGACCAATCAGGTAATTAACTACAAAAAAATAGAGGCTAAATTATTCGCCTGTACCCATTTCTTTTTCACGCTGTATTCTCATGTAAATCTCTTCACGGTGAACAGAGACTTCTTTAGGTGCGTTAACACCGATACGTACTTGATTTCCTTTAACGCCTAGCACGGTTACGGTAACATCGTCACCAATCATTAGTGTTTCGCCGACTCGACGGGTTAAAATTAGCATCGCTAATCTCCTTAAATTAAGATTCTTTAGACAGTCTTGCGTCCTTTCAGGTACGTCCTACAAAAAGTGGCGCTAGTATAACAATAGACCATAATCTCGTCACTTAATATATTATATTCTATTAAATTAATTCCATAACAATAACAAATAGTTATTTACTGCGCTTTAATCCATTCTTTAACCCAGTCTAATGCATCATCTAATGCGTTAATATTAGTCCCCCCACCTTGAGCCATATCGGGTCTTCCGCCACCTTTTCCGTCAAGCTTTGTTGCCAGCTCACGCATCAAATTTCCTGCATGGAAGGTCGATAATAAATCTTTACTGACACTAACGATTAAGCTAATTTTGTCATCATTCACGGATGCTAATACAACAACCCCACTTCCTAATTTGCTTTTTATTTGATCACTTAGGTTACGCAGGGTTTTTGCGTCCATTGAATCAAGTTTTATTGCTAGTAGCGGTACACCATCAACAATTTGTTTATTTGCGAGTAAATCCTTACCTTGGTTAGAAGATACTTTAGTTTTTAATTTTTCTATTTCTCTATCTTGATCTTTGGATTTCATAATCAATTGATCGACTTTATCATTTAAGGACATTCGGTCAGTTTTAAGCGAAGAAGCTAGTTGACTAATTAACCAACCTTGCTTTTGAGTATACTCAATAGCACTCTCACCAGTAATCGCCTCAATACGCCTAACACCTGATGCAATTCCCTGCTCGCTAATGATTTTAAATGTGCCAATATCTCCGGTTCTCTCAACATGAGTTCCACCACATAACTCAACTGAAAAATCAGACATTGATAAAACTCTTACAGTTTCACCATACTTTTCACCGAATAACATCATTGCGCCGGATTCTTTGGCTTTTTCAATCGAGGTCACTTGTGTTTCCACTGGATAATTTCCTCGAATATGAAAATTCACGGCTTTTTCAATGTTAACTATCTCTTCAGGTGTCACTGCAACAGGGTGCGAAAAATCAAAACGCAATCGCTCACTATCAACTAGAGAACCTTTTTGTTGTACATGCTCACCAAGTATCTGCCTTAAAGCCGCGTGCATTAAATGGGTTGCTGAATGATTAAGCGCTGTATCGTTGCGAGAAGCTTGATCAACACTAGAAATAATCTTCTCACCTTTTTGAATGGTGCCACTTCTTACGATACCTTTGTGCAAAAAAACATCTTGTACTTTAATCGTATCAATCACTTCAAATTCGAAGCCTTCACCGCTGAGGGTTCCTTTATCGCCAACCTGCCCTCCCGATTCAGCATAAAAAGGTGTTTCAGATAAAACGATTCCTGCTTTTGTTCCAACAGTTATTGCATCAACAGAACTTCCTTCAATCAACAAATCAAGAACTTGAGATTCACCTTGTAGGTCATTGTAACCGGTGAAATTAGTTTTCCCCCCGACTTCCAATTGCTGATTGTAATCGACTTCAAAACTCGATTGACTTCTACCACTCGCTTGTTGAACGGCGAGTAATTCATCAAATTTATCCTTATCAATTGATAAGCCTTTTTCACGCGCTATATCAGCAGTTAAGTCATCAGGAAAACCATAAGTATCCTTTAGCTTAAAAACCATCTCTCCATCAATAATACTTCCTTCCATTCCTTCTATATAAGTTTGTAGGATTTTCATACCATTATTTAAAGTTCTAGCAAACTGCTGCTCCTCAGTTTGAAGGGTTCTGGCGATAAAATCTCGCTTGTTTTTTAGTTCAGGATAAGCTTCCCCCATTACATCAATTAATCCATCGACCAACAAGTAAAAGAACGGCTCCTTAGCACCTAATTTATTTCCATGCCTGACAGCACGGCGAATAATACGCCGTAAAACGTATCCCCTTCCTTCATTACCCGGAGATACACCATCAAGGATCATAAATGAACAAGAACGTATATGGTCAGCAATCACTCTCAACGATTGATTGTTTGTATCTTCTATGGTTAAAACCTTAGAGATGAATTTAATTAGTCCATCAAATAAGTCAATATGATAATTATTATGAACAGACTGCATCACCGCCGCTATTCGTTCTAATCCCATTCCAGTATCAACCGAAGGTTTCGGTAAAGGAGACAATTTACCCTTGTTATCGCGATTAAATTGCATAAAAACTAAGTTCCAGATTTCAATGTAACGATCGCCATCTTCTTCTGGACTTCCAGGAGGGCCACCTTCAACCGAATCACCATGATCAAAAAAGATTTCACTGCATGGACCACATGGGCCGGTGTCACCCATTGACCAAAAATTATCTTTATCACCTAACCGAGAAAATTTATTTCGATCAATGCCGATTTCCTCAAACCAAATTTTTTCTGCTTCTTGATCGCTATTATGAACAGTCACCCACAACCTATCTTTTGGTAATCCAAGCGTGACGGTTAGGAATTCCCAAGCATATTTGATAGCGTCTTGCTTAAAATAATCACCAAAACTAAAATTTCCTAGCATTTCAAAAAATGTATGATGACGCGCAGTATAGCCAACATTTTCCAAATCATTGTGTTTACCACCGGCTCGTACACAACGCTGAGAACTAGTCGCCCGATTGTAAGAGCGTTTATCAGTACCTAAAAAACAATCCTTAAACGGTACCATTCCTGCGTTTGTAAACAACAAAGTTGGATCATTGGCAGGAATTAATGGTGCAGAATCAACCCGCTGATGCCCTTTTTTTTCAAAATAAGACAAAAAGGCTTCACGGATCTCATTAGTTGTCATGCTCACTCGATCTTACTCCTAGTACTCGATAGATAAGTATTGCTTTCTCGCAAATTTAATTTCTTCATTAGAAAAACCTCGATATCGAAGAAAGTTTTCTAATTTTTTTAATTCTTTTATATTGATACGTGCTAAATATTGGTTTGCCCCATCTAAATTATTTTTATCAATTGCGGGAAAAACAGATAATTTTTTTAAAAGAGTCGTTTCGCAAATAGACTGCCAGTCAATTTCCTCGATGGCCAATTCTTGTTTGATAATAGATTGAGCTATTTGCTGCTGATTCAACTCTGCAACTATTCTTTGTAAACCTTGGCCTTTGTTTGCTCTAGAACGAATAAACGCATTACAAAATCGACTTTCAGATAGCCAATCATGTTCTAACAAATAATCGATACACAGGTTAACAATGGGCTTAGAAAACCCCTTTTTTAGCAACTTAGTTCGAATTTGTTTTTCGCTATGCTCACGTATAGCAAGCATTCTGCATCCTGAACCAATTGCTTTTTGAAGCTCTCCGGAAGTACCCGAAGAATTTACATCCTCAGCCATTGGCGCATTTTAACCTAGAATTAACCCTTGAGCTACGCTATTTAATGCCATTAGGAGGAAAACTTTCTAACAAAAATTCAGCATTTCTTAGCGCGATAGTTGCTCGTTCTTCAGGGGTTCTATTGGTATAAATTCCAAGTTTTCTTGAAATCGAACCACGCCAAATCACTTCCTTTTTGTTTGCATCCACAATATCAAGAACTAAAGTACCAATTTCATATTCCCTAACTACAGTTGTAGTGCCTCTATGAGGCCAACCTAGAGGATGATAAAAAGGATAATATCCCCAGGTACGATAGAATGCATCAACATCAGTTTTTTTATCTGTAACTGTGTGAGTTTTTAGTAAAAAATCGGCACTTTTAAAATCAGCAGCTTTTTCAAAGCCTTTACGACTTAATATAGTCTCAATAGCATTAATTTGTCGGCGATTATCAAGGGTGGTTACTTTCGAAGGCTCTTTAGCGACAACCCATGCATAACTACGCAATTCAGAAAAATTATAATTAGTATCATAATCAACAGAGATAGGAGGAGATATTTTGCACCCATTTAATACTAGCAAAATCCCGGCTAACAAAAATATTCTATTTTTAAAGGTAATCATTGCAATATCCTCAATGTCTTATCAATCATAATAATCAAAACAGTTTCTAATATAAGTCTTATTCCCTGAGATTCCAAGCATCTATATAACTAAGTTGTTAAATAAACGATGAAATCATAAAGAAAAAAGGAACCTAAGTTCCTTTTTCCTGCAGACCAATTTAATATTTAAGAAGGCTGGCTTAAGCCTATTCTTTAACTTTTTCTTTTTTCTCGTCTGAATCCTCCAAATTAGGCAGCAAAGCAGCCCTTATTTGTGCCTCAATATCATCAGCAATTTCAGGATTAGCTGTTAAGAAATCTGCAACTTTTGCCTTACCCTGACCAATGCGATCACCATTATAGCTATACCAAGCGCCCGCTTTATCAACGATTCCCTGCTTTACACCTAAATCAATAATTTCACCCATCCGAGACGTACCATGTCCATACAAAATTTGGAACTCAGTTTGTTTAAATGGAGGAGCTACTTTATTTTTAACGACTTTCACTCGAGTTTCATTACCAACAATTTCATCGCCTTGTTTAACTGCACCAATTCGTCTGATATCCAAACGTACTGAAGCATAAAACTTAAGGGCATTACCTCCAGTTGTGGTTTCTGGTGAGCCAAACATAACACCAATTTTCATTCTTATTTGATTAATAAAAATAACCGTACAATTAGTTCGTTTAATATTACCGGTTAATTTTCTCAGCGCTTGGGACATTAAACGAGCTTGTAACCCCATGTGCGAATCTCCCATATCGCCTTCAATTTCTGCTTTTGGTGTTAGCGCAGCTACTGAATCAATAACTACCAAATCAACAGCGCCTGAACGAACCAACATATCGCAAATTTCTAGTGCTTGTTCACCAGTATCAGGCTGAGAAACCAATAAATTATCTAGATTAACACCAAGTGCTTCAGCGTAAACAGGGTCTAGTGCGTGTTCTGCATCAACAAAAGCGGCTGTGCCGCCATCTTTTTGACATTCAGCAATCGCTTGTAAAGTTAATGTGGTTTTACCTGAAGATTCTGGTCCGTAAATTTCTATCACTCGCCCTTTAGGCAAACCACCAATCCCTAGCGCAATATCTAGTCCAAGTGAACCAGTAGAAATAGTATCCA
>Ga0316204_10009204_pt1 | contig 13316 bp, 11 predicted proteins | sample 6monrhotite_MG_2_FD_205661 | JGI IMG/M metagenome (GOLD analysis project Ga0316204, IMG submission 205661) | Microbial mat bacterial communities from mineral coupon in-situ incubated in ocean water Damariscotta River, Maine, United States -... | ecosystem: Environmental > Aquatic > Marine >... | reverse complement strand
GATATTCAGGCGATCCTCGACCAACAAACCGATGCGTGGGGGATCAAGGTCAATAATGTCGAGATAAAGCATGTCGATCTCGATGAAAGTATGATTCGCGCAATCGCACAACAAGCAGAGGCCGAACGTACTCGGCGTGCAAAAGTGATTCATGCACAAGGAGAGATGGAGGCGTCCGAGAAGCTGCTGGAAGCCGCAAGAACACTCTCAAAACAACCGGAGGCGTTACAACTCCGTTATCTACAGACGTTAACCGAGATCGCTGGGGAAAGATCTAATACGATTGTGTTTCCATTGCCGATGGAGTTGGCGTCGTCGTTGAGCAATTTGAACAAGAAACAATAAAGGAACCTCTGAATCGGCGATGAGGGTGTCTATCGCTAAATGAGGCGTGAGCCTGAGTGAATGGGTTTTATTGTTTAAATTGATGAATGAACAGGTGCTGACCATGATTGATAGACGCGTATTTTTATTGACCGGGGTAGCGGGTGCTGCCAGTTCGTTGCTGCCAAAGTAAAGGGGACAAAGCGAGTAAAGGAAGTAAAGGGGACGGAGGGATTATTTTTTATACAATGGCGACAACTGATCAAATTTTAATCCCTCCGTCCCCCTTTTTCCCTTCTCAAACGAAACACTGTTCTACCCCACCTCCCTACTCTGCAACAGGACTGACAAATTCTACTTTTGGGGTCAACTATTTATAGGGATGATTACCCACCTTCTTCAAGGTCGCCAACGGGTCGACTTCAGACAAGTCGCATTTCGGCCAAAAGCGGAAGTTGACGTGAGTTAGCTAAAGGTCTTATTCATAGACATTCCTGCCATTCTCTCCATAGCAGGCATTCAATCCTTCACCAACGGTAGCAACTGGGTAGAAACGCCCCCCCTCCTTAGCTAAAGAAGACACATCTAAGACAAAGCACATCTAATAGGTATATGATTTAACCTATCACGCGCATAAAAACCAAGAAAAAATGTTTATACTTATTTCTCAGTCTATAGGCTTCCAACCAACAGGAAGCCTGAGCGTAATACAATACGCATCTTATTTTTGACACTCAATACCATCATCCTTAACACCGTAGATTTTACGCACGAGTGGCAAATCACGCCGAAGCATTACCGGAATGCAGGCCGAGCTGTTGCATAAGTTCCGTCAGTGAACTTTGAAATCCTCCATATAGATTATGCGCCTCTTCTCCCCAGTGGTGGGCATAGTGCTGTTCAAGCGCTTGGCGACGTTTGCTGGACAAGGGATGGGAGACGGATTCTGTGATGTGGCTTAACCCTTGTTGCTGTGCGTACCAGCGTTCTGCAAAGTCAAAGTAGTCCATCAACAGGCAGGGGGCTGCAAGCATGTTATCGGAGACTTTGAGGTATTGAGTTTGGTCAAAGGCTTCAATGACTTGCATGAAGTATTTATAACCTTGTTGATCTGCTTCGTATTCATGTTGCTTGTTGGTCGCTTTTCCGATGTGGCCGTGTGTGTGGTGGGCGATTTCGTGGCAGATAACAAATGCGCTCATAGCCATTACCATGCAGTTTGTTACAGGGAGTGCCTCTGGGTATGGGGCTTCGGTTAAATAGGGTTTGATATAGAGACGGACCTTTTCATGAAGAAAAGGGTCTTGGAGCGTGGCGACCACGCCTTGAGCAAGTTGGGCGGTATGGTGATATTCATCTTCTGAAAGTCCCCAAAAAGCACGCACGCCGATGAGTTGGTTGAGGCTAAACAACCAACTGTCCAGCTGTTGGTCAAACGAGACGATGGCTTGGCCCTGTTTGGTTTGCGCTGAAAATGCTTCTAACTTGCGGCTGGCAAGGTGTTCAAACTGAATGTGGCCACACACTTCATCGCCTAACACTTGAGCTATGTCCTGGTAATAGCGGGCCTGCAGGTCGGTGGCCCATTGGGCGGTTTCAGCGCGATCCATCGTCATATTGAGCTTTTGCGCTATCTCTTCGGCAATATCCAGGCTGCGCTCAGTGGGCAGAAAGCGGTGGGCGCGCTTAGGCCGTTCGTAGCCGCCGGGGTATTGCTCATCAGGTTTTGGTTTCTCGTGCACCTCATCCCGAGGGTAGAATTTACGTGTGTCTGCATCACTCATCACTGGCTTCCGTCACGTCAGTCAGCAGCTTGGCACAACCACGCTCTTTGAGTTCATTGCTGTAAATAAAGTCGAAGGCGATTTGGTCCAGCTCTTCGCGACTGATGTTAATGCTGCGTGCGTTTAAATATTTTTGTTCGTCGAAAAAAGAGTGCGTTGCGTAAAACAGATAAAAGTCCAGCGGGCCTCTGACCCCCTTATTGAGCGGTAAATATGAGCGTAGCTGTTCTTTTGTGGGGGTCGGAAAATAGAGCTTGCCCTGCACGCTTTTAAACAGATGTCCTGCGGGCCCGGGCACACAGATCGCTTGCTCACTATCGTTGCTCATAAACAGAAATAGATAGTCATCACCACCAGTTTCAACTTCTATGCGCCATTTGTCTCGGTTGCTGATCTTTATGCGCTCCCCTGGTGCGTGTTCAAGCGGATAAAAATGGCTTTTGGCATCTTGTTGTTCTGTGGTGATGCTGATGGTGGCTTCGCGCCCGGTCAATTCGTGGTCAAAAATCTCTTCCCAGCCGCTGCCGATCCGCAAGGTGCGAAAGTCATTGAGCTTTAACGCGTTAGCCAATAAGTTGGCCTTCTCTTCCCGCACCGGCTTTCCACGCCAGGCCACGCGCACAAAGTCGGCCGATCCGTCGCCCTGCTGCTCAATCAGTGCCATCAGAGAATCCCGGCCTGTATAGCCCAACTCGGTCATGCGTTTTTCGATTTTGTTCTTGCTTAAGTACACGCTATTGGTACGACTCATCACCCTACTCCCAACACAACACCCCTCATGAAAAAACGCCACAACTACGCTTTTTGCTCTGCGGCGCTGACGTACGCTCTCCTTCGTTGATTAAACAAACGACAATCTGGAGAAGACGATATGAACAATCAATCTTATAAAACTGACATTATCAGCGCAAGCCCAAAAACAAGCGGCCCTGAAGTAACTTTTATCAACCCTAACTGGTATCGCCCAGAGAATTCGGGATTTTGCATCGGTCACGCCAGCGCTCTGGGTGAGACAGCCTACGCATCATTCCTGAAAATCAAAGGGGTGTATGACGAGTTGGTTACTGATCCTTACTGTGCCCACAAAAGTAGAACACGTGGTTTTTGCAAAATAGTCTCCTGTTCGGATGGAGAAACGTTTCAACATCAGCTTTTGCCTTTAGACCAAAGACATTGCCAAAGTGAAAATCCGGAGTTTGAAAACCAGTCACGGGAACTGCCTGCGCTGCCGTTGGCGGAGCACTTTCACGAGGATGTTTATGGGATTGTGGATGCGGCGCTGCGCAAGTGCGGTTTGCAACATGAGCCTCGTCCTATCCAAACCAAGGTTCACCTGCAACGTTTATTTGCTACAAAAGAGCATCCGGCGATGGCATCGCCGCCACAGCCCCATAAAGATAATGCTAAGTTCTTGTATGTTGCGGTATTAGGAAAATACAATGTGGCGGCGGTTAACAATACACTTTACGATAACAATCTATCGCCAATTGTGGAGTTTGAGCTGTCGCCGATGGAGTTTTTCTGCCTTGATGATCGCCGTTTCTATCATCACGTCGATACGGTAGAGGTGTTGTCCCATTGTAGTGAGGGCTATCGTGATTCGTTGATTCTTGAGATGTTACCGTTATGAATCGGGTAGGCAAACGATTCAGGGGGCATTACTTGCCCCCCCTAAATGCACAACTGTCGCACTGGATTTTGATCATGAACCCGTATAAAGAGTTTGATACGTCAAAGTTACACGATAATGAGTTAAAACGTTACTTCGCCTCTATCATGAAGACGATGAAAGAGGTGGCATTCAGCATTGAACGCGGCTATGGTTTACCGCCCCATATTAAAGAAATTCGCCCGCTGTTTATTGAGGAGAAAGGTTTTAATGCCGAGGCGGACATTATTGATGGTATAGCCTATATAGCCATCAGTGCGTCGGTGCCCCTTCTTTTACGCGTGCTTTTCGATATCCTGCTTAGCGATAGTGAAGTATTTCCTCAGCTTCCGCAGGAAGAGTCGAATATAAAGGTGCGTTACGAAGCACCATTTATTTTTAATCCCCGTCCACCTTTTGAGCGCAAGCAATTTAACATCGGGCTTACGATTGAACGGGCAGACGCCGCGCGTATACTCTCAGACAAATGCGTTAAGTTTATTTTTCTACATGAGTTCGGACATATGCTCTGTGGCCACATTGAAACCAATCGAGAGCTTAACCCTGACCAACCTCTGTTTGAATTTTATGGCGATACCACTGAGAGTGAAACCTACGAAGGGTTACGGCGGTATTGGGAGTATCAGGCAGACTGCATCAGTGCTGATCTGCTGGCACAGTATATAGATACCACCGTCAACCATGCCCATGGCGCGCAAAAGTGGATATCCAAACTGATACCCGAGCACGAACACGATACAAACGGCATCGTAAAGCATGTAACCGGCATGACCATCGCGGCGCTTAATGTGCTTTTTATGTATATGGACAACTGCCGCTTTGATGCGAATACCCGCGCCTATCATCCGCCTGTGATCACCCGCATGATGTACATAAAAGATAGCCTATTCACCAGTGTTGGCGAGCGCCACAATCTATCGCCTCATGCACTGAGTGAAGATTATTATGATCTTTACGTAGAGCCGTTTATATTCGCTATGGATAAGAGCGGCTTTAACGCTGCTGAATTATGGAATGAACTTCATTGGGACAACGCTGATACCGTGCTTGATGAATTAACCAACGACCGCGAGAAACACCGCCTCAGGTGTAGACAATGGAGCTGGTTGAATGTGGATGAATGGGGGGCATGAGGTACAACAAACTCTATCGATCTTTCAGTCTAAAAGACCAATTCAGAAAAAATTCACCAAGAGTTCCACGCACTGTGCGGTTTCCTGTATATCTGGCCATTCTGTGAGCAAGCTAAAACTCGACATTCTCACCTAAGAAACCTATGAACAAATCTCTGGATGCTCAGCATAGCTTGAAGAGCAGCGAGGCACGTTCCGCAGAACATACGGCACAAGAGGCATCAGTCCTTGTCAAAGGATGCAACAACGCTGATGTGCGTCAATAGATTTATTCAGAGGTAATCTCTTCAAACAAAGCCGGAGGTGGTTTAACTTTCGCTCCCTGTCGGCAACTTTTTCTTATTTTTAGGTGATTCAGGAAAGCCTTATGAATGCCCACTAGCGCGACTTATTCGCCATCCAGCAGTAATTTAGAACATTCTAATATTCTAATAGATAAACCCTTTACTCATAGGGCTGATTAATAGACACACCAGCAGTTAATAATGTTCAGGTCGCTTGGCCTGACAGACCGCAATTGGCCGAAAAGTTCCAGTTCGTTTTCAGAGCGTCAAAGGCTGCTATCGCGACGATCCTGCCCTCTAACCAACTCTCGCTAAGGGCGGATCAATAGACTTAGGAGACATTGCCCCCTCTTTAGCAGTTATCCTCGCACCCAGAAAGCGGTCGTTTAACGCTAGCAATGAGGAACCTGCCGTAGCGGCAGCTCCCGCTCGATTACATTGTTAAGCGCTTAGCCATTTCTTTGCCGTAGTGTGCGGCTATTGTTTATGAGCAAAGAAGATTTTGAATTTGCTTGCTCGATAAAGCCTTGTACTGCTTGAACACTTTGCGTAAAAGATCCCCAATTAGTCCAAATTGCGTATCCTGATTCGATATTGTCGTGAAGCCTATCAGGCACAACAAGCTTTGAATTTATGGTCATTGGGTTGCTTGGAAGATTTACTCCGATTAAGCCATGCCTCCTGTCTAACGTAGCTTTGATTTCCCAATCCACGAACTTCCGATAAGGCGCTTGCTCCCCACACAGGACAATCGTGCAAGAACTACCGGTTATATAATTTTCGCGTATTCTGCGTATGACATAATCCGTATTAGAGCTATCTACAGCACGATCAACAGAGTTGTCATGGATTACGTCGTATGTGCTTGAGAAGGCATTTATGAAAGCATCATAGTAGGCACGATCACCGCCATGATGATACGAAATAAATACCTTTCTCTTTCCCCCCATACTCGACAATAGTCCATTTGCCATGCTAATCACCCTGTTCCGTTTTTGTTTTCTCTAATGCAGCCTGTGTGTATTGAGACCAAGCGCTATTTTCTTTAGAGATTAGACTTTCTACTCGCTGCACAAAAAGACGGAATGGCTCTTCCTCGTGATACGGCTCTGCCTTAGTTAAAAAGAGGAATTTTTCATGCTTTAGGGATTCACAAGTAGTTCTATATTCTGTCCAGTTTTCCTGAAATTGGTTTAAGCTGACGACCGAGGCAATGATCGCAATGAGTGCACCTAAAAGAGCTAGCACCAAGGTAACTGGAAAGGGCGCCTTTGCAAAGCCCGCAATTACTGGGATTGCAGCAGCTGAAATAATTTCAGTTCCCCGCAACCATTTAAACCAGCACTGGGCCTTCTGACTTTTCTGGTCGTACCACCCTATTTGATCGTCAACTCTTGATGACATGTACTCTTCTTCGCTCATGCATTTAATCCTATTGAACACTAACCGTCGCTATGAAGAGCCGGCTAAAGCGTATTGTAATGTGGCTCTAGTCACTCGCAGTCTACTTTTGATGGTTTTGTTATGCTCCACTCTACGACCATTAATCTTCGCAAAAGTCATTGATGGGCGCCCCGAACATCAAACCAGTCTGCCAGTAATTCGAGTTGTGAAGCTGTGGTTACCTGGCTCGCAGCACCGTTTTTTGCCAACTCCGCCTCAATCAATCTTTGCTTATCCATGTGCGCAATGTCCCAGACATAATAATTACGTTCACTATTCACTCCTGCGCGATGCACTACAATAATCAACTCACCATCCCGGGCAAACAGAACGTCTTCGACAGTTATACTAAAATTCTGCGGCTGACCAGCAACGACCACTGACCGACCTGTGCCAGCATCCCAAACTCTCAATTCACCGGTTTCGGAAACGCTTACTAGGATATCGTTATCACGCCAGTAGATGCCACGTATCTCACCTTCATGACCAATGAGAACTCTTTCATGCTTGAGGTTTTCATCCAGCAAAAGGATGGAGCCGTCACGCCTGCCTACTGCAAATCTGGTTCCAGCAGGGGCTCGACGAGCAATTCGCGGCCAACCAAGCACACCCGATTCTTCCGAGGAATTGAGATATTGCCCCGTATTCAGATTCCACATCATTAATTCATTTGTTGGGGGAGGGCCGATAGCGGTGATCAGACTGGCATTTTCAACGATCTGAAAGTTGCCGATATCTGCATACACCGGGTTGTCTTGTATCTCGATGTTTACGGTTCGTTGCCTGCGTAAAGTATGACTGGAGAATATACTCAACTCCCATATGCCACCCTCCTTGGCGAATTTATAGAAATAATTGCCGTCGCGCGAGAATTGATCAGGCCACACCGGAAGCTGCTCTTGCTTTTCGGTACGCCAGTGCCAACGAAAAGCTGTCTCCCCATATGGTTTGATAGCCACAAAGTCACCCAAAGCGCTCAAAGCGATCTTTGTACTTGCGTTTCCATAACTGCCTTTGGTGATGCTTGCCAGACTTTTACCGGCCTCCAAGTCCCAAACATGAATCGAATCTCCTACCTTGCCAAGAGCGAGATCCCCCTGCTCACTGATTTTAAGGACATTCAGATTATTGTTATTGTCTTGCAAAATAACACCAAGCTGTTCTGTCAGATTCCATAATTCCACCACACCGTTATCTGCTCCGGAAATGGAAAGTTTGCCATCAGCAGAAACAGCGACAGCATTGGTTTTGAGTCCACTACCAAAGAATTTCATGAATGGTCGCCCGGTCGGGTAGAGATACCAGTTATTGATTCCTCCGCCGTACCCTCCAGCAACCGCATGTTTGCTATCAGGTAAAAACGCTATATCCGTGCTCGCGCCCTTGATTGCAAAATAGGTTCTCGTCAAATTATCTGTACTCATGATCTCGCCAGTGCCCACCCAATGTGCCAGGTATTGTTTAAGGGAATCAGTATCGAGACTTCCGTTGTAGTTGGGGCTCTTTTCATTAGCCGCTTTTTCTACGAGCAACTCCTCCGTCTCCCGGTTCCATATACTAGTACCGTGCATTCCAGCAAGTGCAACTCTGGTTTCATCAATAAGCACGGCAGAATAGACAAAGGGCGACCTTTCTCCCGAGTCCCACCTGCTCTTGTCATAGGAAAACTCCCATACTTCCTGCTCTTGCTCAGTTGAAAAAGCCTGTACAACATTTTTATTCTCACGCGATTCTAAAACCACAGTAATGAGATCAAACTGTGGATAATATTTGAGGTCTCTGCCGAAATTTTTTCGTTTCCATAGCATCCGTAAATTACCTGTACTCAGATCAAGGGACTGGAGTGTTAAATCGCCACCAATAAGCAGAGCCGAATTGTCTTTAGTAAATGCGATAAACGATTCTGAACCCGAACCTCCATCTTGAGGGAATTTAAACTCATGTAGCTGGCTGCCATCTGTTGTCGACCAGACCTGGATTTTCCGATAACTCCAAGAAGCCGCAAGCTGACCATTAGATGATAATGCTACTTCTTGCACCGGGTCCCCGCCCCCACGCAAGACCAACAAAGGCCTTCGCCACTCGCCTCTATTTGTGGCATCCAGCACTCTCCATGGATAAGTATCTGCTGCTGCAGCATCGTCCAATAGTGGTAATGCGGATCGAAGTATCTCGCGCCCATCCAGATGCCTCTCAGCTTGAAACAAGGTAACTACCTCCGAAATTTTTGCGTAGGCAAGTTGCTTAAATGCCTCTTTTCTCTCACTTTCAGCCTTGAAGAAAAGCGTAGTTGCGACCAATGCTATCGCTGCAAATATGATTGCAGCGAAGGACACCATCAATATACGCTTGTCATCCCGCTTCAAACTCGACAAGCTTTCTTCCAGGCCTCCCAGCACGCCTTCCGAAGGCACCCCTGGTTCTGAATCAATCTGTTCATCCAAGCGCAAGAAATCCTGCAAGCGCTGTTTGAGTTCATTTGAGTCATCAAGCTGGCTAAACGTACTGTTGATATCAATTAAAATGACTGACTTGCCGAGATCAAGCGCCTGCTGCACTTCAATGGGTACCCATTTTGAGGATTCGAGCGCCTCCCTGTTAGCTACCAGTAAGAGCTTGGAGCTCATCTTGATACGTCGGTAGGTAATATTTGGCAGATGATCGCCTGCCACATAAACATTTTCGTCCAGGCAAGTTCTTATTCTTTTGCTTTCCAACGCCTGCTGTAGCGCTTTTGGGTAACCAATACCATCGCTGTGGGAGTAGGAAATAAAAAAATCATAGCCGAAGAAATAGTCACTTGCCCCCTGCAATAAGCTACGCGCAAACTTGTAAAACAGACTCTTCAATGAACCCTACCTCCCTCCCTACCGTCGTTCAACGGCCAAAATTCTGAGCGTGTAGCCAAATCATCCTTCAGTCCTTTGTCAAGCGCTGACACTTTTCTCTGTCTTAGTGCTCTACAAATACTGATTAAGTTTGTAGATTTTGAGATTGAGCTGAATCTCTCTACTTGGGAGATGTGTTGGGATATATAAATGTAGCCAGCTTCCAAAACGAATAGTTAAATTACCAAAATCCATATCATTAGTTTTAATTCTTTTTAATACTAATGTGTTTTCACGGATGAAATTCCTTTCCTTCCAATATTTGATATTTATTGTTGAAGTACATAACTAGTGACATGGTTGAAGTCAGTATTTGCTCAAAACGTAGCCCAATATGATCAATTTCTTTAACCCGAAAGAAATAGTCAGCACCTAGGCCCCATTTCTCAGTAGGGACAGGTGTTTGTCTCCTACGCGAAGCATATGAAGGTGGGCTTAAGAAATATCCATGAGCATGTGGTTGCACAGCCATGCCATGTGCTACTTTATTCCTGTACTGACCACTATTGTTGTAAACATTTATCAGCTTTTTAAAATTAGAGTGATCTTCCTTGCCACGCTCTTTGAAAAATTCCTCGCCAGCGTATTTAAGTGCCAAATGTCTTGAAAAAACAGAATCAAGGGTTCCATATGCCCGACATGCAGCAAACGACTTGGTTTCACAGATAAGCTGGAATAATTTTATATTTCCAGATTCTGCATGCTCCCATTTGCTTAATGTATGACCCACTGCTTCATGAATAGGAGTGGTAGATGCCTCACCTTGAAATTCTTCAGATGGAACTATCCTCGCAGGAGCTTTCCATTCTGGTTGGGACACATATTCCATGACTTATTCGTTGTCTACTAACAGGAGTATAAACGAGACCACGGGTCTCGTTCTACATTTGTAGATATTTTTTAAATTCATTGAAAAATCCCCCGATAATCACCAAGTTATTAAAATATTGTCTCGTTATGCATTCCAGATAAACGTGACACTCTGACTTAATTCGATTTTGGATGAGGCATCTTTGGCGGGTCAAGATAAAAACCAGCACAAATCCTAAGTATTATGCTCCATGTCTGCTTTTATCTTATGGGGAGCAGTACTTCTAGATCATGATCTACCGCTTTCGCGACACATCGGCCGTTCTAGCTGGCAAGGATGAACAGCTCCTATGGGTCGAAACAGCCTGACTATGAAATTCTCAATAGTTTTAGCTTAATCAATCTTCCTCACTTAATGCACCTGCTCACTTTCCATTAATACTAGCATGGAGGCGGCGTGAACCTCACCAGTTATTCTCAAGCGTTGTGATTGTTATTTTCCGTCACTTCGACAAGTAAAATCCATTCTGAGCCGCATCATCAACGATCGTTGAGAGCAGCAAATGGCTAGCATCCGAAAAATTCGTCTCATGCCATAAAACAGTGTTCTGTTTCACACCGAAACAGCCTATTAACGAACTGTAGCGCATAGTATCTTTTACCGCGTCTAAAAAGGAGACATGTGCTCAAGGCCATTGCCGCACCCGTTATTCAGGAGTAAAGTTAATCGCTCCATTCGCATCAAGCAAAGGAGTTCGCCGTGCTGATTATTACCTGCCGTATCAAAAAAACTGAAGCAAAGCAGAACCCTTACCAGAAGGTCAGAGCCTCTTAAATATGCGCTGATCACCATTGCCTCATAATAGTAAATTCATAATATTCTAACTAAGAAGGAAATTATTATGGCTACGCCAAAATGGAAAACAAACACTAAAAAGAAGCTCGACAAAGCACTGAAAGATAAAAAATTATCAAAAAAACAGTACGATAAATTTATCAAGGCACTCAAAGCTGCAAAAGATATTACTGCCTTTGTAAAAGCGATCAATTCTGGCAAGGGAGGATTGGGCTCTCTCGGTAAAAAGACAGGCCTCAAATGGGCTGCTGCCGGCGCGCTTATTGATATATTGATCGTTTTAGTTCAAGCCGGCCCCTGCCCCTGGACGGGCATTATTGTCGCCCGTATCAACAAGTTAATAGTGCAGGCAGAACTAGATGACGCCTCCAGGGCAACCAAGAGGAAACTGCAAAAATTGAAGCGGAAATACACCACTGCTTTCAACAGGTGTCAAAGGCAAGCCAATGGTATCCATAGCCCACAGGATATCAATAAAGCTTTTGCCTCAGCGATTGCAAGCGTCCCCGGCGTGAGCACCAAAGTAGCGAGAGCGATTATTTCGGAATCAGAAAGCGATCCTTTTCATTCACCCTGGGAGGCTTTAAGAGTCCCCGGAGTGACTATGAACACTATCCATAACTTACTTGAAGGCGGATTCTATTTTGGGATCAGTGGTGCAGCAATGTTTGCACCTGATGAAATTGCACCTGATATGAGTCGTGCTGCAAAAATTCATGTGGAATTCGGTTTTAGTGCGGGCCCGCTAGTGGAGGAAAGTTTTGCGGTACACCATTGCCTGGAGGAAGCTGAAACTGGCAGTTCAAAAGCGGATGCAGGAAGTAGTTTAGTCGTGCGTTTAATTGACGAAAACGGCCGCTCATTTGGCTATCGAACAAAGAATGGCACAGCATTATCCCTGAATGATCTTGTTGCCGAGGTTGAGTCAGGCAAACGCAATTTAGAAGTATTCACCTTGCGAGGTAAACAATATGTACGTCGGCCTGCCAATGATATCGATGCTGATAACTTGAGCAAACTACCTGTTGAACGCTATGCGGGTTGATACAATGAATGGAGCGGTGCCAGGCCATTTAACCACCATTTAATAGCAAAGCCGTCTCAGGACGGCTTTTTTATACCCAAAAAAAGAAAAAAAGGGGGCGGAGGGATTAAATTTTCGACCAACGGTATTCTTCTGGGCGCTCGACCATCCCTGCACGAACCGGATTCAACTCAATGCAGCGATAACAGCTCAAGATAATATTGATAATTCTCAGGCTCGAGAAAGCAGGCTTCGCGATTATTACCGCGTTGAATAATATGGCGCGGATAACCTGCAATATAGTTTCTGACTCTTCTGGGCATTGCAATTCCTTTGCTGTGCCTTTAGCTTACAATTTATATCAGATATATATACAGTCAGATCAACTATTGATCAATTTTTAATCCCTCCGTTGCCTTTACTCGCCTTTACTGGTTATGCGATTCTTATTGGTTGGTATATACATAAACGTCGTGTTCTTCCCCTAAAAAAATAACTGAATGCGTCCTTTCGGCTCCAAGCTTAGTCGCAACCCGAATAGAGGCAAAATTTTCTGGATGGATCAAAGAAATAAGCCTCTTTTTCCCCAACTTTACTTCAGCATATTGTTTGCAGGCCTTTGCTGCTTCAGTGGCATAGCCTTTTCTCCAATGTTTCTCCAGTATACGATATGAAATTTCGGTTTCTATCATGTTATCGATTTCTTGATGGAGAAGACCTGCGATTCCTACGAATATGTCTTCAGGTTTTAGCAAAACCTTCCAGAAGCTATACCCGTATTTAGAGTATTGATGAAGTATTCTCTGAACCATTTTCTGCGTTTCTTCATGACTGAGTACTTTGGAAAAACATCTCATCACCTCTTCATTACTGGTTAGCTGAAATATCAGCTCAACGTCTCTATCAGTTACCTCAACCAACTTTAATCGTTCTGTTTTAGTAATTGTTTGCATTGTTTAATTCATCTGCGCATAACGAGACTGTAGAAAAACCCACCCAAACGGTAATAATCTCCACAGCCCATTCTAATTTGATTAACTCATCTTTACTCAGGGACATTCTTTTATCAAGATAAGCATTGGGCTTTTTCGGCTACCTATT
>Ga0316204_10009203_pt1 | contig 13318 bp, 10 predicted proteins | sample 6monrhotite_MG_2_FD_205661 | JGI IMG/M metagenome (GOLD analysis project Ga0316204, IMG submission 205661) | Microbial mat bacterial communities from mineral coupon in-situ incubated in ocean water Damariscotta River, Maine, United States -... | ecosystem: Environmental > Aquatic > Marine >... | reverse complement strand
AGGTGACGCCATCAAACTGGCCAGCGCTTCCATGGGATCGGCATCCGGGGCGACATCTTCTGCCGCGAGATTTGCGGGCAGAGGTGTTTCCACCCACGGGCGATCATATTCAGGTGAGGCTTCAGACAGCGGGTCAATCGGCAGATCGGCAATCGTTTCGCCATCGACGGTCAGCACCATACGTCCGGTTTCAGTCAGATGGCCGATGACGGCGAAGTCCAGTTCCCACTTTTCAAAGATCTTGCGGGCGTCGTCTTCAGCGCCTTTGTGCAGCACCATGAGCATGCGCTCCTGGCTTTCTGACAACATGATCTCGTAAGGTGTCATGCCGGTTTCACGCTGCGGTACCTGATCCAGTTTGATCTCGATGCCGACGCCGCCCTTGCCAGCCATCTCAAAGGATGACGAGGTCAGGCCAGCAGCACCCATGTCCTGAATGGCGACAATGGCATCGGTGGCCATCAGCTCCAGACAGGCTTCCAGCAACAGTTTTTCGGTGAAGGGGTCACCCACCTGAACGGTCGGGCGCTTGGCTTCCGTGCCTTCATCAAATTCGGTCGAGGCCATGGTTGCGCCATGAATGCCGTCACGACCGGTTTTTGAACCCACATAAATCACCGGATTGCCAATGCCGGCGGCGGTGGAATAGAAAATGCCGTCTGTATTCGCCAGGCCAACAGTCATGGCATTAACCAGAATGTTGCCGTCATAGGAGGAATGAAAAGTGGTTTCACCGCCCACGGTGGGCACGCCCATGCAGTTCCCATAGCCACCGATCCCGGCGACGACACCATCAACCAGGTGGCGGGTTTTTTCGTGTTCCGGGCGACCGAAACGCAGGGCGTTCAGGTTGGCCACGGGACGCGCACCCATGGTGAAGACATCACGCATGATGCCACCAACGCCGGTGGCTGCACCCTGATAGGGCTCGATATAAGAGGGGTGATTGTGGCTTTCCATCTTGAAGACGGCAGCCTGGCCGTCACCGATATCAACGATACCGGCGTTTTCACCGGGCCCGCAAATCACCCAGGGGGCCTCTGTCGGCAGGGTTTTCAGCCATTTTTTGGAAGACTTGTAGGAACAATGCTCCGACCACATGACGGAAAAAATACCCAGTTCCGTCAGGTTCGGGGTGCGGCCCATGATCTCGAGGACCATCTTGTATTCGTCCGGGGACAGGCCGTGTTCGGCGACAACTTCCGGGGTGATTTCGATATCAGCGGTTGGCGTCATGGTATGTTTGGTCTTGCTCATGACAGCGCCTCCACCAGACCATCAAACAGGGCCCGGCCATCCGTGCAGCCATGCAATGCTTCAACATGGTTTTCCGGATGTGGCATCATGCCCAGAACATTGCCGCGTTTGTTGAAAATCCCGGCAATGTGGCGGGCGGAGCCATTGGGGTTGATGGTGTCACTGGACTGACCATCAGTATCGCAATAACGAAAACCGACCTGGCCTTCGCCTTCAAGCTGGTCCAGGGTTTCATCGTCGGCAAAATAGTTGCCGTCGTGATGGGCGACAGGGAAATTGATGACCTGCCCGGCGCTGTATTTGCCGGAGAAGATCTTATTGTCACCATCAATTTTCAGATGGACGTTGCGACAAATGAATTTGAGGCTGCGGTTGCGCATCAGGGCACCGGGCAGCAGGCCCGCTTCGGTCAGCATCTGGAAGCCGTTGCAGACCCCCAGCACAGCGACGCCGTCAGCGGCTTTGCGCACAACTTCTTTCATCACTGGTGACCGGGCCGCCATGGCGCCGGAGCGCAAATAGTCACCGTAGGAAAATCCGCCAGGCAGGACAATCAAGTCCAGGTCGGGGAGTTCTGTCTCACGGTGCCAGATCAGTTCGGGTGCTGCGCCCATACTCTGGGTCAGCGCATCCACCATATCCACTTCACGGTTTGAACCGGGAAATACGATCACGCCTGCTTTCATCTGATTGTCCCGGCTCAGTCAGCAAAATCGATCGAATAATCTTCGATCACGGTGTTGGCCAGCAGCTTTTCGCACATGTCGCCGACCTGGGCCCTGGCCGCATCCTGATCGTCGGTGTCCAGTTCCAGTTCAATGACCTTGCCCTGGCGAACTTCGCCAACGCCGTCAAAACCCAGACCGTCCAGTGCATGTTCAATGGCTTTGCCCTGGGGATCCAGAACGCCGTTTTTCAGGGTAACGTATACTATTGCCTTCACCGTATTCTCCAGATTTCAAGCAAGTCAGTTTATTGAATAGATGTTGGCCCCTGCATATCTCTGGGGCCGGATTCAGGTGTGATACCAAGACGCCGGGCGACTTCCTGGTAGGCTTCGGCTTCACCGCCCATGTTCTGGCGGAAGCGGTCCTTGTCCATTTTATCGTTGGTTTCCACATCCCACAGACGACAATTGTCAGGGCTGATTTCATCAGCCAGCAGGGTGCGGACTTCGTCATTTACAAAATAACGGCCAAATTCCAGTTTGAAGTCGATCAGGCGGATGCCAATGCCCATAAACAGGCCGGACAGGAAGTCATTGGTGCGCAGCGACATGGAGATCATTTCATCGATCTCGGACGGCTGGGACCAGCCAAAACAGGCAATATGCTCTTCCGTGACCAGCGGATTGTCCAACTCACTGGATTTGTAATGGAATTCGACGATTGTGCGCGGCAGGCGAGTGCCTTCGACAACGCCCAGGCGCCGGGCAAACGATCCTGCGGCAATATTACGCACAACGACAACAAGCGGAATGATTTCAACTTCGCGGCACAGCTGTTCGCGCATGTTGAGACGGCGGATAAAGTGCGTCGGCACACCCATTTCGCCGATCTGTGTCATCAGATATTCGGAAATACGGTTATTCAGCACACCCTTGCCGGTAATGGTGCCCGAACGATCTGTGTTGTCATCGGATGTTCCGGTGCTGGAGGCATCGTCCTTGAAATGCTGCACAATGGTCCCGGGTTCCGGGCCTTCAAACAGGATTTTGGCTTTGCCTTCATATATTTGGCGGCGGCGTGACATTCTGGGCCTTGCGCTTGGCATGCACTGCAGGGGTTGCCGGGGGCGGCAGACGAGGCGGACACTACCCGAACTGGCCCCGGTTTACAACAACGCCAAAGCCTGCTTTCAGGCGGTTTTGCCCAAGGGTCGGATTCAATTGAAAATATTTGTGCCAGCCCCTGTAAATCCGGCCTGAAAACCCCTATTTTCAGAAGGCAGGGCGGCATGAAAATGTTGCAACAGTGGTTGCATCAAAAGCCCCCAAAGGCTATGCCTTCGCACGATATCTGATGTGCGATATCTGAAATTCAGTCACGGGCCTGTCCGGCACTTGTCGCCAGGTCCGTCATCTCCATGGAGACCACGTTTCGATGAGCAACTTTAATGATCGCGAAAAGGCCCAGGAAGCCAAGTACGCCCAGGATCAGGAAATTACCTTCAAGGCCACAGCCCGGCGCAACAAATTGCTGGGTGTCTGGATCGCAGAACAGCTCGGCCTGTCCGGTGATGACAGCCAGGCTTATGCCCGCGACGTCGTTGCCGCTGATTTTGAAGAAGCCGGTGACGAAGACGTCTTCCGCAAGGTCTGGGCTGATCTGCAGGCCAAAAGTGTTGATATCTCCGAACATCGCGTCCGTCGCCAGATGGAAGAGCTGATGGTCGAAGCCACACGGCAGATCCAGGCCGGCGAATAAACGCCAGCTTCGAACTGACTATTAAAAAGGCCGGGTACCTGTAACGGGTGTCCGGCCTTTTTTTATTTGGAAAAAAGGTGCCAGGCACCTTTTAAGCAGATATTCAGTCACCAAAGACGCGTTTGAAGATCGCGTCGACGTTTTTGGTGTGGTAGCCCATGTCAAACAGTTCAGCCAGTTCGTCAGCAGAGACGGCGTCGGTAACTTCGGCATCGGACTGCAGCAGTTCCAGGAAGCTGGCCCCTTCGGCCCAGACGCGCATGGCGTTGCGCTGAACGAACTGATAGGCGTCTTCACGGCTGACACCGGCCTGGGTCAGGGCCAGCAGCACACGCTGGCTGTGGATCAGGCCGCCCAACTGGTCGAGATTTTTCTGCATGGCGTCGGGATAAACCGTCAGTTTTTCAATCACACCGGCCATACGGTGCAAGGCAAAATCGAGGGTCACGGTGGCGTCCGGGCCGATCATGCGTTCAACAGAGGAATGCGAGATATCGCGTTCGTGCCACAGGGCCACGTTTTCCATGGCCGGAACCACAGCCATACGCACCAGACGGGCCAGACCGGTCAGGTTTTCGGTCAGGATCGGGTTGCGTTTGTGCGGCATGGCAGACGAGCCCTTTTGCCCGGCGGCAAAAAACTCTTCGGCCTCGCGGACTTCGGTGCGCTGCAAATGGCGGATTTCTGTGGCCAGACGTTCAATGGAACTGGCAACAACACCCAGCACGGCGAAGTACATGGCATGACGGTCGCGCGGAATGACCTGGGTTGAAACGGGCTCAAACTCCAGACCAAGGCGCTTGGCCACATGTTCCTCAACAAAGGGATCAATGTTGGCGAAGGTGCCGACCGCGCCGGAAATGGCACAGGTGCCGATTTCCATACGGGCGGCAATCAGACGTTCCCGGTTACGATCAAATTCGGCGTAGGCCTGGGCCAGTTTCAGGCCAAAAGTTGTCGGTTCGGCGTGAATACCGTGGCTGCGACCCATGCAGACCGTCATTTTATGTTCTTCGGCGCGGGTTTTCAGCGCTGCCAGCAAACGGTCCATACCGGCCAGCAGTAAATCTGTGGCCCGGGTCAGCTGTACGGACAGGCAGGTGTCCAGCACGTCCGACGAGGTCATGCCCTGGTGGATGAAACGGGCAGGTTCGCCCACATGTTCGGCCACATTGGTCAGGAAGGCGATGACGTCGTGTTTGGTTTCCATCTCGATTTGATCGATGCGGGCAACCTCGAAAGCACCTTTTTCACGAATGGCATCAACGGCTTCCGCCGGGATCACACCCAGTTCGGCCTGGGCTTCGCAGGCATAGGTTTCAATATCCAGCCAGATCTGGAACTTGGATTCAGGCTCCCAGATGGCAACCATTTCAGGGCGGGAATAACGCGGGATCATTGTGGCCTCGGGCATTTTGGGGAAGGAATGCGGGGAGCTATAGCGCGCGAGGCCTTTTGGCGCAACGTCTGATCGCGTTCTCCCGCCGCCACGGAGACTCCGGGCCTGACCCGGAGTCTCTGGCAGAAATCCGAAAAATCAGAACTGGTACCCTAGATCGTAAAGTTCAGGTTGCCCAGGCGTTCGGTCAGTTTCAGGTTTTCGCCGTAATCCACGGGCACGGCGATCAGGGCCGGGCCTTCCTGGGCGTAGGCTTCTTCCAGGGCGTCGGGGATTTGGCTGGCGTCGGTCAGGGTTTTGCCCCACATACCGAAGGACTGGGCCAGCAGGTCAAAATCCGGGTTGTTGAAGGCCAGTTCACTGTGTTTGCCGTCAAAGGAATTTTGTTGTTTCCACTTGATCAGGCCATATTCACCGTCCACCCAGACCATAATCACCACATTCAGTTTCAGGCGCACCAGTGTTTCCAGGTCCTGAACGTTCATCAGGAACCCGGCATCGCCGCAAATGGCGAGGATTTTGGCCTCCGGATTGGCAATCTTGGCCCCCATGGCGCCGGGCAGGGCAAAGCCCATGGTGCAAAAACCGTTGGAAATCAGACAGGTATTGGCATCGTCACTTTGATAATAGCGGGATATCCACATTTTGTGGGCACCCACATCCGACAGCAGGATGTCTGACGGCCCCAGATGTTCGCGCACATCCCAGAGGATTTTCTGCGGCTTCATGGGGAAACTCTGGTCGTCTTTCTCCATGGCGAAGTCATCCAGCATGGCCGCCCGCAATTTGGCCCGGTCGCCAATATCAAACAGTGGCAGGGTGTCATCGTCGGTATAACGCAGGTTCAATTCTTCATTGATTTGCCACAGGGCGTCGGCAACGTCTGAAACGATTTCCACATCCACCGGATAGTACTGGTCGACTTCCGCGGGCCAGAAATCAATGTGAACGATCTTTTTACCGCCATGCAGGTTCCAGAAATCGGGGCTGTATTCGACCAGGTCATAACCAACCGCGATCACCAGATCGGATTCATCCAGCGCAATATTGATGTAATCGCGGCCCTGCAGACCCATGGTCATCAGGCAATGATCGTCACTGCGGGGCAGGGCACCCTTGCCCATGAAAGTATTAACCACGCCGATACCTGATTTATGAGCCAGTCGTTTCAACTGGGCGGCAGCACGTTTGCGCACAGCCCCGTTGCCGGCCAGAATGATCGGGCTTTTGGCGGCTGCGATCAGGTCCACTGCTTCACGCACGGCCTTGTGGTCGGCAGCGGCCCGGCGGGTTTTGGTCACCCGCATGGGCGGGTTGGAAACCTCGCCCTTGGCAATATCTTCAGGAAATTCAATACAGGTTGCACCGGGCTTTTCGGCTTCGGCGACCTTGAAGGCCTTGCGCACAACTTCGGGCACGTTGGCCGGGTCGTAAATGGAATGTGCCCATTTGGTGATGGGTTTGAACATGGCAATGGCGTCCATGTTCTGATGGCTTTCCTTGTGCAGGCGCTTTGTGCTGCCCTGGCCGATAATGCAGACAAGGGGTGCGCGGTCCATGTTGGCGTCGGCGACACCGGTAACCAGGTTGGTTGCCCCCGGGCCCAGCGTGGCCAGGCAGACACCGGCTTTTCCTGTCAGGCGGCCGTAGGTATCGGCAGCGAAGGCAGCGGCCTGTTCATGCCGGCAGAGAACAAATTCGATTTCACTGTCCAGCAAGGAAATCATGAAGTCGGCATTTTCTTCGCCCGGAACTCCGAAAATGTGCGTTACACCTTCGGCCTCGAGACACTTTACAAACAGATCAGATGCTTTCATGACGACCCCTGCGATTATTGTAAGCTGTCAGTATCAATGCCGGAACAAAGTGCGGTCAACCCAATTGATGACTGTTTTCATTCAAGGAACATGTCTAGACTTGTTGAATATGCACAGAAATCAATGTCGTGCGCCTGATAACCGAGCCGTCTCCGGGGGAAAACCATGCTTGAATTAACCGATACATCGCTGCTGCGCAGCCAGTGTCATATCAATGGTGAATGGGTTGATGCCGATTCAGGTCAAACCATCGATGTGACCAATCCGGCCACCGGTGATCTGATTGCCACAGTGCCGAACATGGGCGCAGATGAAACCCGCCGTGCCATTGAAGCCGCCGAAGCCGCCATGCCGGCCTGGCGCGCCAAAACAGCACAGGAGCGAGCGATCATCCTGCGCCGGTTCTTTAATCTGATGATGGAAAACCAGGAAGACCTGGGGCGCCTGATGACAGCGGAGCAAGGTAAACCGCTGGCTGAAGCCAAAGGTGAAATCGCTTACGCGGCATCTTTCATTGAATGGTTTGCCGAAGAAGGCAAGCGCGCCTATGGCGATACCATCCCGGCCCACCAGGCGGACAAACGTATTATTGTCACCAAGGAGCCCATCGGTGTCTGTGCTGCCATTACGCCGTGGAACTTCCCGGCGGCTATGATCACCCGCAAGGCCGGTCCGGCTCTGGCGGCGGGCTGCACAATGGTCGTCAAACCGGCCACAGCAACGCCGCTGTCGGCCCTGGCCCTGTGTGAACTGGCAGACCGTGCCGGGGTGCCGGCGGGTGTCTTGTCCTGTGTAACCGGATCAGCCCGGGCCATTGGCGGTGAGATGACCTCCAACCCCATTGTCCGCAAGGTGACCTTTACCGGTTCAACCGAAATCGGCAAACAGCTGATGGTGCAATGTGCGGCCACGGTCAAAAAAACAGCCATGGAACTGGGTGGCAACGCGCCCTTCATTGTCTTTGATGATGCAGATCTGGACAGTGCAGTTCAGGGGGCCCTGGCCTCAAAATATCGAAACGCCGGACAGACCTGCGTCTGCGCCAACCGCTTGCTGATTCAGGCCGGGGTCTATGATGCCTTTGCTGAAAAACTGGCTATGGCGGTGTCGGCCATGCGCGTTGGCAACGGTCTGACGGAAGAAGTGGATCAGGGACCATTGATTGATATGTCGGCAGTGGAAAAAATTGAAGAACACATCGCTGACGCCGTGTCCAAGGGGGCAACCATTTCAGTCGGCGGGGAACGTCATGAAAAGGGCGGGACCTTCTTCAAACCGACCATCCTGACCAACGTCACCACGGATATGATTGTGGCTCGCGAGGAAACCTTTGGGCCGCTGGCGCCGCTGTTCAAATTTGAGACCGAAGAAGAAGCCATCCGCATGGCCAATGACACCGAATTCGGTCTGGCTTCTTACTTCTATTGCCGGGATATCGGTCGGATCTGGCGGGTCTCGGAGGGACTGGAATACGGCATCGTCGGCATCAATACCGGTATTATTTCCACAGAAGTCGCTCCCTTTGGTGGCGTCAAGGAAAGCGGTCTGGGCCGCGAAGGCTCCAAATACGGCCTCGATGATTTCATGGAAGTCAAATACCTGTGCATGGGTGATGTCGACAAATAGGCCGGGGATAAACAAGACCGGGAAGAGTTGCCCATATGGCTGACGCAGACGTTCAGTTTCGGACCGCGCGGCCGGAAGACCTGGCCGCCGTTATAGGTCTTCTGGCTGACGACGAGCTTGGTGTGCAACGGGAAGATACAAGTTTGCCTGTGGCAGACGTGTATCTGGATGCCTTTCGGGCGATCGAGGCTGACAATAACCAGCGGCTGGTCGTGGTTGTTGACGACAACACTGTCGTGGGCACCCTGCAACTGAGCTTTATTCCCGGGATATCCCATAAAGGTGCGTGGCGGGGACAGATTGAATCAGTCCGCATCGCCGCCGACCGGCGCAGCCAGGGACTTGGACGACAGATGTTTGAATGGGCGATCTCGGAATGTCGCTTAAAGGGATGTGGCATGGTGCAGCTGACGACAGATAAATCACGCCAGGATGCCCGGCGCTTTTACGAAGGCCTTGGCTTTACCGCCAGTCATGAAGGTTTCAAGTTGAAGCTTTAGGGTTCTTTGTCGATAATGGTCGTTGAAACAAGCTGCTTCGACTCCAATGCGCGGTAATACGGGCATTTTATCAGCGTCCGTTGCGAAAGCAGGGCGGGCCATGTCAAAATGGCCGTCCGTTTCCCAGAATAAGGTCCGCCGGACATTGAATACCGCCCCGAACTTTCGGTTTATTGATCTGTTCGCCGGTATCGGTGGGTTGCGGCGCGGGTTTGAACCGTTGGGGGGTGAATGTGTGTTCACCAGCGAATGGAACAAGTTTGCTGCCACATCCTATCGCGCCAATTACCCGGGCGATGGTCATGAGATCAATGGCGACATCACCAAAATCGCTGTTGAAGACATACCGCAACATGATCTGCTACTGGCCGGATTTCCCTGTCAGCCTTTTTCCATCGCCGGCGTTTCCAAGAAAAAATCCCTGGGGCGGGCGCACGGATTTCATGACGTGGCGCAAGGCACGTTGTTTTTCGATGTCGCCCGGATAATTGAACATCATCGCCCGCGCGCCTTTTTGCTGGAAAACGTCAAGAACCTGATCAGCCACGACAAAGGCAATACCTTCAGCATCATTCTGCGCACCCTGAAAGAGGAACTGGGCTATCAGGTCCAGACCCGGGTGTTGGACGCCAAGGGGTTCGTGCCGCAACACCGCGAGCGGATTTTTATTGTCGGCTTTCGTGACCCCAATGATTTTGATCTGGATGGTCTGGTTATTCCGCACAAATCAGAAGGCCCGCGCCTGGGCACTATCCTGCATCCCGAAGATGGTTCGGAAGCCAATGACAGCCATTTCACTGTCGGGCGGAAAAGCCGGGTCTCTGACAAGTACACCCTGTCAGACAAACTGTGGCGGTATCTTCAGGATTATGCGGCCCGTCACAAAGCCAGAGGTAACGGTTTTGGTTTTGGCCTTGTCGGACGTGACGATGTCGCCCGCACCTTGTCCGCCCGATATTACAAGGACGGTTCCGAAATCCTGATCAGCCGGGGGCCGCGTAAAAACCCTCGCCGCCTGACACCGCGCGAATGCGCCCGCCTGATGGGTTTTGACAAACCCGGCACAAGAAATTTCATCATCCCGGTATCGGATACCCAGTCTTACAAACAGTTTGGAAATTCCGTCGCCGTGCCGGTTGTTGAGGCCGTGGCCAGACATATGTCGCCGTGGCTTGTCGCCGATCACCCGGCGGCACATGAGGCCTTGCAAAAGATTGCCTGACGTCGTCGACAAGGCCACGCGCAGCCGCATGATGTCGGGCATCAGGGGTAAGGATACAAAACCTGAAATGGTGGTGCGGCGGGGCCTGCACCGGCTAGGGTTTCGCTTTCGCCTACATGACAAACGCCTGCCAGGAAAACCCGACCTTGTCCTGCCCCGGTATCACGCTGTTATCCAGGTTCAGGGATGCTTTTGGCACGGCCATGACTGTGCCCTGTTTAAATGGCCTTCAACACGTCAGGATTTCTGGAAGACAAAAATAACCGGCAATCAGGCACGGGACGTGCGCAACCTGGCGGCACTGGAAGAACTGGGTTGGCGGACCCTGACGATCTGGGAATGCGTGTTCAAGGGACCGGGCCGCCGACCCGTTGCAGAAGTATTGTCAATCACGGCAGGCTGGTTGCGCAAAGGCACGGACAGCAGCAGTATCCGCGGCCAACAGGCACCGTGAGTTGCTGTTCGGCGTACTCAGGCGTCGTCTGACAAAGGCAAGTCAAACCAGAAGGTTGAGCCTTCACCGACGGTGCTCTGCATCCCGACACGTCCGTGCATCAGGTCCGCCAGTTCCCGGGTCACCGTAAGGCCGATACCGGTGCCTTCAATGTTGGTGTTTTCTGCCCCCAGTCGGTTGAACGGCGTGAACAGATCCTTCTGATCCTTTTCACAGATACCCATGCCTGTGTCTGTTACCAAAAAACGCAGCATCCGGTCTTCAGTCTTTTTCAGGGCAACGGTAATGCGGCCATTTTCCCTGTTGTATTTGACGGCGTTGGACAACAGGTTCAATAAAATCTGTTTCAATCTCATTTCATCAGCCTGGATCAGGGGCGCTGTGTTCAGACCCTCTGGGACAGCAATCGTCAGGCCGCGGTCTGAGGCCTTCGGGGATATCAGGACCAGACATTCTTCCAGAGTTTTAACCGGCGACAGGTTTTTGATCGATACGGTCATGGTGCCGGATTCGATGCGGGCCAGATCAAGCACATCATTCACCAGGTCAAGCAAGTGGTGACCACCATCCAGGATGCGGTTAACGCTGTCTTTCTGATCCTCGCTCAAAGGGTCACCGGTGGAAATCTGCAAAAGTTGTGCGAACCCGAGAATGGAATTCAGTGGTGTGCGCAACTCGTGGCTCATGGACGAGAGGAAGTCTGACTTGGCCTTGTTGGCCCGATTGGCTTCATCGCGGGCCTGCATCATTTCCTGTTGGGCGTCTTTCAATTCGGATATGTCATAAACCCAGAACAGGATGTCTTCTTTGTTGATCGGGCTGATGACCCATTTCTGGATAGCCCAGAAAGGGGGCCCGTCCTTGCGGCGCAAACGGATTTCACCCTGGGCGCGTCCGGTTTGACGCAGATCCTGCAAAAAACGTTCGCGATGGCTCTGGTCGATCCAGAAGTCCCGCCCGGGTGTATTGCCGAACTCTTCCCGTGTAACGCCCAGCAATTTCAAATGGGCATCATTAACAAATCTGGCACTGTCACCGGGCGCATTGGTGATCCCGGAGCCAATGGGACTGGTTTCCAGAATGCCCCGGAACTGGCGTTCGCTTTCGATCAGGGCCTGTTCGGCCTCCTTGCGGCTGGTGATGTCGATGACAGTGTTCTGCAAGGCAACCTTGTCGTCCCAGTTCACGCGTCGGGCCCGGTTTAACAGCCAGATCAGTCTGCCGTCCCTCGTCCGGGCCTGGTATTCGTATTCGACGGGAATATCCTGTCCGTCAGACCGCAGTTGGGCAAATTCTGACAAGCGGTCGACCTCGTGGTCAGCAAGTAGTCCTCTCATGGACTTCAAGGCCATCAGTTCATCCACGCTGTATCCGTGTATGTCGGCAAAGACATCGTTAACAAAAACCGGAACACTGTCCAGATGCACAATGATTCCTTGCAGCGATCCATCGATCAGGTCCCGCTGTCTTTGTTCGCTGACGCGCAGTTTTTGTGTGCGTTCTTCGACCCGGGTTTCGAGTGTTTCCTGGTATAGTCGAAGCTCATTTTCGATGGTTTTTCGATCCGTGATGTCGATGATACAAACCGGAATATGGTTCCATTCAGCGGTATCTTCCGGAATCGGAAAAGACAGGTAGATCGTGAGGTCACGACCGTCCAGTGTCTGATGTGATGATTCAATCCTGAAATAATCTCCGCCCGTCCAGAGAACATTCAGAACTGCAACAAAAGCCGTAATTGTCATCTCATTGATGATCTTGCCAACGTTTTCGATGAACTCCGACTGACTGCTGGCACCATAGAGTTTCAGCGTGGCATCATTTACGGAATTGACCCTGAACAGTCCGGCCAGACGATAGGCTTCCCCGGGATTGTCGATCAGATACTGGTCAAGATCCGAGATGCCCAATGCCCGAAGCCTCTCAAACTCGGTCGCAATCCGGGTCAGGTCTTCGTCCCAGATGGATACTTCTGCTGAATCGAACAGTCGCCGAAACCGTCGTTCACTGACTTGCAGTTCAGCCTCTGCCTGTTTCAGTTCGGTGATGTCGGTTCGCGTGCCCATGTAGCTGCCATCTTTCAGGCGAGTTTCACTGGCAAAAAGGATACGACCATCCTTCAGTGTCTGGGTGTACCCGGACAGCCCCTGGTCAATGACGTTCAGTCGCTGATTGACCCAGGCATTGATGTCGTGGATTTCGTCGAAATCCTGACCCCGTTCAGCGGCAATACGAACGATATCTTCCAGTTGGTTCCCCGGGACCAATACATCAGCAAGCCACGGATAAAATTCCCGGTAGCGGCTGTTGCAGTGAATAAACCGGCGGTCGCTGTCATACAGGGCGTAACCTTCAGACGTATGTTCCAGTGCTTCAAACAGTCTGGCCTGGGTATCTTCAGCCCGTTTGATCTCGGTCAGATCTGTTGTAACGCTGCTAATGCCGACAATATTTGACTGATCATCAAAAACCGGGAACTTCTGTACCAGGCAGGGGAACGAGCTGCCGCCGGACAAAGGGGACCGGTTCTGGACGTCAATGGATGTCCCCCGGCGGAGGACTTCCAAATCCTGGGCAATGATCCCGGCAGCGTAATCAGATGGATAAAAGTCGTGGG
>Ga0316204_10009202_pt1 | contig 13318 bp, 11 predicted proteins | sample 6monrhotite_MG_2_FD_205661 | JGI IMG/M metagenome (GOLD analysis project Ga0316204, IMG submission 205661) | Microbial mat bacterial communities from mineral coupon in-situ incubated in ocean water Damariscotta River, Maine, United States -... | ecosystem: Environmental > Aquatic > Marine >... | reverse complement strand
CATGCAGTCGCAAAAGCCATCTTGAACAATATTATATAAACACAAGTTGCGGCGCGGCATAAGCGATTAATCTCTGACGGGGATTATCTACCTGGGGTTAGTAGCGTAATTTTGCAAAGTAGCTTAGTAGAGCAATAACGTATTTATTGATTTCTTCCAGCGTTGCTCGTCATTGCTTAGTAAGGTTTCCATATCCTCGATGCTTGATGTCTTGTCGTCAACCCACGTGCGAATGAGTGTGCCTCCGTTGATCACATCAAATGCTAAGCGGTCGGTTTCGTACTCATAGTCAAATTCCCGCCATAGTTGGTATTCCGGGTAAATCAGGCGAATTGCCTTTAAAAATAACAAGACTAAACGAAAAGGTTTGAATTCGCCGGGTGCATAGCGATTAGTATCAGTATGAACCTGAAATCCCTGGCACAGCGAGTGGGCGTGTTTGTGGAATGTTGGCTCAAAAAATATGGGTCTTATGTATGCGCCTCTCATCCATTGCGGCGCAAGGGATAGCATTTTTTTAAGCACCAAATCAATGTCAATATCGGGTGCGCCGACAATTTCCAGTGGAATGGTGGTACCTCGTCCTTCAGATAATTCCGTACCCTCAATTAATACAGACCCGCAATAGAACCGGGCCATGTTCAGGCTGGCTGCATTTGGGCTTGGGTTTACCCATGGCAAGTCTCCAATGGGCCAGCCATACCCAGGCGCAAGATTAGGTTGGTACCCCTGCATTTTGATGACATGTAAATCTATATCCAGGTTGTGATGCCTGGCGAACCATTGCGCTAATTCGCCGACCGTAAGACCGTGGCGCATTACAATTTGACCTGCGCCAACAAAACTCTGCCAGCCCTCAGTCAGTAGATTCCCCTCTATTTCCCGACCTGCTGGGTTAGGTCGGTCCAGCACCCACAACGGTTTTTTATGTTCAGCGCAGGCTTCCATCAAATATAGCAGGGTGGTGATATAGGTGTATATCCGGCACCCGAGATCCTGGATATCAAACAGCAGTACATCGAACGTTGACATCATATCGGCGGTTGGTTTTCTTACATCGCCATATAGACTGAATATCGGAATATTATGTTTGCTGTCGCTATAATTGCCTGATTCGACCATGTTATCCTGCTTGTCACCGCGCATTCCGTGCTGTGGTCCGAAAGCCGCGCTTAAAGTGATGGATGAAATACGGGAGATCGTGTCCAGGCTATGCTCTAACTGGGAGGTAATTGACGCAGGGTTCGCCGCCAAGGCGACTCTTTTTCCGGCTAATATTTTTTGGAGCCTGGCGTCTGATAATAAATGATCTATTCCTAGTTTCATATTTAATACTTTTTCAATATTTGTTGGTGATGAGCCGATTGCCGGTTTTAGCGTGTTGGTTTTCGTTAATCATTAATTTACTGCTCTTCTCTTATTTATACAGCCCCTACCTAATGATTTAAGCGTATAACAAAACTGCGTTTATCATGAAAATCTGGTTTTCGGTTAGGATGCACCAGCGCATAATAGTTCAAGTGATCGTGAATGTCTTGGAGTACGCAGCTTATTCCCAAAGCGATTTCTTTGCCAGCAAGCCGCGGAGGCAACGGTAGCGACGCGGTGATACCACTGAGCTTTTCATTGGAATACAGGGTTTTTACTTTTATTGAACCAATAAGTGGGTCCAGGGATTGTCCCTCGCGGTATCCTTTGAATGTATAAACATTCCAGTCATGACTGGGGGAAATATTGTATTCAGAGTAATACGGGTGTGACGTTGTCGCTGTAAAAACTTCAAAGCAAGTGGATTGCCAGAGATTATTTTTTCGCTGTGGTGTCGGCGTTATAGGGCTATGTTTTATTAATGACGTATCACCCTTCAATATAAAGTCGATAACAATGTGTTGTGAATCCAGCATAATTTGGCCATGTATGCTGGTATCAACCAATGTAGGCTGCAATAACGTGGAGGCATCGAGAGGGTGAAACAATTGCAAATCAAACTTACACTTATTCATGCTTACATTTATTCAGAGTAATAATTTTTTGTCGCAATTTATAGGTGTAATTTATAGTAAATAGCAAGTTTGCGTTGTTAAGGTTCGTCGTAAGGGCAGTATCGCATAAGATGCTGCATATTCTGATGATAAAGTTTTATTTAAGTGTAGCAAACGTTCAGTTCAAGTGTTTTTGTTTTGGTGAATGTGCCAGAACCGATCGCATACATTGATTGAGCGGCTCCTGTCAATCACCGGTATCTCGTCAATATATATAGAATATTTTCCCTATTTTTCCTGTTATCGGTGTTGTTTAGGCACCCCGCCTCAATTATACGATTAAACCGACGCTATTTATTGACGTTGCGAATGCATGTCTGCTCGCCATGGTTTCGATAAAATGGTTAATTAATATACAAAAAAGGTGTTTTTAGCTGTTTAAAAAGTTGAGGGTACATTACGAACTGGGCGTTTCCTTTATCATATCCCTTGTAATGAATACCCATAGGGAATATACGCTAGTGTCGGCAGAAAACCAGCGACAAAATTTTTCGATACAGACAATTTCGAGGCGAGCGAATTAGTCCCCGTTATAATGAAGTAGCAACGTAAACTTAAACGCATATCGATTGTCTTGAGGCGATTCTCGCAGAGGGGGCAGGGCATTTTGGTTCTATGGTAAAATGACGGGCGTTTAATTAATACCACTAAACTGGGATGAACTAAGCCATGTGGATACAAAAAGAATTGCGTATGCAGCCTCGCGCCAGAGGGTTTCATTTGATTACGGCAGAAATTCTACATGCTGTGCCTGAGTTAGGTGATATTAGTATTGGTTTGATGAATGTTTTTATTAAGCATACGTCAGCGTCGCTCACTATTAATGAGAATGCTGATGCGACGGTTAGGCAGGACTTTGAAAGCTATTTTAACAATGCTGTGCCTGAGAACGAGCCTTACTACTTACACATGGATGAGGGCAGTGATGATCTCCCTGCACACTTAAAGGCCAGTATTTTGGGTGCCAGTTTAATGATACCCATTTCCCAAGGGCAGCTAAGCCTAGGTATTTGGCAAGGAATTTATTTGTGTGAGCATCGCAACCATGGTGGTGGTCGCGATGTTGTTATTACCGTGCAGGGTGATGTCGATTGAGGGGCAGTCTGACTGGTGACATTGTATTTGGTTTATGCCCAATGCCGCACCACTGGGGGGGAATCGTGGTGCGGCAGGGTGTCTGCGATTAACCTATATTTCCGGCGAACGACGCCTGATGGCAGCGGATTTGGGGAGCGCTGAATCACCATTTTGTTCAATATACCCAAAGCGTTTGAGATTTAGGTGTTTAGAGTGCGATCATTTTTGTTTACAGCGAGACGCGACGACGCAGCATAGCCATTCTATGTAAGGAGAAGCAACGACGCTGTGGACAAAAAGGGCCGTGCTATAACACCTAAATCTCAATCGATTTGGGTATACACTACACTAGTTGATGTAATAGAATTCCATTTCAATGCGGGCAATACTGATGATGTCATTTTCTTTCAGTTGCAACGCAGTGCTGCCAATTTTCTGGCCGTTTAGCTTTGGAATGTCGTGCGATCGCTGTTGGTGATCAGCTTTTATGGCGACGATACTATATCCGTTGGAGCCCCGATTAATAAGCGCGAGCTTTTTGCCATGGAAGCCAATGGTGCTAAAGGGTTTGCGCATCTCGATGCTGGAGTTGGCGTTGTTGTCATTCAGTTTGCGTAATGCACCTAGTGGTTGCCCTCGCATATTAATGGCTTTGTCGTCCATGTCCCATTCCGGCAATACCACCTGAGTTTCGTCAATTTCCGCCCGAATGAACATGGTTGGCTCATAGGATTCTTTATCATTATTAAAAAAGGTAAACAGATGATGGCCTACCTGCACAACATTGCCATGTTTTAACGCGAGCTTTGAGACATAATTACCATTGACCAGGGTGCCATTTGTGCTGTTGAGGTCTTCTATATAAATGTTTTCGCCTACTTTACTAATTAGCGCATGACGCCCGCTGACGGTGAGGTCATTGAGTTGAATGTCATTTTCATGTTTTCGGCCAATACTCATGAAATCCCGTTCAACCTGGTATTCCCGAAGTATTTCACCATCAAGTGCTAAAATTAGTTTGCTCGACATAAGCTTTTCCCACAAAATTTAGTCTGAATAATTATTATCAAGAAAATACCAGTTAGGGTGGCATTTTTCAGTTAAGCTTCCAGCATCATTGTTTAACCGCAAATGCCAGATTGATACAGCAGAATCAATGTAACGTGGTAATGCCTTTCCGGTTTGCCCTTCAATCAATTGGACAGGCGTTAAACGTTAGAGTGGTGCGAGGTGAACAAGTTTGCCTCGCTAAACTCAGTCTCATCCCGATACTGTTCAAAGGATGATTTGTTACGTGAAACGCGATAGGCTTCGTTTCCTGTAATCAGCTTTTCATCCAGAAAACGTCGTAACACGGTATCAAATGCCTGCATTCCCTGTAGCGCGCCGCCTTGTATGACGCTCTCCAATTGTTCCGTTTTACCCTCTCGAATGATGTTGGCCGTTGCCGAATTGTTTATGAGTACTTCCACGGCAGCGACCCGATTTTTACCATCGGCAGTTCGTATCAATTGCTGGGCAATTATCCCACATAATGAGGTGGATAACATAGTGCGAATGTAGGATTTATCACGCGGCGGGAAGGCATTTATAATTCGGTCTACCGATGCAGCGGCGCCATTAGTATGTAATGTGCCAAGCACCAATATGCCCATTTCTGCAGCAGTGATTGCGAGGCTAATGGTTTCCAGGTCGCGCATTTCGCCAACCAGGATTACATCAGGGTCCTCCCTTAAGGCGCAGTGTAGCGCCTCTGCAAAGCTTTCAGTGTGTAATCCAACCTCTCGCTGGCTTATCAGGCACTGTTGGTTGGGGTGCACGTATTCAACGGGGTCTTCAATGGTTATAATATGACCATTTCGTTCCTCGTTGATGTGGTTTATGAGGGTCGCGAGGGTGGTGGTTTTTCCTGAGCCAGTTGGCCCGGTTACCAATATCAGGCCGCTACGCTGGCGCGACAAATTCCGTAATACTTGTGGTAATTTAATCTCATCCAGGGTCGGTATTTTATTGGGTATGGCTCTGAATACAGCGCCTATTCCATCCGCGTGGCGGAAGACATTAACCCGGAAGCGTGAAACGTTTATCATTTCGTACGCAAAATCCACGCCGCCGTCGGCATCGAATTTGGTGCGAATGTGCTTCGGCATAATTTCATCTAATAGTTGCGAGGTTTCCTGCTCGCTAAGTTCGCGATACTTAATGGGATGAATTTCACCCAGCAGGCGCACACGCGGCACGTTTCCGGACACGATGTGTAAATCCGAACCACCTTGTTTGACTAATAAATCTAAAAATGCGTCTACTCTGGCCATGATTACGGTTTCCTATTCAGTACGTTAGCACGCTTAACTAATCGCCAGGTTCATTTGCGGAAGTAGATCGGGATTGGTGACGAAGCGCTGAAACTGCTGCTTGTCCGTTGCCTGGACGTAGGCGTCGTCAGGGTCGATTTCTTTTTTGTTGATGGCTTCAAGTAATGCCTGATCCATTAATTGCATGCCTTGCGCTTTTCCGGTTTGCATTACTGATGGAATCTGGAATACTTTTGAATTGAGTATTAAATTGGAAATGGCAGGCGTGTTTACGAAAACCTCAACAATGGCTTTTCGCGACATGCCATTAGCTGTTCGTACCAATTTCTGGCTTATGACCCCATTAAGGTTGTTGGCCAGAAATATCGCCGCCTGTGTTTTGGCCTCGGTTGGCATCGCGTCAATGATTCGATCAATGGTTTTGGCGGCGGAGGAGGTATGTAACGTTCCTAATACCAGGTGGCCGGTTTCAGCGGCCGTCATTGCCATTAATATGGTTTCCGGATCGCGCAGCTCACCAACCAGAATTACGTCGGGATCCTCGCGCAATGCTGCCCGCAGGCCATCACGGAAACTCTTGACGTGCTTGCCAATTTCCCGTTGTATGACCAGTGATTTCTGGCTTTTGTGCAAATACTCGATAGGGTCTTCCAGCGTGATAATATTAAGGCGCAATGTGGTATTGAGTTGGTTTATCATGGCCGCGAGGGTGGTGGTTTTCCCTGTGCCGGTGGAGCCGGTGACCAGAATCATACCTTGCTGATGTGACAGTAATTTATTGATGACTTTTGGAAGATTTAATGTGTCAAGGTTGGGAACCTGCTCCGGGATGACACGAAAGGTGCCGCCGAGTCCGCCAATTTTGCGAAATAGACTTACTCTAAAACGACCCGCTTCCTGACTGTGGTATGAAAAATCGATGCCGGAGCTGGTTTTTAGTTGCTCCGATTGTTCTGGTGTTAATATTTCCTCGATCAGGGTTTCCAGCTCTGTAATGTTCAGGTCGCGGTATTTAATGGGGCTCAGTTCACCATTGTGGCGTATTAATGGTGGTGTGTTGACGGCAAAATGTACATCAGAGCAGCTTTGCTCTCGTCCCAACAATAAAAAAGAGTCTATTCGTGCCACTATTCCATTCCTTGCATAACGGTTTTTAACGCGCTACGGAGAGCATGAAAGCTTTGAAACCGGTCTTTAGGGTCCACTGCGATGCATTTCATTATAACCTGTTCCAGTGACTCAGGAATATTGTCATTCAGCTCTCGGGGTAACTTGGCGTTACCTTCAACATGTTGGTACATTATACCTAACGTTCCATCACCTTTATAAGGGGCAGTGCCGGTAAAAATTTCGTACATGATGATGCCCAGCGAATAAATGTCGGTTTTGGAGTCGATGGTTTCACCTTTGACCTGCTCCGGCGCCATGTAGGTAGGGGTCCCAACCAGAATGCCGGTTTTTGTCAGGCGTGAATCGATGCAGCTGGCAGCCGCCGCCAGGCCGAAATCCACGATTTTTAACATATCGTTTTCGCCAATCAGAATGTTGCTGGGTTTGAGGTCCCGATGGACAACATTAACCTGCTCAGCGGCACTCAGTCCGCTGCAAAGTGCATCAATTAAATTGAGCGCTCTGGGAATGGGGATTAATACCGATGCTTTAAGTTCTTTGGCCAGCGAGTGGCTGGGGAAATATTCCATTGAAATTGCGTAAGTGCGCTCATAGTTAATTAAGTCATAAATACGAATGATATTTTCGTGGGTGACTTTCCGTGAATAACGCAACTCCTGGGTAAAACGCTTAATCATGGTTTCATCGGCCGCAAAGTGCGGGTTCAAAAATTTCAGAATAAATTCATCGCGCACCATGGTGTCTTCCACCAGAATAACCACACCAAAAGCGCCTTTGCCAACCTGGCGGATGATACGAAAGCGCTGCGCAAACAGGTCGTTTTCCTTTAGCTTGGTTGCATCAACTGTCGAGGACTTTTTCAGGGCGTCAAAGTCCACCAGTATTGATGCGTCATTTCCCTCGGGTTTGTCGGTAACGCTAACGCTCTGAATCGTTGCCGGTTTTTGTCGTTCCAGGCTTTTAACATTGAACCTTGATGACAGGCTATGCATTGTATCTTCTGCCAGTGACGTTAATTCTTTGTTTTGCTTGCTAATTAAGGCAGTTACCGCATTTTGTACCTCTTGGGCGTGCTTGGCATCCGTGAGGTGTTGTAGTGCCCGCAATGCTTCTTTGCTGATATTGTTGTTGTCATGGCTTAGCTGTTCAATTAGCGGTTTAATGGCGCGTTTGTCACCTAATGTCGCTAATGCCCGGATAACAACCTGGCTTGCATCCGGGTTATTTTCCAGCATTTGAATCAACGGTAGCACGGCACGTTGATCGCCCAATGAAGCGAGGGCGTCTGCGGCTCGTTCACGCACCCACCAGTCTTCATCCTTAAGTGCATCAATGAGCTGTGAAAATGCCCGTTTGTCTTTGCTGGTATTAAGTATTTCAACGGCTGAGCGGCGCATAAACTCGTCGCTATCCTTAATTAATATCAATACCGCATCAATGACTTTGGGTCCGCCAATAGTGCCTAAGGCATCGGCTGCTCGTACCTTAACCCACCAGTCAGCATCACGGAGTGCATTGAGTAGATCTTTAATGGCGCGCTGGTCGCCTACCTCATTGAGCACTTCAACGGCAGCACGACGGACGTATTCGGACTCATCCTGCAATACTTCAATTAGAAATCGCACGGTGTGCGGGTCTCGGATTTTTACCAGTGTTTCAATTGCCACTGATTGCACCATAATATCCGGGTCCCGAAGGAGCTGGCAGATAGGCCGGATGGATTCGGGTGCCTGTAATTTTGAGAGCCCTTTAAGTGAGGACTGCCGAACGCTTTTATTGCTATCGTTAAGCAATTCGATTAACGAATTAACACTTTGTTGTGTATTAAAGCGCGATAACAATGTCGCCATGTGCGTGCGCACCATTGGCTCTTTACTTTTAGATTTTTCAATAAGACTGTCAACGGACTCGTCGCTAACGACTTTGTCCAGTATGCGGTAAATGACCGGGCGGACATTGCTTGATACTTTGTCGAGTAATGCTAATAACGCATTGGTATTTAAATTTTTGTGGTGGGTGAGTAAAATTTCACCCAGGGTTTTTTTTGAAATCGCGTTATTGTAAAATTGCTCTAGCAGAAGGTTTGCGTCATAACCTTCAGACTTAGTGACAACCCGAGCCACACTTTCAACAACTTTTGCATTATCATTGCCCAGCGCTGCAATATAGAGTGGTAGCGATTGGTTATTTAAAAATCCTAGCAACAAATTTTCAATAACGGTCGTATTTTTTGTGCTTGGCAGCGCGTCTATGAGCTTGGGAATCGCTGGTGGCCCAATTTTCTTGAGTTTCAGCAATGCCTGCTTACCGACAGTCGATGAAGACTGATTCGTTAGCAATGCAGAAATTGCCTTATTGGCCTGGTACCCCGCTAAAAAACTCATACTTTACAAACCATGTATCATTATTAATATCATTAGGCCCAAAATTGGGCAATTATTCTATCAGCTTGTTGCGCGTTATACGTCGTCACTGTCTTCCAGATTATCTATATGGACATAATTAATGTATGACTTGTTAACCAAAATAGTGTTTTCATCAACTTGTACATTAATAAATGCGTCTTCCGACTTATTCAAATAATCGAGGAGTCGTGCCTTGTTAGGGTGAAGTGGCTCGTGGATCGTGCCTTTAATGAAGGAGCCGTCCATCATATGCATTTGACATGGCAATGGTTTAATTGCTGTTGCGACATGATAGTCCTTGCCATCGTACTCCACTCTGATGACTGATTTACGATTATAAAAACGTAATTCCTGGGGGTTCTCCCGTTTAAATACAATAAATGGTTCTGGGTGGTTTAATGCCTCTAACGGTGTCTCACTCCCCGCATGGTAGGCACTGTGCTTGCGTAAAAATATAGAGCCGACCACGCGACCTTCAGGGTGGATCCAAAATATTACCTGTCGCGAAGCCTTGGGAACTCTAAGTAGGTCAATTTCCACGCAAAAGCCTTTAATTAGTGGGTTTATGAATTGTCTGCTTCAACGGTCATGATAAACTGATATAATTACAGTGGATCGTAGACCAATATTTCTTATAATTGTCAAGATATTAGCGCATTATTGGGTAATTTGCTTTGAGCAATAATCAACCATTCTACAGTGAATAGCCGCAGAATTTAAATAACAGAAAACCATTTTCATCGATCCCCGTATCAGCGCGCAGTATACCATGTCACTTCAAGAGGTTTTATAAGCAAATTCACTAATGGGTAATATTCACATATCAAAACGCTAACAGCGCTATCTTGATGATTATAGAGGTTAGCTGGCCCGAACAAATTTGCAGTATGTATGCCTAATTATTATCTACCCTATATAGCGGATGTCTAACCGAGTTTCAATTTATGGTTCAATGACAGACTGTTTACTGATTGGATTGCGGGTGGGATACAAAAAGTGTATCCCGAGATTAGATAGACTAACAGGCGGGCTGCTTTACCGGCTAATGAACGTTTTTTTTATTCTAACGCATTGGTGATTGCTATACCGATAAAATAGTTGCTGGTTAAGTCGTTTTGCTTGATCAGCAAGGCTGGGGCGGCTTTCAAATAATGGCGTTTGTCTGAAATGCCAGTAGCGTTAATGCCTACAAAATACTAAAGTACGTAAGTAAAATGCTCGTTTGAAATCAATAAATGGGGTAGAAGGTACTTAACGGTGAGGGTGCTATAGATGAAAGCCTTAATTGTGCGCTTTACAGTCTTGCTGTTATTAAGTGGTTTTGTCGCTGCGGTAAAGGCAGATGACACATTCCAACAAGGGTTAGCAGCGTATCAAAACAAAAACTATTTAACGGCCAGTCGACTATTTAAACCGCTTGCTCAGCAGGGGCGGGTAGATGCTCAACGATACTTAGGTTTAATGTATGATAAAGGACTGGGCCTCCCTCAGGATTACCACAAAGCCGTCACCTGGTATAAGCGCGCCGCGTCACAGCATGACTCCGCCGCCCAGTACCATTTAGGTTTAAAGTACGATATTGGTGAAGGCGTGCCAGAAGACGACATGCAGGCCTATATTTGGTTTGCCATTTCATTTAATAACGGATTTGAGCCAGCAGCGGGCGCGTTACGTGTATTGAACAAAACCTTGAGCACCCAACAACGCCAGTTGGCACTGAAGCAGGTGGCATCGCAGATCGAGCAGCTGGGCAAGTAGCGTGTATCCTGAACAGGAATAGGTGATTCCGGGCTATCAACTGCGCCAACGGTTGTGATTATTGTCTGCCGATGAGGCTCATCAGCTTCGCAATCCATTGTTTTAATTTAAACACCTATTATATCGCTACAAGTGATATAGTCGATATATTGTCGGCATTTTTTACAAAGTCGCTACCATCGGCTTTGGTATTTATGCTTTCACGTCAATATTTTGTCCTACCGGGGATGACGGATCGGGATCGGGTAACGCTTCAATGAGTTTTGTGGCATTTTCTTGTTGTATTTCCAAGGCTTTTTTGTGAACGGCGATACCGGTCTGGCTATTCTGGCTTGACTGGGGCACGGTGGTAGTGGCAATTCCTGAAACTTCCATTATTAACTCCAATGGCTAAACATTTGATGGATGCTACGTAACTAATAGGTGTTACCTTTGTATCGTCCAGTTTCCTAATTCTTTAACTGATTGAATCCATCAGGTGAGCGGTGGTGTCAGGCTATCTGGGTAGGTAGCACGGCAGGTTTTAGCGTACGAAAAATAGTATTTGACTGATATATAACACAATATTTGTCATTGAATGTTGCGCACATCCAGTTTCAGTTGGAAAGTTGATGAATAGTTGCGCTCGTTGACATTTCTGTTCGGCGGTCAATATTTTTGCGTCGATCTTCAGTTACCAGCATGCCGTGGCTATCAATAAATGGGTAATCGTAATCACAACGCCAGCAACGTCTGTTATCGCCGCCTCTGCGCCGATCGAACAAATCAATTTTACGTTCGTTTTTCATACTGGTTCTCCCATTCAATAGCCAATACGCAGTTTTTCGTAAATTGAGTAATCTAAAGTTAAGCGTCGATCATTACAAGTGTTTTAGTTATCGGTTAGATTATTGCGGTGATCCTTGATAACCGATTTTTAATATAATAGTTGGTAATCCGCACAATGCATTTCTTTTATTCCACGGAATATATAAAAACTGCGTTAGCAACATTAACGAATAGTTTATCTGCTTTAAAGTGAATAGACTAAGTCTTAAAGTTTGAGCTAATACGTGGAATGAAACACATAGTGGCTACTATATATTAGCACGCATTGCCTGATGTGCTGCTGTGATTGTAAGGAAACCGACTCAGGATATCATTTGTATTAATTTGATCTAAATGGGTTTTGTTTTCAGCCGTGTTATCCCGCCATTTAATACCGTTGTGGCTCAAGATACTTGGGCGCTGTGCCGACATGTTAAGTGAAACCACATACATTTGGTATTACTAATATGTTGGAACTAATATAACGTTTTTCTCACCTTACCATCACTATTGCTAAATATTGTTGTACTTAAATTGACATGCAGGCCAATAGTGCTCTCCATAAATATAAAACATTTGCCAGAGCAATTTGGCCCAAAAAAATAATCTATAAATTAGCGATTTTAAATGTCGTGGTGTTAAGCATAACCATCAGCGGGTATGCCTTGTCTGTTATTACCCAGAATACTAAAAATGAATCCGATTTTAAGGTTGCCCAATATAAAAACTATGCCAGACAAATAGCGCATATTTATACAAATGACTCAGAAACAATGAGCAAAATTAAATTACAGGAAAAAATTAAAACGCTTTTACCAGTGATGGGGGATCATGTCGTTTCAATTAAAGACGCTAAATTTCGCTCGGTGTTAGCATTGCAGTATGAAAACAATATTGTAACCTCAGACTATAGTGGCACTGTAAGTAAGTTGCCGCCTTTTAGCCATGGTGAATTCATATTTTCCGAAAACAATGTATCGGAGATGTGGTTACCGCTGCAGGCAGGCTCATTCAATGGGTGGATTTATTTGCGAATAACGGCAGAGGCTGTGGAATATTTTTCCATGGCGTTTTTAAAGCAAAGCATATCAATTATTATTCTTTCTGTGTTGATTAGTTTGATTGGACTTAAAAGAATTATGGCAGAGCCTTTACGCTCATTGTCACGTGCTTCTGAATTTGCAGAATGGCTTGATATGGCGCAGGGTAATCATTTGCAAATTAAAACAAATTCAACCGAGATCGAGCAGCTCGTTCACACGTTGAATCGAGCCTCAGAAAAGTTATTTCGTAATGAACAGGCAATCAAGTCCAACCACCTGTTGGTGGACACTGTACGTGATATCCAAACCCAGTACATTGAAAACAAAAACAACGCTGATTTATACGCCAGCATACTGACTAAACTGGTGCAGTTGTCTGAAAGTGAATATGGTTTTATCGGTGAAGTATTAACAAACGATAAGGGTAAGCAGTACGTTAAAACCCACGCATTTTCTAATACAAATCAAAACCTGGAAATGCAACGATTTTTCGAAAACAATGCGCCGCCCAACCTGGAATTTTATAATTTACATAACTTGTTTGGTGCTGTGCTGCAGACCAAAAAACCCACGATAGCCAATGATGCCGGTAGAGACCCACGAAGCGGTGGTTTACCTCCCGGGCACCCACCTATTTATAGTTTTTTGGGGCTGCCTGTGTTTAATAAGGAAGAGCTGGTGGGCGTTATTGGTGTCGCAAATCGAAGGAAACCCTACGAACAGGCACTGGTGGCTTATTT
>Ga0316204_10009201_pt1 | contig 13318 bp, 10 predicted proteins | sample 6monrhotite_MG_2_FD_205661 | JGI IMG/M metagenome (GOLD analysis project Ga0316204, IMG submission 205661) | Microbial mat bacterial communities from mineral coupon in-situ incubated in ocean water Damariscotta River, Maine, United States -... | ecosystem: Environmental > Aquatic > Marine >... | reverse complement strand
TGCAGGACGAGCTCGGCAGTATCGCCCCTGGATATGTGGCCGACATCGCTATTTTCCGGGACGGACCGTCGACGGACCCGTTTACAGACCTCATGCATGCGACCGACTCGGACATGTTGCTGGTATTACGCAGCGGCGCAGCGCTGGCGGGTAAAGCACCACTGGTTCGCGCCCTGAGTGCGGAGTGCGATACGCTGCCGCTCGAGCTTGCTTGCGGAGAAGAGATCGCGGTGTGCGTGGATTCCGATTTCAGTGACGGACTTGCCGCGACGCTCGCCGCAAATCAGGATTCCTATGCGCTAATGGCCTGTGATGCCGTGCCGGATGGCGAGCCTACATGCACGCCCAGCTGGCCGGGGCAGTTCAACGGCGTAGTCGTCGTCGGTCGTGACGATGACGGCGACGGTGTGGCGAATGATGTTGATAATTGCCCGACAGTATTCAATCCGCCCCGTCCGATGGACGGTGGACTGCAATCTGATTTCGATCAGGATGCTGTTGGCGATGCCTGTGATGAAAACCCACTAGAGTAAAAGCGAATGACAACAGACGAGCAAAGTAGCAACGACACCAAGACATACCCGAAGCCCGCTTACGCCTGGTACGTCGTCGTCTTAATGATGTTCTTCTATGTGCTGTCGTTTATGGACCGGCAGATCATCGCGGTATTGCTCGACCCCATCAAAATTGACCTGGATTTGACGGACGTGCAGATCAGTCTGATTGGTGGTGTGTCATTTGGCCTGTTCTATTCAATTGTCGGTATATTTATCGGTCGGCTGGCCGACTCGATGAATCGTCCCTGGCTCATCGCGCTGGGCGTATTTATCTGGAGTTTGACCACGGCATTGTGTGGGCTGGCCAGCAAGTTCTGGCATCTCTTGTTTCTACGTATGGGCGTAGGTCTTGGAGAGGCTGCTCTGCTGCCGTCAACGCTGTCATTGTTGAAGGACTATTTTCCGCCGAACCGGCTGGCCACTCCGACCAGTGTGTTTCTGTTCGGCGCGCCTATTGGTATTGGATTGTCGTTCGCCGCCGGTGGTTTTCTGTTCAGCGTGGCCCAGGACATCACGGCATCAGCTGGCTGGAACGACGTATTCTTTATCGGTGGTTCAGCGGCATGGAAGCTGGTGCTGATCTTTCTCGGTGTCGTGGGCATGGTGATGACGCTGGGCATGATGACGGTTCGCGAGCCCAGAACAACAAGTGCCGTTGCACAGGAAAAGCAGGCGGAGCGCGGCTTGAAAGCCAGCGAAGCCGCGGCAATGCCGGAGGTCAAAGCTTACGCAAGAATAAACTGGTTGCCGATCATGTCCCTCTACGTAGGTATGGCGCTGATCTCGCTGGCTGCCTACGCACAGGGTTTTTGGGACGTCACCTACCTGACGCGAACCTTTGGTGGTGACAGAGCAAGCGTGTCATTCATGTACGGCATGGTGCAGATGTTTGGCGGCATCGCCGGCATGTTTCTCGGCGGGTTTACGGCCGACTACCTGACCCGGCGCGGCGTGCAAGGCTCAAGTTTCAAGCTGGTCACAGCGGGCGCCGCATTCGCGATTCCATTCGCGTACGTGTATCCGCTCATGGGGTCTGAGTCGGCCTCCCTGTGGCTGATGGTGCTCGCAATATTTGGCACCAACATGTGTTTCGCTGGTGCCGCTTCGGCTATGCAGAGAATGTATCCGGCAGCCATGCTTGGCCTGGCGGCGGGGGTGTATTTCTTCATGTCGAATGCAGTCGGCCTGTTGGTTGGACCATTTGCGATCGCGGCGACCACCGATTACATTTTCGGAGATCCACAAAAAGTAGGCTATTCGCTTTCGATCGTTGGCGGCAGCGCACGTCTGCTTGCCTTCGTGGTCTTTGCATTAGGCTTGAAGGCATACGTTGGCCTGCTGCGCGAACGTGAAGGCGTGCCCGCGAGCTAGAAAGCCCGATCTAGAAAGCGATTCGATACTTCGCAGAGCCGTTTTCATTATCGCCAACCCTGGTGATTGGGGAATCGGCACTCAGTGTGTCCGCAGCGCGTGGCGACGACGAAAAGGTGACCACGACATCGGCATTGATCGGCGCAAACGCCCAATTGCCATCGGCAGAGGGGTCCAGTGTCTTCAGGTCAAATATGTAGTCGGCCAGTACGTCGCGATTCGTGTCCGGTGCTGAAATGATGACGTTGCTGCCATCCAGTCCGGGAAAACCGCCACCGCCGTCCGCACGATAATTATTGGTGGCAACAATAAAGACTTGCTCAAGGTCGATTGCCTTGCCATCAAATTCCAGGTCCACGATGCGATGGCTGTCGGCGTTCAGTAATTCGCCGTCCGGTGTGTAGCGGGGCGGCTGGGTAACGTCGATGTGATAGCTGACGCCGTCGATGACATCGAAATTAAAGCTGGAAAACTGCGTGCCGATGAGTTCCTGTTCCGCCTCGCTGTCAGGATCGATCTGATTGAACAGGCCCGCTGACATTTCCAGCCATTCGCGGACTTCGGCGCCGCTCACACGCACCGCCCGCAAGGTATTCGGATAGATATACAGGTCGGCGATATGTTTTAGCGCGATCTCACCGGCCGGAATCTCTGTGAAGTAGTCGCGACCGCCGCGGCCGCCCGTTTTGAAAGGTGCGCTGGCTGATAGCACCGGCAATCCGTCGTATTCGGTCCCCTGGATCAGGCGTTCTACATAGCGCTTTTGTGCATTTGTAACGACCTGCACAGAAGGATCATCCTGGACCAAAGCGAAATAGCTGTTGATCGCTGCGGTTACTTCGCCGACTCCGGTACGCACAAAGTCGATGGTGGCCTGGTGTTCTTCGTTGGCCGCTGCGAGAATTTCTTCCAGTGGCTCTACCAGCGCGATGGTCTCGCCGTCTTCGATTTTGTAAATAGCTTGCGTGGCACCGCGCCCTTGCACAACGGTCCAGACACCCTCGGGGGAGACGGCCAGATCGAGATCAACATAGCCAAGATGACTGCCCCAGAATCCCGGCATTGTCGCCGCGACGCCATTAATCGTTCCGTTAATGAGATCGACGCCGCCAACATCCGCATAGGTATCGCTGGGAAACACTCTGTGGCTATGGCCGAACATGATCGCGTCGATGTCCGGCACCAGCGAAAGGTAGTAGGTTGTCTGTTCTTCCATGCCACTGCGCGTAGCGGTCGAAATGCCGGAGTGCGGTATCGCAACAACGATGTCAGCACCTTCTGCCTTCATCTGTGGGACCAGCGCCGTGGCGGTGTCGATAACGTCGTGCGCCACGACGCGGCCGCGCAGGTTACTTCTGTCCCATTGCATGATTTGCGGCGGCACGAAGCCGATGAACCCAATCTTGATATCGTGACTGCTACCGTCCTGAGCCGTTAGCGTGCGATCGACAATCAGGTACTGTTGGAAGTACGGAACATCGTTGCTTGGGTCGTCGTCACCGTCGTCGTGAAAGACATTCGCCGAGATGTATGGAAAGTTTGCACCGGCGATGCTTTTTTCAAGAAATTCCAGGCCGTAGTTGAATTCATGATTGCCGATGTTGGCAACCGTGTAGTCGAGCAGGTTCATCGCTTTATAGACGGGATGCACGTCGCCATCCTGCAGGCCACGCTGCCTGGCCATGAAGTCACCGAGTGGGTTGCCCTGCAACAGGTCGCCGTTATCCACCAGTACGCTATTGGTCACCTCTGCGCGAGCAGCTGCCAGCAGTGCTGCAGTGCGGGCAAGGCCAACCGTGAGGGACGGCTGATCCTGAAAGTAATCGTAGTCGACCACATGCATGTGAATGTCAGACGTTTCGAGAATTCGCAGCTGTACGACGGTGTCCACCGGTTGCGAGCAGGAGGTGAGCAGGAGTGATAATACGGCGGCCTGGAACAGGTAACGTGCAGTCATTGTTTTGCCATGATTAGCGAGTTTGATGCGCTCAGATTAGCACCGCTGTCAATGTTACGAAACGCCCTGCAAGCAGATAGAATGGGACCTATGGACAAATTACCCACTTATACGGCACCAGCTGATGGCCGACTGAGTGCCGAGATGATCGCGGATTTTCGCGCAGCCGGTGTGCTTATTCTGGAAGGCTTCGTGTCGGCGGAGCGCTGCCGGGAGTTGCGCGAACATACACTCGAATTGATCGAGCAGTTTGATGCGACCGAGGTCAAGCATGTGTTTTCGGCAGCGATGACTGTTGAGCATGGCGATGCGCAGCTAGGCGATAGCTACTTCGAAGAATCGGGCGACAAGATTCGCTATTTCTTTGAAGCTGATGCATTCGACAGCGAAGGCAATCTGCAGCAATCCAAAGAAAACAGCCTCAACAAGATCGGTCATGCACTGCACGACCTGGACCCGGAGTTCGATGCGTTTTCAAGAACGCCGGAGCTGGCCGAAGCCGTAGCCAGTCTGGGCTACGAGCAGCCGGTCATTTTGCAGTCGATGTACATTCTCAAGCCGCCTCGCATTGGCGGTGAAGTGCATTGTCATCAGGACTCGACCTACCTCTACACCGAGCCGGAGTCGTGTATCGGGTTTTGGTTTGCGCTCGAAGACGCTACCACCGAGAACGGATGCATGCATTTCATTCCGGGTGAGCATAAGGAGCCGTTGCGAAGACTTCAGTATCGCGCGAGCGATGGCAGGATGACCTACAAGACCGTGAACGAGACCCCCTTTCCGGAGAATGCGACGCTGCCGGCGGAGGCGAAGGCGGGAACGCTGGTTATATTTGACGGACGTGCACCGCACTTAAGCGAAGCGAATCATTCGGCGTGTTCTCGTCATGCCTACACCTTCCACGTCATCGACAAGAGCTCGCATTATCCAAAAGAGAACTGGTTGCAGCGAGCAGCTGACATGCCCATGCGCGGATTCGAGACCTGATGCTATTTACAGATGTGATCCGCAGCAAGCGTGATGGTGGCGCGCTATCCGACGAACAGATTCAGTTTTTCGTTGACGGTCTCGCGGATGAGAGCATTCCGGCCGAGCAAGTGTCATCGCTGGCGATGGCAATTTTCCTGAACTCGATGTCCTTTGCCGAAATCGCCAAGCTGACCATGAGTATGTCGGCCTCAGGAACGGTGCTCGAGTGGCAGGACCTTGATCTGGATGGCCCCGTTGTCGACAAGCATTCCACCGGCGGTGTTGGGGACAAGGTGAGTTTCATGCTGGCTCCAATTGTTGCTGCCTGCGGTGGCTATGTGCCGATGATCTCCGGTCGAGGCCTTGGGCATACCGGTGGCACTACCGACAAGGCAGAAGCCATTCCAGGTTACAACACGGCTCCGGACTTCCCGACGTTTCGAAAAGTTGTCAAACAGTTGGGGTGTGCGGTCATTGGTCAGACAACGGATCTGGCGCCCGCGGACCGGCGCTTCTATGCGATTCGTGATGTCACCGGCACGGTTGAATCCGTGCCGCTGATTACAGCCTCGATTTTGGCCAAGAAGATCGCCGCCGGCCTCGATGCATTGGTTATGGATGTAAAAGTCGGTAGTGGTGCCTTCATGTCGACGCATGAGCGTGCGCGCGAAATGGCGCAGAGCATCGTCGCCACGGCGGCGTTGGCGAACATGAAAACGCATGTGCTGATTACCGACATGAATGAAGTACTTGGGCGCAATGCGGGCAACGCACTCGAGATTGCCGAGGCGGTGCAATACCTGAAGAACGAAAACCGTGAGCCGCGACTTGATGCGGTGACGCTGGGCCTGTGTGCCCAGATGTTGGTTGTTTCCGGTATCGAATCCGATCGCGATACGGCGATGCGTAAAGTGGATGCGGCTGTCACTAGTGGCCGCGCTTTGGAGATCTTTGCGAAAATGGTTGCCGCGCTGGGCGGGCCAAACGACTTTGTCGAGAATCCTGACAAGTACCTGGCGTCTGCACCCGTCATTCGACCGGTATACGCGAGCGGCACCCTGGTCGCCGTCGATGCGTTTGCGGTTGGCAACGCGATCATCGAGCTCGGCGGAGGACGACGCATAGTTGGCGCAGCGTTGGATATGTCGGTTGGCTTCAGTCAGTTTGCGTCTTTGGGCACTGCGCTGGATAGGAATACGCCTTTAGCGATGGTGCATGCCGCCAGCGATGCTGACGCCGACAAGGTCGAGGCGATGCTGCGCAAGGCTTGCAAGACCGGTGCTAAGGCAGCGACTGAAAACCCCATCATTGCTGAGATCTTGACGGGAAACAGCTAAGCACTATAAGTCCCCTATACGGTAGACTTGGGGACCGCGAATACAAAAAAACAACAAGAGGTGGGGCCAGCATGGGCAATTACATCGGAATTCTCGGCATTGTGGTTATTTTGGGTATCGCGTATGCGTTCTCCAGTAATCGCAAAGCAATCGACCTGCGTGTTGTTGGGGCAGCGTTGGCCCTACAGGCCGCGATCGCTGCTTTTGTGCTGTACTTCGAATGGGGCCGCAAAGCAATCCTGTTTCTCAGCAATGGCGTGCTTGCGATAATTGCCTACTCGAGGGCGGGCATAGACATGGTGTTCGGCCCGCTGGCTGATATTTTTATTCCAACCCGTGACTTGCTGGCAGGGGAGTACGGCGCGGAATCGACAGCCGCTGCTGGTGACGGCATGGTCGCGTTCAGTTTTGCTATCAACGTTCTGCCAATCATCATCTTCTTTGCTGCACTGATGTCCGTGCTCTACCACCTGCGAATCATGGAATGGCTCGTCAAACTCGTCGGCGGAGCCCTGCACCGTATCATTGGCACTGGCGCGGTTGAGTCGATGAATGCGGCGGCCAATATATTTGTCGGTCAGACCGAGGCACCGCTGGTTGTAAAACCCTATCTCAGGGGGCTTACGGAGCCTCAGTTCTTCGCAGTAATGGTATCCGGGCTTGCCTCAATAGCCGGTACCGTACTGGCGGGCTACGTCCTCATGGGCGCAAATATCAACTACCTGCTCGCTGCGGCCTTTATGGCGGCGCCAGGCGGCCTGTTGATGGCAAAAATAATCATGCCGGACACGGAACCAGCCCCGCCGGGCGGGCATGAAAAGCTCGTCATGGAGCGTAGCCAGCACGCTAATGTCATTCTCGCTGCTGCTTCGGGTACCTCCGACGGCTTGCGGCTATCTGTCAACATCGGGGCAATGTTGATTGCGTTCGTCGCGTTGATCGCGTTGTTCAACGGTCTTATCGGTGGGCTTTTTGGTTTGGTTGGCATCGATGGCGTTACCTTGCAGTCTATCCTCGGCAAAATATTCCAGCCGCTGATGTACTTGCTGAGCGTGCCATGGGCCGAAGCCGAGGCAGCAGGCGCTTTGTTCGGCGAAAAACTAGTTCTCAATGAGTTCGTTGCGTTCTCACACCTGAATGCGTATCTGGAAGGCATGAGCCCGAGAACAGTAGCAGTGGTGACGTTTTCCTTGTGCGGATTTGCAAATCTTTCGTCAATCGCGATTCTACTGGGCGGACTGGGTGTGCTTGTTCCGGAGAAGAAAGAACTCATCGGACGGTTCGGCATGAAATGTGTGCTGGCTGCCTCCTTGTCGAACCTAATGAGTGCCGCGCTTGCGGGACTGCTGCTGACGTTTTAGCGAATGGCACGCAAAATAATTTTCGACTGCGACCCAGGGCAGGATGATGCCGTTGCTTTGCTCCTGGCATTCGCATCACCTGAAGAATTTGAGGTGCTCGGTGTCACGACAGTAGGCGGGAATGTGCCATTGCACCTGACGCAACGTAACGCGCGCATGATGTGTGATCTTGCTGGCAGGCAGGACGTGCCGGTTCATGCGGGTTGCGCGGAGCCGCTGGTTCGCCCTCTGATTACGGCGGAAGCGATTCACGGACAGACCGGCATCAATGGCATCGAAGTATTCGAACCGGAAACGCCGTTGCAGCCTGAGCACGCAGTCGACTTTATTATCGAGACCTTGCTGGCAGCTGACGAAGCATCCGTAACACTGGTGCCCACCGGACCACTCACCAACATTGCGACGGCCATCAATCGCGAACCCGCAATCCTGTCGCGCATCGAGGAGCTCGTCATCATGGGCGGGGCGATGCGCGAAGGCGGCAATCAGACGCCATCTGCCGAGTTTAATATTATTGTTGACCCACATGCTGCTGATATCGTGTTCCGTTGCGGTCGGCCGATTATTGCAATGGGCTTGGATGTTACGCATCAGGTCCTGTCGACGGTGGACAGAGTTGAACGCATCAAGGCGCTGGGTAATCGAGTCGCAATCGAAACTGCGGCGATGCTGAGCTTTTTTGATCGTTATGACACGGTCAAGTACGCCTCCAAAGGTGCGCCCTTGCATGATCCCTGCACGGTCGCGTGGTTGCTCAAGCCTGAGTTGTTCGAAGGTAAGCAATGCAATATCACGATCGAAACCGAATCAGAGCTGACCATGGGGCATACGGCGGTGGATTTCTGGCATGTCACGGACAGACCAATCAACACCAGCTGGATTTATGTTGTTGATGCGGAGGGGTTTTACGATTTGCTGACTGAGCGACTCGCTCGTTATGGAGACTCTGCATGACGTCTGTTGTTGTCATCGGCTCGGTTAATCTGGACATTGTTGCGGCTGCGGAACGTTTGCCGGCACCGGGTGAAACGGTTACGGGTGCTGAGCTCAGTCACTACCCAGGCGGCAAGGGTGCGAACCAGGCGCTGGCTGCGGCGCGTCTCGGTGCTGAGGTCTCTTTACTGGCGCATGTTGGTCGTGACCCGGAAGCCGACGAGGCGCTAGCGCTGTTGCGCGAAGGCGGCGTGAATCTCGACGGTTGTGCTGCTGTTGACAGCGCGCCTACCGGCGTGGCACTCATTACGGTCGCAAAGTCAGGCGAGAATCAGATCGTGGTCGCACCGGGTGCGAATCGCACACTGTCACCTGATTCGCTGAGTATTCCGGCTGCGGACGCGCTCATTTGCCAGCTCGAAGTGCCTACCGAAACGATCGCTTACGCCGCTGCGAATTTCGCCGGGTTCTTTTGCGTCAATCTTGCACCTGCCCGACATGTTGACGTAACAGTCTTGCAACGTGCCGATCTCGTCATCGTGAATGAAACGGAGTCCGCGTGGTACGGCGACAGTCTGTCCGCTTGTCACGGAATGATCGCGACTACATTTGGTGCAGCGGGAGCGGTACTCAGCAAAGATGGCAATGATCTTGCGCGGGTGAAGCCGCCACGGGTCGAGGCTGTTGATACAGTCGGTGCGGGCGATACTTTCGCTGCTGCGCTTACCGTTGCACTGGTCGAAGGCCAGAGCCCTGAAGATGCACTCAGTTTCGCTTGCGCCGCCGGCGCTGTTACAGCGACACGTATGGGTGCGCAGCCATCACTGCCGACTCGCGATGAGGTGCTGGCGCTACAGCTGGAAGGATGAGGGCAGCAGCTCATCCATTGAATACGTGTGCCATTCGTCATCGTTATTTTTGAAGATGATGCGCGTTTGTTTGTCGGAAAATTCATGGATGCGCTGGCGGCATCCACCGCAGGGTGGGAAAGCGCGTGTCTTGTCGCCGCCGCCCGCCACAGCGATAGTCACGATGCGCAGACCGCCCGCGGCCACCATCGCAGAAATCGCACCGGCCTCAGCACAGCTACCCTGCGGATAAGCCGCATTCTCTACATTGCAGCCGACATGTACATTACCGTTCTCATCGATAATGGCAGCGCCCACCTGAAACTCTGAATGTGGGCAGTAGGCCATCTCGCGAACGGTGCGTGCGGCGTCGAGTAGTTGCTCATCGGTCATCAGGCTAGTCCTGCTTACGCATCGGGTTATTCGGGTGCGTCGTCCAGTTCGCTACCTCATTGGAGATCGGCTTGCCCGTTCGTGCGTCGATGCCATCGGTCATCGGTACCATCGTGATGCAGTTATCAACCGGACAAACGCTGACGCAGAGGTTACAGCCAACGCACTCGTCATCGATGACTTCGAAGAAGCGTTCGCCATTCACCGTGTTGGTAATGGCCTGATGCGAAGTGTCCTCGCAGACGATGTGGCAACGACCGCATTTGATACACAAATCCTGATCAATGACTGCTTTCGAAACGTGATTGAGGTTCAGGTACTGCCAGTCGGTGACGCTTGGGGTTGCCTTGCCAACCAGTTCATTGACGGAGCTCATGCCCTTCTCATCGAGAAAGCGGCTGAGGCCGTCGGTCAGATCGTCAATGATCTTGAAGCCGTACACCATCGCTGCCGTACAGACCTGCACGTTGGAAGCGCCCAACGCCAGGAAGTCGACCGCATCGCGCCAGTCTGTGATGCCACCGATACCGGAAATCGGCAAATTCGCGGTGTCAGCATTGCGCGCAATCTCGGCGACCATGTTGAGAGCGATAGGCTTAACCGCCTCACCGCAGTAACCACCATGCGTACCCATGCCATCCGTCGTTGGGAACATCGTCAGAGTGTCGTAGTCGACGCGCATGATGGAATTGATGGTGTTAATCAGCGATACGGCATCGGCATTAGCTTTCAGGGCCGCTTCTGCTGTGAGCACGATATTGGTGACATTGGGCGTTAACTTGACGATGACCGGGATGGTGGCGACCTTCTTGCACCACTCTGTGGTCATCTGCACGTACTCGGGAACCTGTCCTACCGCAGCGCCCATGCCGCGTTCGGACATGCCGTGCGGGCAGCCGAAGTTGAGTTCGAAGGCATCGGCGCCGGTGTCTTCGATCATCGGAATGAATTTCGCCCAGCTTTCTTCGTTCATTGGGAACATGACCGAAGCGATTAGCGCGCGATCTGGCCAATCGCGTTTGATCTGTCGCATCTCGTCCAGGTTCGTCTGTAGCGGACGATCGGTAATGAGCTCGATGTTGTTGAAGCCGATAACGCGGCGCTCGTTGCTATGCAGCGCGCTATAGCGCGGACCGTTCACATTCACGATGGGTGGATCTTCGCCGAGCGTTTTCCAGACGGCGCCACCCCAGCCGGCTTCAAAAGCCCGATTGACGTTGTATGCCTTGTCGGTTGGCGGCGCAGAGGCAAGCCAGAAAGGATTGGGTGAGCTAACGCCCAGAAATTCTGATTTAAGATCAGCCATTGGACAGACTCCTGTCGATCGCGATCGCCGCGACCTTGCCATGTTGCACCGCTGAAACGGTCAAGTCTTCGCCGCCAACGACACAGTCGCCGCCAGCCCAGACCATATCGAGGGTCGTCGCCTGTGATTCGTCAACGACTATGCGGCCGCCTTGCAGTTCGAGTTCGTGCAGATCCTGATCCTCGAGTTTTTGCCCGATGGCTTTGAATACTACGTCGGTCTGCAGGGTTATCGATTCACCCGTAGTCTTGAGACGACCGTCTTTGTCCAGCTCGGTCTTCTGCAGCTCAATCGAGATGCCGTTGTTGTTCTTTTGCAGCGCAGCAGGTATTACCCAGTGGTGAATCGTCACGCCGCTTGTTTGTGCCAATTGCTGTTCAAACTCGCTGGCGCCCATCTGCTCCGCACCACGACGATACGCAATGCTGACCTGTTCCGCGCCGAGGCGCTTACTTTGCACTGCAATATCAATCGCCGTCATGCCGCCGCCAATGACGACGACATTGCCGCCAACCGGCAAGGAACTCATGTCATCGCTTTGCCGCAGCTCAGCGATATAGTCAATTGCACTTTCAACGCCGTCCAGGTCTTCATTCTCAATGCCGAGCTCATTGACTGCGCCGAGGCCAAGGCCGATAAATACCGCGTCGTACTCTTTGCGTAGTTCGCTGAGCGTGAAATCCGTGCCCAACGCCATATTATTCTTAACCTCAATGCCGCCGATGGCGAGTATGTACTCGACTTCGCGCTGCGCAAAATCGTCGACCGTTTTATACGCGGCAATGCCGTATTCATTCAGGCCGCCTGGCTTGCTGTCGCGGTTGAAGATAACCACGTCATGCCCCAGCATCGACAGTCGATGTGCGCATGACAGTCCGGCCGGTCCGCCGCCGACGACTGCGACTTGCTTGCCGCTGCTGGCGGCACGCGTGAACAGTTGCGTATTGTCGGCAAGCACGGGGTCTGTCGCATAGCGTTGCAGTAGTCCGATATTCACCGGTTTTTCTTCATGCGTATTTCTTACACACGCTTCTTCGCACAGGATTTCTGTTGGGCAGACGCGCGCACACATGCCACCCATGATGTTTTCGCGAAAGATTGTCTGCGCGGATCCGGTAACGTTGTCGCTGCGGATTTTCTGGATAAAACCCGGAATGTCGATATCGGTAGGGCAGGCCGTGATGCAGGGAGCGTCGTAGCAAAAGTAGCAACGATCGGCTTCGATAAGTGCTTCGGAACGCGAAAAAGGCGGGTGCAAGTCGCTGAAATTCTTTTCGATCTCGGCCTTGTCCAGTCTTTTCGCGCGGACGCCCTGAGTGTTGTTTTGTTTAGTCATATGTGTGGCCTGTGTCAGCGTTTGACCGCAACCGGCTCGGCTTGTTGCGCTTGCAAACTTAGTGCTTCGTAGTAGGACGCATATGCTGGTCGATCCACGTAACGACCTGCGCCACGTTCGACATTGAGTTCGCCGTCTGCGTACACAACCTTGCCCTGGCTGATGGTGTGCGAAGCGCAGCCCGTGACCGTCATGCCTTCGAAAATGTTGTAGTCGACGTTCTGTTTATGCGTCTTTGCGGAAATGGTCTTGCTCGCTTCCGGATCCCAAACCACGATATCTGCATCTGCGCCGACCGAAACACTGCCCTTGCGCGGATAAATATTGAAAATCTGTGCGGTATTGGTCGAGGTGATCTTGACGAATTCGTTCATCGTCAACTTGCCGGTGCGAACGCCGTGATGCCAGAGTACCTCCAGCCGATTCTCCACCCCGCCGGTGCCGTTCGGAATCATGCGGAAGTCGTCCTTGCCCATGGCCTTTTGATCGGCACAAAAACAGCAATGATCGGTCGCGGTTGTTTGCAGGTTACCCGATTGCAGGCCGCGCCAAAGGGCATCCTGGTGTTCGGTTGAGCGAAACGGCGGGCTCATCACATGCGCCGCTGCGGTCTCGAAGTCGGTGTTCTGATAAACACTGTCATCAATGAGCAGGTGACCCGCAAGCACTTCACCGAAGACGCGCTGCCCTTCGTTGCGGGCGCGAGTGATCGCTTCTAATGACTGCCGGCAGGAGTTATGCACGACGTACAGCGGCACCTTCAGGACTTCGGCGATGCGAATCGCGCGATTCGCGGCTTCGCCCTCGACTTCGGGTGGGCGCGACAAGGGATGGCCCTCGGGCCCGGTAATACCTTTCTCGAAAACATCCTTCTGCAGTCGAAATACCAAATCACCATTCTCTGCATGCACCGTTGCGATCGCGCCAAGTTCGCGTGCGCGGGTAAAACT
>Ga0316204_10009200_pt1 | contig 13319 bp, 9 predicted proteins | sample 6monrhotite_MG_2_FD_205661 | JGI IMG/M metagenome (GOLD analysis project Ga0316204, IMG submission 205661) | Microbial mat bacterial communities from mineral coupon in-situ incubated in ocean water Damariscotta River, Maine, United States -... | ecosystem: Environmental > Aquatic > Marine >... | reverse complement strand
TGATGGTAGTGCTAATGCCTCTGTGCTTACTACTGCGATTGCGGCTGGCGAAGTAAGCGAAATTAATCTGACGGCAAATCGAGTCGTGTATCTCGTGTCAACTTTGTTTGGTAGTATGAACGCACTGGAGTCAGTCAGCAAAACGGGTGGAGTTGCTACGACTTTATCTCCTGCCGCGCCGGGTTTCGTGTCTGTTCAAACAGCGGGTGGATTTGTTTATTTTAATAGAATTTCACCTGCTGCCACTGGGCCGATTTTTGGTGTCATCAATGATGATGGGACAGGCGGTAAAGAAACCCAAGATGCGCAGATGGCTGGATTTTTTTATAGTTCAACCCAGGGGGTTGGCGAATTTATTCATGGGCGAATCGTATGGACTGAGGGTTGTTCGCTAATGAGTTGTGCGGGCGGTACCGTTAAATCAATTGATGCAGTCACAAATAGTGGAGAAATCGTGTTGGGATCCATCCCGCAGGATCTTAATTCCATTACTTTTGGGGGAATTAATAATGAAGCCCTTGGTCTTGGTGTTGATGGAGCCGGGGGGAGTGATATATTCTTTGTCAATGGCAACTTGGCTAATTCATTGGAAAGAATCACCACCACGCCGGCAATGAGTGAAAGATTGATTTTCTGATGTTTAACCTATTAAGCATTTGAGGGATGAAGTGATAGATATCGTTGGTCGTAATGATTTATATTTATCACTCATACCCGTGTTGTAGCGCACCCAGGTTACTGTAAAAAGTGACCTGGGTTACTTATTTTTTATGAATTAATGCGTTCGTATTCCATGGTCCAAGAATATGAATAGGTTTGATCAATATTTTGTCCTTGAATAGAGCCTTTAATATTGTATTCATAACCAATGCTGGTTATGATCTTGGTGCCCACATCCCCGTTTCCTTCAATGGTATATGTCGGGGTATAACTTAATACGGTATAGCGAATGTTGCCTTGTCCAGTATTAACTTATTGTGAACTCTCTTCAATTTTTCCCCAACCTTCTTCTATAAAACGGGCATCTACAATCCGCTTGATTTTCTCATAATTCAAATGGAATTTATAGCGTTTTACAACGATAGATTGTGTTTTTTTCCAGGCAGGTATGAGGTATTTGCTAACCGAAGAGGGGTAATGATAAAAATTGTATTTTTCTTGGGTAACTTGTATGTGTATGGATTAGACGTTCCCACGCCGGAGCGTGGGGAACGAGGGGGGGGGTAGTTAATTATTCAGAGACAAATTGTTCGTCTTTTACTTTATCATCACTGTCAGAGGATGTTAGCTCTTGTACTTTCGATTTTATTTTGTCGAAAAATCCTGGCTCGCTGCTTTCTTCGCTTTTAGCTTCTGCTTGCGCTTTGGCTTCAGTTGCGGTGTCTTCACCTTTATCTGTGAGGGTGTTTAACTTTTCTTTAGCAGAATCGATCATTCCACCCGAAGCGGTTTCTTGCGATTCTTGTTCTGCTTTGGCTTCAGTTGCTGTGTCTTCGCCTTTACCCATGAGGGTGTTTAACTTTTCTTTAGCAGTGTCGAGCATTCCACCCGAAGCGGTTTCTTGCGATTCTTGTTCTGCTTTGGCTTCAGTTGCGGTGTCTTCACCTTTACCCATGAGGGTGTTTAACTTTTCTTTAGCAGTGTCGAGCATTCCACCCGAAGCGGTTTCTTGCGATTCTTGTTCTGCTTTGGCTTCAGTTGCTGTGTCTTCACCTTTACCCATGAGGGTGTTTAACTTTTCTTTAGCAGTGTCGAGCATTCCACCCGAAGCGGTTTCTTGCGATTCTTGTTCTGCTTTGGCTTCAGTTGCTGTGTCTTCACCTTTACCCATGAGGGTGTTTAACTTTTCTTTGGCAGTGTCGAGCAAACTTTCCGATGCGTTTTCTGTAGCTTCAGCGTTGCTTACTTCTTTTTCAATGGTTGTTTCGTCTGATGCGTATACAACACTGGTGATGGGAATGAGTAAACTAGCAGCAAACAGGTAGCCTAAAGTGGCATTTTGTTTTTTTGGGGTCTTCATGGTTATTTCCTTGTTGTTTAGTTAGGTAATAAAAAAGATATCGTTTAAGTCTTACAAGTATTGTTTAGCTGCGTGTGATTAAAAATCGATTGCGTATAAAATGCACGCGCCGCTCATGGTGAAATTATGTCCAATACGTTCTGCTGCGTATTCTTTTGGACTAAGGGAAATGTATGGCAGTGATTCTAACGGCAATGGGTTACGGTGACTAGTATTTAATTGTTAAACTTTGTCAAAGCATAATGTCCTTATATACCTCGGTTTACGCGTCATAGAAAATCAAATTTAGCATAAGAAGAATTAACTGAACCTCCACTGAATGAATTCGAGGTGACTGGATGGACTGTCGTACATTTGATCATTGAGTGGACAATAAAGCATCAATCAATATCAAAGTATCGCGATTGGTATTTCCATGTGAAATAGTGAGAACAAGGGGCGGCTGGTTAAATGATCAATTTAAAATGTAATAAAATATTACGTTGATTAATATAGTGTCATTATCTTTTGGCTAAGGAATAGAAACCAAATCTGGACGTAATTTATATAACGTGTTTAATTTCCATTCCTTACATGTTCGCTTGACGTGGGAGTGAATGATCTTCTGCCATGGGGATTTGGGGCGCATTGGGTAAATCAACAAACAGTGTAGTGCCTGCTCCTTCTTCCGTAACGAAGCCAATGTTGCCTCCGTGCTGTTCGACAATGGCCTTGGTGATATGTAAACCTAAACCGGTACCACCCACCTGACGGGTATCCGAGGAATCAGATTGGGTAAATTTGTCGAATAGTTGTTCGTGAAAGCTTTGAGGGATGCCAGGTCCGTGATCAGTGACATTGATTTGAGTGCTATTTTCTTTTTGATCTAAAGATATTTCTACTGTTTCACCCGATGGAGAAAACTTAATGGCATTGGATAGTAAATTACTCATGACTTGCATGAGCCGATCGCTATCGCCATATAAATGGCTTTCTTTGTTCAGATGATTAAGATTCAATATCAGTTTAATTTGATGTTCGTCGGCATAACCTTGATGGGTATCTATGGCATGCTGCAAAAATTCTTGAACATTTAGGTAGGAAAAATGATATTGCATTTTGCCCGATTCAATTTTTTCTATATCTAAAATATCATTAATCAATAATAGTAATCGTTCGGTGTTTTTATTGGCAAGGCTTATAAATTCATTGACTTTAGGAGACAATTCACCAAGCACACCGCCCAGTAATAAACCCAGTGAGCCGCGAATCGATGTCAGTGGCGTGCGTAACTCATGACTAACTGTGGAGATAAACTCATTTTTCATTTGGTCAATTTTTTTTCGTTCGGTGATGTCTAGCATGGTTGCAATGACTTTAGATTCTTCTTTAACCACTTCACATTGCTCAAGTAGCGTTCGTTGGCCACCATCGGGTAGCATGACCTGATATTCCAGCGTATAAGATTGTTGTGCTGAGGCGGCAATTTGCCTTTTTTCTTGCACAAGGGCACGATCGCTTTCGTGGATGCGGGTTAATGATTGTTGTAGTGTTTTCACTTCATCATGAGAGTTAAAGGCAAACAAACGATAAGCTTCGTCGGAGAATGACATCTGATCTTGCTTGGGATACCATTCCCAACTACCAATATGAGCAATACGCTGTGCTTTGTTCAGCCGTTCGGCACTTTGTTTTACCGATTCAAGGGCTTTTTTATGTTCTGTGATATTGTGATAGGTGCCCAGTATGCCGATGATTTCATCTGCATGATTGGTTAACGGGATTTTATTCATTTCTAACCAAATGAAATTGCCATGGGCATCAATGACTGAATGTTGAAAGGCTAAATTGGGTTGGCCAGTTCCGATGACACTTAGATCGCTGGCGCGATACGAGTCGGCTTGTTTTTTCCAGGGGAGTTCGAAGTCGGTTTTACCGAGAACATCTGTTGCCGATGATAAGCCTGTGTCTGCGGCGAAAAGTTTGTTACAGCCAAGATAAGTGCCTTCCAGATTTTTCCAAAAAACGCGAACAGGTATGGTGTCTAACACGACTTGCAGCATACGGCGTGATTCAAGTAAGGCATTTTCAGCCTGTTTTCGGCCTGTGATATCGCGGATTAATCCGGAAAAAAATCGTTGTTCGCCAACCAATACTTCATTGACGGAAATTTCGATAGGGAAGGTGCTTCCATCGCGGTGGACTGCGCGAAGTTCTCTGTCTTGGTTAATCGCAATTTTTTCACCCGAGTTATGATACTTTCTTAAGTAGGCATCGTGATGATGGGCTTGCTGACCATCCATCAAGATATTGATATTTTGTCCGATGAGCTGTTCTGCTCGATAATCAAATATTTTTTCTGCCGCTTGATTACAGGTAACAATAATGCCCTTTTCGTTAATGTTGATGAGGGCGTCACTCATATTGTCAAGTACTGCTCGGTGTTTGGTTTCACTAAAGCGTATTTGTTTTTCTGCTTGTTTTGCTTGTCGATTCATTCGATGTGCAGTGATTAAATTGGCACAAGTGGTAGCAATGGGGGACAGAGAGGCGGCAATCTCTTTATGATAACCTTGATTTCGATTTGCTAGGCCGATGATGCCGACGAGTTCATTTCCACTAAAAATAGGTATGCCTAAAAAACATTCCAGCAGCGGGTGGTCTCCAGGAATGCCAGCGTAACGTAGATCATTCGCGGGATGATTGGAGATGACTGTTTCACCGCTGGTGATGACACTACCGTATAAACTTTCCAACTTGGAAAATTCAATGCTGGTTCCTTTATGTTTATCGAAAAATCGTTGGGTAGCTTCATTACGGGCCATATGTGCAACGGTATGTGTCTTTAGGGAGCGTTGGGTATTTTGTCCGTGTATAATTTCGCCAATAAAGCCATATTCACTTTCGGTAAGCTTTAACAATCCCTCCAGCGTGTGGTTGAACGTGGCGGTGAGTCCAGCATGATTGATAAACGTTGTTTGTGCTGAGCTAATTGAGTCTAATAGAATGACTTTGCTATCGAGTTCGGCGGTGCGCTGGATGACGCGTTGTTCAAGTTCTTTTCGGTTTTCGTCAAGTTTCTTACTGGTTTCTTTTAGGCGCCGGTTTAAGCGAATAAAGTGTGCTGCAGTAAATATAACTACAGTAAATAACGCGAGAATACCGATAAACCATGGCCAATATATTTGCATGATATTGATGGGAGTGATTTCACCATAGCTTTGATAAGGGCCTATTTTAAGTTTTTTGATCAGATCGTGAACCGGTGAATAATCCAATGGCACACTCCAGCCAACGTATTGACCTTGTTGGGCGGCCGGATGATTTTCGTCAAGTTGCAATAGCGCAATGGTGACTTGCTTGGCAAGTTCTGGTGATGCCGTCTCATGTTTAACCAAGGGCCATTCCGGATATAACTCAGTACTGTGTAAAAAACCAAAATCCTTGGCATGTTTTTCCCCTAAGATTCGAATGGATGATAAGTCGATTTTTCCGGCGGCGGCCAGTCTTTCCAGCATGTCGGTTCGCACTACGCCGACATCTGCATGACCGGATAACACTCCAAATACCACATCTTTTTGAATACCATCAGCAAATTTAAGTTCAGCGAGATCGCTATATGGATCAATGTCATTATTTAACAATTCCAACCAAGCAACTCGCCATCCTCCGAAAGCGGTTTCTGAAACGGCTAATAAACGTTTGCCTTTTAAGTCTTGTAAATTGTTTATATCTTTTTGGTCGGCGCGGGTAAAAATCACCGAGCCAAAATGGGTGTAACCTTGACCTTGACGTTTGTTAATCAAGGTGAGAATGCGTCCCGCATTTTGGGTGAGACTCATCTCAATATAGTTCGAGGGATTGGTCAGAATGAAATCGAATTCTAACTGAGCAGAGCGTTGTTTTAATTCTTCTAAGCTGACGACCGGGATCAGGTTAAAATGATGTTGCGGTATTTTTTCATTTAAGTAGTCAATGGTGGCGTTCCAGCGCTGGAGAGCATAGTTGGCCCCATTATGGGCACGAATCGCGATATTGATTTCTTTTGCGTTAACCGTGGAAGGCATTGCTGTGAGCCCAAGATATAGAATTAGGGCCAGCAATAAACAGTTGGAGTGAAATTTTTCAAGTTTACTCAGGTTTTGCGAGGGCGCGCTGTGGCTCACTGGTTGACCGCTCGCTTTTTGATTTATATCGGTTAATCGCATGATCTTGTCTCAAACTGCCGTTTTTAAGATGAAGTTCGTTGGGCTAAAATATGAATCACGGTAAATTTATCGTGTGAGAGCGTGGAATACACGTATGCCCTTGAAAGTCATCGGCATAAAAGCTGAGTTCTTGACAATTTATCGATCATAGATAGCCTAAAAAAATTGCCCTAATTCACTGGGATTTATGCTATGTTTTGCTTGGTCTTGCACGCCTCTGATAAATTTTTAAAACAATGTCTAACACCTAAAAATGGTTCGCTACGGGTTTATTTAGCGTGTAAACTTGTATGGAGGTATTGAGTATCACAAAGTGTGGCTGCTTACTCACTAAAGTGGCTAAATATGAAGCAGGTTAATCATCGTTGTTAAAGAAAATGGTATGTCATTACGGAAATTGCTCGCCAATATTCGCTTTCCTGCCAAAGCTAACCAGTTGAAAAAAGTGCGTGACATGCTTCGCGATACTTTTCAAAGAGAGGGCTGTAGCCGAGGGGCGCTGGAATGTAATTGTTTGATATTAGCGATTGATGAAGCCTGCAATAATATCATCGAACACGCCTACGGAGAAAAAGAAAGCGGTGATATTATTCTCGATATCGCCTTGCTCGATGATGAATTGATCATTCGCATTACCGATTTTGCAAAACCAGTGGATTGCCGCGCCATAAAATCCCGAGCGTTGGACGATATTCGACCCGGTGGCTTGGGGGTGTATTTAATGCATAAGGTCATGGATGAGGTGCATTTTTTAGAGCGACCAGGCGGCATGGGAAATGTGCTTGAAATGAAAAAGAAAATAAAGTCTGATATATGAAATGTAATGCGGGTTGTTTACCACGTGCGGGTCTGTTTAACAGCGTTATTTATGCATTTTATATTGTTGTTCGTTGCGGATATTTCCGTCGAATACCGTTCTCAAAAAGTGAATACAGAGACATAGAGCTGATGAAATACGAAATATATGAGAAAGATTCTTATATGGTGATTGCGTTGTCAGGTGATGTGGATTTATATTATTCTCCACAGGCGCGGGAACAAATTTTACGTCAAGTTAATGACAATCATTCGGTGTTAATCGATTTATCAGCCGTAGATTATATTGATAGCTCAGGGGTGGCGAGCTTGGTAGAAGCTTTTCAGATTGCCAATAAAAACCAGCTTGAGTTTAGTTTGGTTGGTGTCAGTGAAACGGTTATGCAAGTGTTGCAATTATCCCGTTTAGATCATGTTTTTCCTATTCATCATTCAGTGAGCGAATACATTGAGCATAAAAAAGCGCATTCTTAGTATTGTGATGTCATCATGCGAGCGATGAACGAACAATCCCCTGTCATCGAAGTTGAAGATTTAGTTACCTATTACGGTGATCGGCAGATCCTTAAACGCATAAATTTAGCCATTTATCCGGGTGAAATCAGCGTGATCATGGGTGGCAGTGGTTCCGGTAAAACGACTTTGTTACGGCATTTGTTAGGGTTGAAAAAACCTGATGCGGGGCACATTCGTTTGCTTGGCAAAGATTTGGCCAGCATGCCTAAAAAAGATTTATTTGAGTTACGCAAAAACATGGGTGTGGCTTTTCAAGGCGGTGCCTTGTTTGGTTCTATGACATTGCGAGAAAATGTTGAATTGCCATTGCGTGAGCACACCCAACTCGATGACAACACCATTCGCATTATGAGCCGAATGAAATTGGAGTTGGTTAATTTAGCGGGCTTTGAAGATCTCATGCCTTCCGAATTATCAGGTGGCATGAGTAAGCGGGCTGCGCTAGCCAGGGCGGTGGTGATGGATCCCAAAATGTTATTTTTTGATGAGCCCTCTGCGGGTCTGGATCCGGTGGTTTCTGCAGAGATCGATGATTTAATATTGCAGCTTCGCAAGGCCATGAAAATGACCATTGTGGTGGTGACTCATGAGTTAGAAAGTGCTTTCAAAATTGCCGACCGAATTACTGTATTGGATCAAGGTGAGATTCTCATTACCGATACCGTCGACAACGTCAAAAATAGCCCTAATGAGCGAATTCAGAACTTTTTAAATCGCAAACCCCGCAAAGATCCAGTGGATGCTGATGCCTATTTAAATCGTTTAACCGGGCATGGTTAAAACGACCACACTTGTGGAATAATGGCGAGTGCAATGAGTCCGAGCAAGAGGGTCAATGGCAGGCCAAACCGCATATAATCACTAAATCGATAACCTCCCGGGCCATACACCATTAAGTTGGTTTGGTAGCCGATGGGTGTGGTAAAACTGCAGGAAGCGGCAAACATAATGCAAATAATAAAGGGGATGACGTTGACATCGAGTTGTTGCGCTGTGAAAAAGGCAATGGGAAACATCAGCACAGCAGCGGCATTATTGGTGATTAATTCGGTACAAACCACCGTCATCACATAAATCATGACCAAGGCCAAGATCGGATTGGCTCCCGCAAAGTTGATTAATTGAGTGGCAATGGTGGCGGCTGCATCGGTTTTTGTTAATGCAGTGCCAAGCGCGATGGAGGCAGCGATGACAATCAATACTTGCCAGTCAATGCTGCGTCGGGCCACACCTGCGGTGAGACAGCCCGTGATAATCATTAGGCCGGCCGCTAAAAATGCCGCTTTGAACATGCTTAGCCAACCCAGTGTGACCGAACTTACCATTGCTAGCATAATCAGGCTGGCAATCCATGCCCGGTCGTGGCGTATGGGGCGTGAATCCTTTAACAAACTGACCAGGTAAAAATCTCGCGAGTTTTTCTGTTGTTCATTAAAACTGGCGGTGGCTTCGAGCAATAAGGTGTCACCGGGGGTTAAGCAGATATCACCGATTTTCTGATTCAGACGTTTGCCATCGCGGGCAACAGCGATGACAGCGGCGTTATAATGAGATCGAAAGCGCCCTTGACGAATCGTTTTACCAATCAGTGGACACCGGCTGGATACCACCACCTCGACCAACGTGAGGGCATGGCGCGGTTCGCTGAGTTTTTGTGTTTGTTGAGTGGTCGGTGTGAGACCACGTATTTTTTGTAAATCAATCACTGACTCCAATACGCCGGCAAAGATCAACAAGTCGTTGGCAAGCAGGGGTTCTTGTGGTGAGACGGCGGGCATCATTTGTCCATCACGATCAATGGCGGTTAAAAATAGGCCTGGTAATTGACGCAAGCCAGCATGTTCTATGGTTTTGCCCACCAGTGGACCACTTTGCTCCACCAGCATTTCTATGGTGTATTCCCGCATGTTGTCAAATTGACTGATGGCCGGAATGCGCTCTTTTAATAACCCGTTGCTGGCCAGTAACGTATAGATAAGCACGATGACCACCGCCGGTAAGCCCAGCCAGGCAATCTCCCATAATCCCAGCGGACTTGATCCGGTTTCCGAAATAAGCAAGCCGTTCACCACTAAGTTGGTGCTAGAACCAATCAGCGTCAGGGTGCCTCCGGCAATGGCCGCATAACTTAAGGGGATCATGAGTTTTGAGACCGATATTTGTTGTCGTTTGGCCCAGTCATTAACGGCCGGTATCATCATGGCAACGACCGGGGTATTGTTTAAAAATGCACTCATGATCATCACCGGTACCATTAACTTTAGTTGGGCTTTTTTTAAGGACTTAGGTCGACCGAGTATGGATTGGCTTGCCCAGCTAATGGCGCCGGTTTCTTGTAAGCCTGCGGCAATGATAAACAACAGCGCGACGGTAGCCATGCCTTCGTTGGAAAGGCCCGCCAGCACTTCTTGTGGGGTAAGAATACCCGTAATGAGTAGTAATAAAACGCCGCCAACGATGATGATGTCAGCCGAAATTTTACTCAATAGTAGTGCGCTAAAGCACAGTGAAATTACCCCAAGGGTAAACCAGGCTTCCCAGCTCATAAGTTATTATCTTTTTTTGTTTTGATGGTTCTTGTTGTCATTACTGTAGCGGTCATTCTGGGTCAAAATGACCGCTGTGTCAAAAAACCGCTGGTGCTGTTCAATAGGATGGCAAACTATGGTAGTTTGGCTAAGTTGTTTGATTCTCACTGTTAAGCGAAAAATACCATAAATGAAACAAAATACCTAACGGCCAAGCTGGTGACCTCGCAGCTATTTCTTTATAAGGTCAATGGGCAAGTCGTTCATAGGCGACTGGCATTGGTCGAAAATCACTCACTTTTTATCAAGGAGCTACAATGAAGGCGGAAAATATTCTACAAACCATTGGTAACACCCCTCATGTTAGAATCAATCATCTATTTGGTAGCGAAATAGAAGTTTGGATGAAATTAGAGCGCGCCAATCCCGGCGGCAGCATTAAAGATCGTATTGGGCTAGCGATGATTGAAGATGCTGAACAAAAAGGTTTGCTCAATAAAGATACAGTGATTGTTGAGCCGACCTCAGGTAATACCGGCATCGGCTTGGCCATGGTGGCGGCCATCCGTGGTTATCGGTTGATTTTGACTATGCCCGAATCCATGTCACTTGAGCGTCGTCGCTATTTGGCGGCCTTGGGGGCAGAGTTAGTATTGACGCCGAAAGAAAAAGGCATGGGGGGAGCCATTGAGCGTGGCAAGGAGTTATTACAAGAACACAGTAACAGTTGGATGCCAGAACAATTTAACAATCAAGCCAATGTCGATATCCATAAAAAGACCACCGCGCAAGAAATCATCAGCGATTTTCCCGAGGGTCTTGATTATCTAATCACCGGTGTTGGGACGGGTGGCCACATTACTGGTTGCGCCGAGATACTGAAACAAAAATTTCCTCAATTAAAAGTACTTGCCGTCGAGCCGTCGGCATCACCTGTGCTCAGTGGTGGTGAAAAAGGACCGCATCCGATTCAAGGCATTGGGGCGGGATTTGTCCCTGAGATTCTTAACACAGAGCTGCTTGATGGAGTGATTACCGTGGATCATGCCGATGCATTTAAATTTGCCAGTCGTTGTGTGCGCGAGGAAGGTATTTTTATTGGAATTTCTTCCGGTGCGTCATTAGCGGCAATTCACAACAAGGCAAAAGAATTGCCTGCAGGCAGCCGAGTATTGACATTTTGTTATGATAGCGGAGAGCGCTATTTATCTGTGGATGGTTTGTTTGACTAACTAAGAATATTTGGATGGGTTTCGTGCTGAGCGTTACCCATCCATTGGGTAGTGAATTTGCTATTTTGCTATTTTGCGTCGACGTAGGCCGATCAACCCAACTAATCCCGCACCCATTAATAAGAATGTGGCAGGCTCAGGCACATCTGTCACGAGAGTACCGTCTGTGGTACGGATCTCGTTCAAGGTGACATCTGATTCTTGACTGGCCTTGATTTCCAAATATATTTCATTAACTGAGGTAAAGTCAGTATTTGAAAAATTAAAAAAACTGCTAAATGACGCTGAGATTAATGTGTTGTTGAGTGTGTTGGTGTTGGTGATATTAGGCAATGTATAGTAAGCGGTATTGACCGATGTATCGATGACACCAATCTTCACTTCCAGACTGCCTTGGTCAACGCTGAGATTGTCTAAAAGAAAAGCATCGCTGAATGAACCTTGGGTCAGATTTATGCCACCAAGACCGGTGCCATTGGCATTCCAAGTCACTCGGCTGACACCGGATGTTCCGACGTCCTCGCTATGAGCGAGAATCCCTGAGCTAGCGGTAGTAATGACACTTGCGGATGTGCTAAGGGGGCCGCTGCTGCTTACAATCTCTAGATGGCGAAAGCCGCCCAGCATGGTGCCTGGCAGCGTAGACATATATGCACCTGGATTGCTTACCGTTTGTGGCGTAGCATCATTGAAGCTATCTATGATCAATGCTTGGGAATGGTTAGCAATCAGCATGGCACCTATAAAATATAAGGTTTTTGTCAGGTTTTTCATGTACGGCTCTCTATTTGTAAATTAATGTTAATTTTGCTTGGATATTGGGACCAGTATAGCGATTGATTAAGAATTAGGTATGAGTTACATCACAGGTATTATCCGAATAGTATAGTAGCGATTTTTAATCGACTGTAAATTTTGAAAGTTTTTTTCCGTGAGATTGGCGATTTTTTAATAATAAGTGATTTTAGGGTAAAAATAGCCTCGCTTGCACATCTGTTGAGTGTTAGGTAGTTCGATGTGTGGGTGGATACGGAACTGCCGGTAGATTGCTTTTCTTTTGAAAAGCTTGGTGTGAGTGTGATACTATCCAGTTGTACAGCTCTTGTATAACTTAAATAAATGTAGGTAAATGCTATCATGAAATATAATTTAATAACAGTGATTTTTACAGCCATACTGTGGGTTGGCTTTTCGGCAGCCAGTCAGGCGACTGAATCGTGGATGACACCAATCAAGCGCATTGCTGAAATTATTCATCATTTAAATCACTTTCCATCAGAAACTGAAAAACGTGATTTGATGATGATTATGGAAAACGAGGGCATGGCAGACTCGGTGCGGTTGATTGCCCGGGCATTGCGTAATGTTAATCACGCGGTCAATGACAACGATAAACCGGGCTTAAAAGCGATTCAAGATGATGCAACGGCAGTGCAATCGATCCGTGAATTGGCGGATATTCTCTATCGATTTAACCACCAAGCAACAGCTCAAGATAAACAACGACTTGAAAAAATGCTTAATACTTAATACCAAGTATTGTTATGTACCACCCTAGAAACACCGGGATTAATCCCGGTGTTTCTAGGGTGCAAAAAAATAAAGCAATTGCTTCATGATTCTCTGTATTTTTCTATCGTCAATCCGACGACCAATATCCTCAAAATATCGACCTAAAATCCTTCAGTAACAATTTGAGCGGAAATAAACCTCTTTTCATGGTATATGTAAATTATACAAAATATATACGTATTGAGTTTGATGAGTACTGATTATCTTGACAACAAGAGTCAGTGGTAATCGGCACGAGTTGTTGGTGGAAATTTGATCAATCTCATTTCATCATAATTAATCACCAGTTTGCCATTTTTTGACCGTACTACTCATTATTCTTCGGTTATGCTATTTATTGGGTAGCGCGATGCGAAATGCATCTAATGAAACGGTGGATAATTATATGAAGAATCAGCATCTCAATCGCAGTTTTTGGATTCTCTTGTGGTGTTTTTTGAGCGGCCTG
>Ga0316204_10009199_pt1 | contig 13320 bp, 10 predicted proteins | sample 6monrhotite_MG_2_FD_205661 | JGI IMG/M metagenome (GOLD analysis project Ga0316204, IMG submission 205661) | Microbial mat bacterial communities from mineral coupon in-situ incubated in ocean water Damariscotta River, Maine, United States -... | ecosystem: Environmental > Aquatic > Marine >... | reverse complement strand
ATCATAATGGCGCAACATCGCTTCTGCCACTTCTCGACCAGTCATCCCCGCGCTTAAACGAACTCGACTGTATTTTTTGAATTTTGCTTTTAATTTTCCCGAAACGTACATACCAATCACCGAAAAAAGCCCTGCAATCAAAATGTACCCTATGTCCTGTCCGTAACCAATCATGTTGTTGAGTTATTTTAGTCAATAATATCAAAACCGGTATAGCTCCTAAGCACTTTTGGTATAACGATTCCAGAAGTCGTCTGGTTGTTTTCCATAATCGCTGCCAAAATTCGTGCTAAAGCTAAAGCACTACCATTTAAGGTATGAGCTAGCCGTTTCTTATTAGACGCACTTTCTTTGAAACGTAACTTCATGCGGTTTGCTTGAAAGGTTTCAAAGTTAGAAACTGAACTAACTTCCAACCAGCGTTTCTGTGCTGCAGAGTAAACTTCAAAATCAAAAGTTAAGGCTGAAGTAAAGCCAAGGTCGCCACCACAGAGTCTTAAAATCCGAAACGGAAGTTCTAATTTTTCCAGCAAACTTGCTACGTGTTTCAGCATTTCATGCAAAGTATCGTAAGATTTGTCTGGATGCGTCATTTGCACAATTTCGATTTTATCAAATTGATGCACTCGATTTAAGCCCCTCACATGCGCCCCATAAGAACCAGCTTCTCTTCTAAAACAAGGAGTATATCCGGTAAGTTTGATCGGAAGCTCCTCCTCTGTCAACAGTACATCCCGATAAATATTAGTCAGTGGTACTTCAGCAGTAGGGATCAAATAAAGGTTATCCCGCTCCATGTGGTACATCTGCCCCTCTTTATCTGGCAACTGTCCCGTCGCTCTAGCTGCATCTTCATTGACCAACAAAGGAGGAATAATCTCTTCATACCCGGCTTTGATGGCTTCATCGAGGAAGAAAGTAATTAAGGCTCGTTGCAACTTAGCGCCTTTCCCCCGGTAAACCGGAAATCCAGAGCCCGTGATTTTAGTCCCTAATTTTAAGTCAAAAACCTGATATTGCTCGGCGAGTTCCCAATGCGGAAGTGCATTTTCTCCTAAGTCCGGTAAAGCCGTTGGCCAATCCTGAAACACTTCATTATCTTCCTCGGCATTACCAGCAGGTACAGATTCGTGTGGTACATTAGGAATTTGCAACATCAAATCCTCCAACTTGTCGATCGTTTGCTTTAATTCTTCTTCCTGCTGCGCAATTTTTTCTTTCAATTCATTGACTTGGGCACGGATAGCTCCTGCTTCTTCCTTTTTCCCACTTTTAAACAATTGCCCAACACTTGCAGACAATTGATTCCGTTGAGCCAGATCTACATCCCGGGCTGTTTGTAAACTTTTACGTTGGTCATCGAGTGCAATTACCTCATCAAGGATACTCAGTTGATCTATTGAAATATTCCGCTTTTGTAAGCGTTCAAGAATAAGATCACGATTTTGGCGAATGAAATTAACTAATAGCATAATGGATGCTGGTTTATAATATTTTTTAAATACGGCACTTGGTCCGATTTCATATAATCAATCTACTTATTTGAACCGGGCCCGATCTGTTTTGTTATATATTTTAATAACCCTATGCACAAAAATGGTTCCCCTGAAAAACGGCTCTTCTAAATTTTGTGCAAAGATACTACTTGATTTTAAAAATTAAATGTATTTTCGCACTAGATACAGACACGCCAAGTGCACGTTTTGTAGCACAAATAGGTTTTAGATCTTAGATTCCATTTCCTATTACTCCTTTCAGATTAAGATTTCAAGCTAACGCATCACATTTTTTTGTTAAACCAGAGTACGGTTGCGCCCCCATGAAATCGAAACTGTAAGTTTTACACACTCATTATTAAGAAAAAGCGGGTCCCTTTGGATCTCACTCTCGATATTGAAATAGAACATAAATTTACGAGTTACAATAATTCTTACCTTTTTACCTACAATACTTACCTATCAAAGATTCACTACTATGTACGATATTTTGCAATTAAATGACATGCTTGTTCCTGAGCTAAAAGAACTCGCCGAAAGCCTTAGTCTAAAAGGTTACAAAAGGCTCAATAAAAAGGAACTTATTTACAAAATCCTTGACGAGCAAGCCATCGCCGGAGATACCAAAAAAACTCCCCCTGCTGCCAAAAGCAAAAGACCTGAACCTGCTCCTGAAAAGCAAAAAAAGGAAACCCCTGCAGCAGCAGATAAAAACCAAGCTAAGGAGGAAAAACCTAAACGCAATGACCAACGCAATGATCAACGCGATAAAGAACGGGAAGAACAAAGAGACAACCGCCGCCGTCAAGCACGACGGAAAGTTGAAAAGGCTGAATTAGAAGCTCAAGGGAGCACCTTGGAAGAAAAAAAGGCAGAACCGGAGCAACAAGCTGAACCGGTTGCCAAAGAACAACCCAAACCTAAACGGGAAGAAAAACCCAGAAGAGAGGAAAAACCTAGACGGGAAGAAAAACCCAGAAGAGAAGAAAAACCTAAACCCCCTAAATTTGATGTCGAATTAGACGGTATTATTGAAGGAGAAGGTATTCTTGAAATGATGCCTGATGGATATGGCTTCCTCCGTTCTTCGGATTATAACTACTTAACATCTCCGGATGATATATATGTTTCTCCTTCTCAGATCAAACTCTTTGGTCTCAAGACAGGAGACACCGTAAAAGGAGCTATTCGCCCGCCAAAAGAAGGTGAAAAGTACTTTGCGCTGTTACGGGTTTCTAAAATTAATGGTCTAGATCCAAAAGATATTCGCGAACGGGTACCTTTTGATTATCTGACTCCACTTTTCCCAACGGAAAAATTCAGTTTGACTTCTTCTCCTACCGGCCGTGATTTCGGTAATAGAATGATCGACCTGTTTACACCAATTGGTAAAGGTCAACGGGGATTAGTGGTTGCCCAGCCTAAAACGGGTAAAACCTTTTTACTAAAAGATTTGGCCAATGCTATTTCTAAGAACCACCCTGAGTGCTATATTATCGTTTTATTGATTGATGAGCGCCCAGAGGAGGTGACTGATTTCAAACGTAGTGTCAATGCAGAAGTAGTAGCTTCAACTTTCGACGAACCGGCTGATAATCATGTTCGGGTTGCGAATATTGTTTTGGAAAAAGCAAAACGCCTCGTTGAATGTGGCCACGATGTAGTCATCATGCTGGATTCTATTACGCGTCTGGCTCGTGCTTATAATACAGTAGCCCCAGCTAGCGGGAAAGTTCTTTCTGGTGGTGTGGAGGCAAACGCTTTACACAAACCTAAAAAATTCTTTGGTGCAGCTCGTAATATCGAGCGCGGTGGTTCTTTAACGATCCTCGCAACTGCTCTGATTGATACCGGTTCGAAAATGGACGGTGTCATCTTTGAAGAATTTAAAGGTACCGGTAACATGGAACTCCAGTTAGACCGTAACCTGGCTAACAAGCGGATGTACCCTGCTATTGACCTGACACGCTCTAGTACTCGTCGTGAAGATTTACTATTGGATAAAGACACCCTACAACGGATGTTTATTCTTCGGAATCACCTGGCAGACATGAAACCAGATGAAGCCATGGATTTCTTGCGGAAACATATGACGGGGACCACCAATAATGATGAGTTCTTGACTTCTATGAATGGATAAAACATAGCTTAACAACAAGCATAACGCAAGCCCGGCCATTAACACATGGTCGGGCTTGTTCTATTTTAAAGCAACGCTTTACAGGCCTTATATAAGTCCTGCCAGCCCTGCCGTTCTCGCAAGACCGTTTCGAGATACTCCTGCCAGATCGCCTTATCCTGGATAGGGTCTTTAACAATCGCCCCAGTAATCCCCGCAGCTAAATCCTCTGCTTTTACTTCTCCATCCCCAAAATGGATCGCCAGGGATATTCCACTATTCATAACCGAAATAGCTTCCGCAGCACTTAGCGTACTACTGGGTATCTTAAGCTTATTACGGCCATCTTCCGTTTTGCCTGCGCGCAACTCCCGAAAGATGGTCACCAACTTTCGAATTTCTTCCAGGGGCGTCGATTTCTGAGGTAATTGTAGTGCTTTCCCCAGTTGTTCGACTCTATTTTTTACAATTTTCACTTCTTCCTCTAGGTTTGCCGGTAAGGGCATAATAACCGTATTAAACCTACGACGTAGTGCACTGGACAATTCGTTTACTCCTTTATCCCTATTGTTTGCGGTAGCAATTACATTAAACCCTCTTCTAGCTTGAATTTCGGTATTCAATTCCGGAACTGGCAATACCTTTTCTGAAAGAATGGTAATCAAGGTGTCTTGTACATCTGAAGGAATTCGGGTCAACTCTTCTACCCTAGCGAGGTGCCCTCGCTCCATTGCCGCCATCAGTGGGCTTGGTATTAATGCAGATTTGCTTGGACCTTGAGACAAAAGTTGCGCATAATTCCAGCCGTAACGCAGAGAGTCTTCGGCCAAACCAGCCGTACCTTGCACCAACAACTTGGAATCACCGGTAATGGCCGCAGCCAAATGCTCAGAAACCCAGGTTTTAGCCGTCCCCGGTATACCCACCAATAGGAGTGCTCTATCTGTGAGCAAGGTCGCCACCGCTATTTCAATTAAGCGCTGCTGGCCATAATATTTGGGTTCAATTATTGCCCCATCTTCCAATTGCCCCCCCATGATATACTTAACTACTGCCCAAGGGGACATTTGCCAATTCTCTGGCTTAGGTCTTTGGTCTTGTGCGATGAGTGCTCCCAATTCCTGGGCATAACTTTCTTCCACATGGGGGCGGAGTATTTCTTTTTGCATCCTTTAGGTACTTATCTTTAGGGAGAGGTTCCACCAAGGTAGAATCTCCCACCAACTTGAAATCTATCCTCAAAATCAAATATAACGTTTTGATGACGAATCCAACCTACACTCCCAGACCTGCTTTTTATTGGAAAGCCTTACTTCCAATTTTGCTGATCAAACTGATCTTGCACCTGATTGCTAATCCTCGTTATGGTTTTCATAGAGATGAACTCTTATACATGGCTCTTGGGCAACATCCTGATTTTGGATATTGGTCGGTCCCTCCTTTTATTGGAATATTAAGCTGGCTAACACAGCATTCTTTGGGAGTCTCCGTAATGGCTTTCCGGCTTTTACCCACTTTAACTGGAATTGGGCTAATGTTGTTAGTCGCTTTAATCGCTCGCGAATTTGGAGGAGGCCGCTGGGCTCAATTCATGGCCGCACTAGGTGTCTTTGTAGCGCCTGTCTATATGCGGACTTCTATGCTTTTTCAACCGGTTATTTTTGACATCTTTTTTTGGACCTTGGCTTTTTATTGGATCGTGCGCTACCTCAAGGAAGAAAAAAACCAGTACTTGTATTTGTTCTTTATAAGTCTAGGCTTCGGCTTACTCAATAAATACCTGATTGGATTTCTCTTAATTGCGGTAATTCTAGCACTATTGGTCAGCCCGCTTCGAGGGCTTTTTTTAAAACGAAAAAGCTGGATCGGCCTAGCCCTTATGACTGCCATTGTACTCCCGAATATATGGTGGCAGGTTCGATATGACTTCCCTTTCTTAACCCATATGCGCCTCTTAAGGACTTATCAACTGGAAAATGTTTCTTCCATTCAGTTCTTAATTGACCAAGGAATTATTACGCTGGCAGCCGTTTTTTTATGGGTTCCTGGCTTATATTGGATTATTCGAAAAGCGCCGCTTTATCGTTTACTGGCTTGGGTTTTCCTTTTTACAATGGCGTTCATGTTGGTTTTACAAGCTAAAAGCTACTACAGCATGGGCTTATTCCCTGTATTTATTGCTGCCGGAGCTGTCCACCTGGAAACATTATGGTCAAAAAAAGCCTGGCAGCGCTGGGCCTTACCCAGTCTTCAGTTATTGTTGGTCCTTCCTTTAATCCCCTTTGGGATTACTCTTTTAAGTCCGCAAAAAATGATTAATTATGGCAAATGGACTAGCGAAAACTTAGGTTTATCTAGCCTCAGAACCTGGGAAGATGGCGAAGTCTACGACTTGCCGCAGGATTATGCCGACATGTTTGGTTGGGAAGAAATGGGGGATCTCATTGCCGAAGCCTGGAAAAAAGCAGAAGACCCCGACTATACCCTTTTGTATTGTGATAACTATGGGCAAGCCGGAGCAGCTATGCGTTATGCGGTCCCACAGGGCGTTGTGGAGCCGATCAGCTTTAATGGTACTTATGCGATTTGGGCTCCAGCCAAAACGGAAGCAAAAGCCCTCATTTATGTCAATGATGAATTGGGCGAAGACATCCAAAACCTATTCGAAGACATCCAGCTTATTGGCCAAGTAGAACACCCTTTTGCTCGCGAAAAGGGCACCCAGGTTTACCTCTGTCAAAACCCTCGAACCTCTTTTGCCGATTTTTGGTCTCAGCGGGTCCGAGCAGTCAAAGCCCGGCTGGGAATTTCCGTACCCGAATAAAAAGCGCTGACTCCGATGAAACCGCCAGGAAGGCAGGATGCAAAAGAATAGAAAACATTTTCGTGGGCCATATAGAAAAGCTATCTTTGCACTTCGATTTTGGGGAATTATTTCCAACTTCTTGATGTTGGTATCATAATTCACCGGACACAAAGACTGCTATTACAATGAACGTTTCTTTAAATTGGCTCAAAGACTATCTCAATATCCAACTTGACCCTTCCAAAATAGGTGAAATTCTAACAGAAATTGGCCTGGAAGTAGAAGGAGAGTCAGAGGTAGAAAGTATAAAAGGCGGCCTCGCAGGTGTGGTCGTTGGTGAGGTTATTGAATGTGGAAAACATCCTAATGCCGACAAGCTTTCGCTAACGAAAGTTAATGTAGGGCAGGCCGAACCTCTACAGATTGTCTGTGGTGCGCCCAATGTGGCCCAAGGACAAAAGGTTTTAGTCGCTACCGTGGGAACCGTCCTATACCCTAAAGGTAGCGAAGAACCACTTAAGCTGAAAAAAGGAAAAATCCGCGGGGAGGCTTCTGAAGGCATGATTTGCGCAGAGGATGAGCTCGGCATTGGAGATGATCATGATGGCATTCTAGTGCTCCCGGCAGAGACTCCAATTGGTATGACCGGGAAGGAATACCTTCAACTAGACAGCGACTATATCTATGATATTGGACTAACCCCCAATCGTTCTGACGCTACCAATCATTTGGGAGTAGCCAAAGATCTTGCAGCGGCCTTACAGATCAATTATGGCCTTGAGGAAGGAGTCCAACTACCTTCTGTAGATGCCTTTGCACCAGATAATCATAATTTCCCCATCGAGGTAATAGTTGAGAATGAAGAAGCATGTCCGCGTTATGCAGGCGTAACGATAAGTGAACTCCAGATCAAATCGTCTCCGGAATGGCTACGCAACCGCCTGGAAGCTATAGGCGTGCGTAGTATTAACAACGTGGTAGACATCACCAATTTTGTGCTGCACGAATTGGGCCAACCTCTACACGCCTTTGACTACGATAAAATAAAAGACAAAAAAATCATTGTAAAGACCCTAGCAAAGGGTAGTAAATTCCTTAGTCTGGATGAAGTAGAACGCAGTTTAAATGCGGAAGATCTGATGATCTGTGACGGAGACAGCAAAGGGATGTGTATCGGAGGAGTTTTTGGAGGTATCGACTCCGGAGTCACCGAAGGAACCAGTACTATTTTCCTCGAATCTGCTCATTTCAACCCTAAATATATTCGTCGCTCCAGTATGCGACACAACCTTCGTACGGATGCTGCCAAAGTATTTGAAAAAGGTAGCGACCCAGAGATTGTCATTTATGCTTTGAAACGAGCAGCCATGCTTATTCAAGAACTAGCAGGCGGTAAGATCAGTAGTGATTTGATCGACCTCTACCCGAAACCTATCCAACCGGTACAAGTTGAGGTGGCTTATCAGTACGTCAATGATTTAATTGGCGCCAATATGAGCAAAGAAGAGATCAAAGCAATCTTGAAAGCAATGGAGATGCCTTTGGTGAAAGAAACCAAAAGCCATTTCACGGTTGCCGTTCCGACCAACAAAGCAGACGTCACCCGGCCTGCCGATGTAGTCGAGGAGATTTTGCGCATTTATGGTCTCAACAAAGTCGAGATTCCTAGTCAGATCCATACTGCCATTACTGTTGGTGAGTACCCTGATCCGGTTCAAACTCGTAACAAAATAGCAGACTATTTAGCAGCGAACGGCTTCAATGAAATGATGGCTGTTTCTTTAAGTCAATCTCGTTACTACCGTGAAGTAAGTCCTTTATTTGAAGAAACAGATTTGGTTTATATCAACAACACCTCTAATATCCACTTGGATATTATGCGCCCCGATATGCTTTTTAGTGGATTAGAAGCTATTCTGCATAACCAGAATCGTCAGACTCAGGACCTCAAATTATTTGAACAAGGTAGAACTTACCAAAAAGTAGAAGATCAGATTGTAGAGCGGGAGCACTTGAGTATATTCCTAACGGGGCAAAAAACTGCGGAAAGTTGGCTAGAACAAAGCAATGATGCGGTAAGCTATTACACGATAAAAGCACACGTGAGAAGTGTCCTGTCCTTATTCGGTTTGGAAAGGTATCAGGAAACTACTATACAAAATGATATTTTCACCTACGGATTACGCTGGCACCGTGGTGCTCAAACATTAGTAGAATTTGGCTTGGTAAAGCCATCGATTTCGAAAGGAATGAGCATTAAAAATGAAGTTTTCTTTGCTGATTTTCAATGGGAAGCCCTTTTCAAAGCGTTGAAAAAACATAAGGTAAGCTACTCTGAATTGAGCAAGTATCCCTCTATGCGCAGAGATTTAGCATTAGTTATTGATAATTCTGTAAAATTTGTGGATATTGCAGGAATCGCCCAGAAAATTGGCAAAAAATTGATTAAAGAAATCAATTTATTTGACGTTTATGAAAACGCCGACCAATTGGGAGAAGGGAAAAGCTCCTACGCTGTAAGTTTCATTTTTGAAGATCCCAACAAAACTTTGCGAGACAAAGAAGTAGATAAGATCATCAATCAATTAATCAAAGAGTTTGAAACTAAGCTCGGAGCCATTATCCGCAGGTAATGCAGATGTTTTCCAACAGGTAGACAAAAGGGTCCAATTTTTAGCTCGCTAACTGAATTTATTCCTATATTCAGGCTGCGGGGAAAAAGAAAACCCCGGCTCTCTGGAATAACCTTCTGCAGCAGAACGTCTAAGGAATGGATACAATAGAGAGAATCGAAAAAATTACATTTAAATTAAAGCAGGTAGTTTCGAAATTGCAAGCCTTGGAATTCGAAAATGCCCGCCTTAAAAAAGACAAGGAAGCGTTGGAATCCGAATTGTTTGATCGCAATGTAGAAATCAAGCAATACGAAGCACAACTTATCCAGACTAAACAAGATTTGGGGTCGAGGGTAGAGCGCGAAGAAGAACAAACAGCCAAATTTAAATCAGCCATAGATCATTATACTAAAGAAATTGATCGTTGTATAGAATGGTTGACCAATAACTGATAAATGGACGGGAAACATATTACCGTAGTTATTGCAAGCAGACCTTATCCGCTGAAAGTCAAAGAGGATGATGAAGTGGCAATCCGCAAAATCATCAAGGAGATTAATGAAAAGGTAAATCACTTTCAGCTCACTTATACCAACAAGGATAAGCAGGATTGTTTATCCATGGCTCTGTTGACTTACGCTGTAGATCTTTATCGTTCGAAAATCAGCACTGCTCAAGATGCTGTTCTCACCACCAAGCTTGCGAATCTGGAACAAATTCTCGATGGAATAACCGATGATGGTTAGACTAGTTTCGAGAGCTTCCATATTCATTCATTATTGAAAATAAGCACATATGTCAATTACGACTGCCATAATTATTGGCCTGGTCGCCGGTTCGATTATCGGTCTCGTCATTATGATGTTGATCACCAGAAGTCGAACGGCTAAAAAGATCAATGACCTCAATACTCAGGCTGATTTGGAAATAAAAGAAGCCCGTTTATCCGCAAAAAGAATAGTTGATGAAGCCGAAACCAAAGCAGAAAAAATAACCAGTCAGGCTGAATCTAAAAATGAACGGATCAAGCAAAAAAAGATCCAAGAAGCAAAATCCAAGTTTAATCAACTCCGGGCAGACTTCGAAAGCGAAAAATCCAATCACGTCGTTCAAATGAAAGATCGCGAAATCCAGGTTAAAGAACTGGAATCCGATCTTAAACAACGAATGAACTCTTTTGGCGATCGCGAGAAATGGCTCGAAGCTGAAAAAGGAGACCTAGAGCAAAGAGAAGCTGATCTTAATACAATCCGCGAAAACCTGGAGAAACAACTTAAGATTGTTGCCAAGAAAAAAGAACAGTTAGATTTTGCAAACGAAGAGCGTATTAAAGAGCTCGAAAAAGTAGCTAACCTTTCGGAAGCTGAAGCAAAAGAACGCCTTTTAGAAGCCGTTAAAGCAAAAGCCGAAACGGATGCCATGTCTATTAAAAAGACAACCATAGAACAAGCTCAGCAGTCTGCTGCTAAAGAAGCTAAGAAAATTGTTATCCAAACGATCCAACGGATGTGTGCGGAATTCACCATTGAAAATACCGTATCTGTCTTCAACCTGGAGTCTGATGACCTTAAAGGACAAATCATTGGTCGAGAAGGTCGGAACATTAGAGCCTTAGAAGCCGCCACCGGAGCAGAAATCGTCGTAGATGACACTCCCGAAGCTATTGTAATCTCTAGTTTTGATCCAATCCGTAGAGAAATTTGCCGATTGTCGCTGAAAAGACTCGTAGCAGATGGCCGTATCCATCCGGCTCGGATTGAAGAGGTCGTCGCTAAAACCCGCAAACAACTGGATGAGCAGATCGTGGAGATCGGTGAACGCACCGTGATCGAACTGGATTTGCATGGCCTTGATCCTTATCTCGTGAAAATGGTGGGTCGGATGCGTTTCCGTTCTTCTTATGGACAGAACCTCCTCAAACACTCCATCGAAACAGCCAACCTCTGTGCAATGATGGCCGCAGAATTAGGGCTCGCTCCAAAACAAATCAAATTAGCAAAAAGAGCAGGTCTCTTACACGATATTGGTAAAGTTGCTGAAGAGGAGAACGAATTGTCACACGCATTAATGGGAATGCAACTTTGTGAAAAATACAAAGAACACCCTGCGGTTATCAATGCAGTAGGAGCACACCATGACGAAGTTGAAATGAACAATATTATTTCTCCAATCATCCAAGCTTGTGATGCCATTTCTGGTGCAAGACCTGGTGCCCGCCGAGAAATTCTAGAATCTTATCTTAAGCGGATTGGAGAACTGGAAGAAATCGCAATGGCACATGATGGCGTACAAAAAGCATTTGCGATGCAAGCAGGTCGGGAGCTTAGAGTAATTGTGGAAAGTGAAAAGGTTTCTGACCAATATGCAGATGATCTTTCCTTTATGATATCTCAAAAAATTCAGGATGAAATGCAGTATCCTGGCCAGATAAAAGTGACCGTTATTCGAGAAAAACGAGCCACTACTTACGCTCGATAAAACCAATAACATGTTTACGGAGCCAGTCTCAAGGCCGCTCTGTAAACATGTTCTATTTGCAAAGATCAGGACTTGCTAAAAATTCCTCATAAGCAATCGCAAGACCTGCTCCAATTTGCTTTAGAAAACCTAAATTTCGCTTTAGCTGATCCAAATCCTCCGCTTGTAAAGCATCAAAAGCCTTATCGACCTCCGCCTGTACCCGGTCCTGCAAGCGATAAATCCCCTCTAATTCATACAAACAATCGAATGACAACTCGTTCGTAATTGTCATATTCTGGGCTGTTATCCAAGCAATTTTAGAAAGCTCAAGCAATTCAAAATAAACCTTAGTATTTCCATTATAGAGCATTTTCCCCTCCGAATACGGTATAGAATCTTTTACTATATAATACCCGGGAAACTCCTGGGCTAAGGCTCTTATTTCTTGAGCAGTAGCTAATACGGTTGAGCTATTTTTATGATATAAACGTTGATAAGCAGCATCTGCGGCTATGATTTGCTGGTTGGAAATCAAGCCCTCCTCAAGATCTAACGCATTATTTTGTATTTCTCCGTGAATCTTATCTAGGATTTCTATACGAGTACTTTGCATTTGGCGAGAAGCATACCAACTGTTAAACCAAATAGCTAGGTTAATCCCAAGAAATAGTAGCAGGACTTCTCCTACGATATAACGCAAGTTTATCTTTCTAGGAAGCTTCTTAAATAGCATACTTGTTACTTATTATCATAGCTTAAGTAATTCACGGAATTACTTAAGTCTTATTTCAGGCTATAATTTATCTAAACGAACCGACTCCTCCAATTCCGTATCCATATTCCCGTCGTACTTAAAACTGTAGATTTTCCAGGTATCCGCTGGTTTATAAAACTGAAAAGTAAACCGGATTGGCTGACGGTCATATTTGGCCAGATAGCTAAAAAGCACATAAGAACTACTTACTTCTTTTTTAGCAATCAGATCATATCCGTGGCATTTTCCCACGAATTCTTCCGTCAGGGTATTCATCTTCTCCTTTAGGTTACCAATGGCCTCCGTAGCGCCTTGCATCCAGGGATTGGTCTCATATAAATTATCCAATGCCATGGAAGAACCTTGTTGTTCATAATCGTCAAAAAACTTTTGAATCAAAGTTTCTGGAGTATCTTGAGCATAGCCTTGCAGGGCAAGGAATAAAAAACAGGATAAAACACCAAGTTTAATTTTCTTGAAACTGGACATCATTTTTATTTTTTGGGATGAAAAAAATTGGGTTGTAGCCAATCCTTTAATTAATCGATTTCATAATTATCGTATAAATACTCTGCGCGGAGATACAAGCGATTCCCCAGGCTATCCACCCGATAACTTTTGCGTGCACGATTAAATAGGATACCATTTGCTCGAGTGAAGCTTAGGTTTTCTACCAAACTATAATGGTCCGGGCTTTTTATCCAGTTGGCAACAATCTTCCCATCTTCTTGATCGAAGTAAAACTTCCAAAGATCGCTAGAGGAATGATTATCATGGTCTTCTGCATTATACTGCGCACTCACTACATCTACAACCTTCCCATCTGAAAGCGTCATTTTTCCTTCGTATTTCAAGTTCGCACCAGGATCTAGTAGTTTGAAAGGCATTCCCAGTACAAAAGTCGAGGTATTTAAGGCCTTTTGCAATGCCTCCTGGGTTTTGTCAACCGGCGTACCATCTTTAGTTTGTTGAATAAGGCCATTCTCTTTCAGGGTATTCATTTGCACTCCATCCTCCAGGGATTCAATAGAATAATAGTCCTGAGGAAAATGATACTCGTGTACCTGTTT